>Ga0209958_1000552_pt1 | contig 59222 bp, 73 predicted proteins | sample ThiBio_inoc_plan_FD_183942 | JGI IMG/M metagenome (GOLD analysis project Ga0209958, IMG submission 183942) | Wastewater bioreactor microbial communities from Cape Town, South Africa - Thiocy_inoc_plan (SPAdes) | ecosystem: Engineered > Bioremediation > Thiocyanate > Unclassified | place: South...
TTCCGATTTGCGCCCGGCGCGCGTGCTGATCAATGCGCTGCGGGAAGCCCAGGCGCGCGGCGATGCGACGACACTGGCTTTTGTGATCATGCCCGATCACATGCACTGGCTGCTGCAGTTGGAAGGTGCGACAGCATTGTCGAACGTGGTCGGTGCGGTCAAAGCCGTGACGGCGCACGGTTTGGGAGGACGAATCTGGCAGAGCGGATTTCATGACCATGCCCTGCGCCAGGAGGAAGACTTGGCGAAGCTGGCCCGGTACATCGTTGCCAATCCCCTGCGTGCAGGCCTGGTCCAGCGGATCGGGGATGACCCGCATTGGGATGCTGTGTGGCTGTAAGGACGCCGTACGAAAATCGCGGCGGGGGCGGGTTATGTAGGAGGCCCGCCCTCGGGCCGATGGGGTGGTTGTTCGCGCCGGTCCGAAAATCGCGGCGAGGGCGCCGCTCCTACAAGGGCGGGGGTTACGTAGGCGGCCCGCCCCGGGCCGATGGGCTCCCGCAGACCTATTTTCCGAATTCATCGAAATTTCATTTGCCTTGAATTCCATATTTCAAATATCATTGAAACATGGAAACGAAAACCGTCGTCACCGCCCTTGCTGCTCTGGCTCAGGATTCCCGTCTGGCCGTCTTCCGTGCGCTGGTCCAGGCCGGTCCGGCCGGCCTCGCCGCCGGCAGGATCGGCGAACTCACCGGCATTCCGCCATCCTCGCTGTCGTTCCATCTGAAGGAACTGTCGCACGCCGACATGGTGAGCTCGCAGCAGGCGGGGCGCTTCGTCATCTACACCGCGAATTTCGCCACCATGAACGCGCTGCTCGGTTTCCTCACCGAAAACTGCTGCGGCGGCAATCCCTGTTCGCCGGTCTGTTCGCCGGCCTGCGCCGCCGACAAGGCGTCGACGTGAACCGCCTTTACGGCATATCGCAGTCGCGTGATCGCTGGTTTCTGCCGCTGAACTTCCCTTTATTCATCTTCATTTCATCAAGGATCACCCGTGACTGAAAAGCCCTATACCGTGCTGGTGCTGTGCACCGGCAATTCCTGCCGCTCGCAGATGGCCGAAGTGCTGCTGAACCATGACCTCGCCGGCCAGGTGCGCGCGCTGTCCGCCGGCACTCGGCCGCAGCCGAAAGTGGCCGACGGCGCGATCGCGGCGCTGAAGGATGCGGGCCTGAATACCGACGGCCTGCACCCGAAGGACATCGACGCGGTGATGACCGAGGACATCGACCTGGTGGTGACGGTGTGCGACAACGCGAAGGAGGCCTGCCCGATCTTCCCGAAGCCGATCCCGGCCATCCACCTGCCGTTCCACGACCCGCACGGCGAACCGCTGGAGAGCTTCCTCGCGGTGCGCGACGACATCCGCGCCCGCTTGGTTGCCGCGGTGCGCGAGAAGTTCGGCCTGCAAGTGGCTGCCGCCTGAATCGACGGAGACGCTGCCATGTCCGACCCCGCTTTCAATGTGCTGTTCTTGTGCACCGGCAATTCGGCGCGCTCGATTCTGGCCGAGTCGCTGCTGAACGCTCTGGGCAAGGGGCGCTTCCGGGCGTTCAGTGCGGGCAGCCATCCCGGCGGGCGGGTCAACCCGTTTGCGCTGGAATTGCTGGAAAAGAACCATTTCCCCACCGGCGAACTGCGCAGCAAGTCGTGGGACGAGTTCGCGCAGCCCGCTGCGCCGCAGCTCGATTTCGTCATCACCGTTTGCGACAACGCAGCAGGCGAGGTTTGCCCGGTGTGGCCGGGCCAGCCGATCACCGCGCACTGGGGCATTCCCGACCCGGCTGCCGCCGGGGATGGCGACGAGGCCAGGCGCCACGCCTTCGTCGATGCCATGAACCGGTTGCAGCGCCGCATATCCATGTTCGTCAGCCTGCCGTTCCGCACGCTCGACAGCATGCGGTTGCAACAGGCCGTGCGCGAGATCGGGAAGGCGACATGAGCGCGCCAACCTTGATGGAGTCCGCCCGATGAGCGCACAGTGCGAAGCGACCGGAACGCGCGCCGCCAACATGGCCGGGGCAGCCGCGCCGATGAGCGTGTTCGAGCGCTGGCTCACGTTGTGGGTGGCGCTGTGCATCGTCGCCGGGGTGCTGCTGGGCCAGATCTTTCCCGCGCCGTTCCAGGCGCTGGGGCGGATGGAGGTGGCGCAGGTCAACCTCCCGGTCGGCCTGCTGATCTGGGTGATGATCATCCCGATGCTGATGAAGATCGACTTTGCCGCCCTGCATCAGGTGAAGTCGCACTGGAAAGGCATCGGCGTGACGCTGTTCGTCAACTGGGCGGTGAAGCCGTTTTCGATGGCGCTATTGGCGTGGCTGTTCATCCGCCACCTGTTCGCACCATATCTGCCGGCGGAACAGCTCGACAGCTACGTCGCCGGCCTCATCCTGCTGGCCGCCGCGCCGTGCACCGCGATGGTGTTCGTATGGAGCCGGCTGACCGGCGGCGACCCGTATTTCACCCTGTCGCAGGTGGCGTTGAACGACGCCATCATGATCGTCGCTTTCGCGCCCGTCGTCGGCCTGCTGCTCGGCCTGTCGGCGATCGTGGTGCCGTGGGACACGCTGCTCGCCTCGGTGGTGCTGTACATCGTCATCCCGGTGATCCTGGCGCAGGCGTGGCGTACGCTGCTGCTGAAACGCGGCCAGGCGGCGTTCGATGCGGCGATGGCCCAGCTCGGCCACGCCTCTATTCTGGCGCTGCTGGCGACGCTGGTGCTGCTGTTCGCCTTCCAGGGCGAGCAGATCATCGCGCAGCCGCTGATCATCGCGCTGTTGGCGGTGCCGATCCTGATCCAGGTGTTCTTCAATTCCGGCCTGGCCTACTGGCTCAATCGCAAAGTCGGCGAGAAGCACAGCGTGGCCTGCCCGTCGGCGCTGATCGGGGCCTCGAACTTCTTCGAGCTGGCGGTAGCGGCGGCGATCGCGCTGTTCGGCTTCCAGTCGGGCGCGGCGCTTGCCACCGTGGTCGGCGTGCTGATCGAGGTGCCGGTGATGCTGCTGGTGGTGAAGATCGTCAACCGCAGCAAGGGCTGGTACGAGGCCGGTCTGGTTGCCGGTAAAGGAAAACGGCATGTTTGACGCCCTCGCCACCCTGCTGGTTTTCGATCTCGCCGGTTTCACGCCGGCTACCCCGCTGGGCGCGGCGCTGCATTTCTTCGTCATGGACGTGGCGAAGATCCTGGTGCTGCTCACCCTGGTGATCTACGCCATGGGTTTCTTGCGCGCGCTGCTCAAGCCCGAAAGGGTGCGCGAATTCATGCGCAACCGCGGCAACCTGCAAAGCCGCTTCATGGCGGTGGGACTGGGCGCGGTGACGCCGTTCTGCTCGTGCTCGTCGATCCCGCTGTTCATCGGCTTCGTCGAGGCCGGCATCCCGCTCGGGGTGACGTTGTCATTTCTGATCGCCAGCCCGATGATCAACGAAGTCGCTATCGTGGTGCTGGCGTCGGTCATCGGCTGGAAATTCACCGTGCTGTATGTCGCCGCCGGGCTCAGCGTCGCCTTGATCGGCGGCTTCGTGCTGGAGCGTTTCAAGCCGGAGCGCTGGATCGAGGACTACGTGTGGAAAATCCGCGTGGGCGAAACCGCCGCGATCGAAGAGGACACCTCGCTGCGCGCCCGGCACGGCTATGCGGTCGCCCAGGTGAAGGAAATCGTCGGCCGTATCTGGAAATTCATCCTCATCGGGGTGGGGGTCGGCGCTTTCATCCATGGCTACGTGCCGGCGGATTTCGTCGCGAAGATCGCCGGCGACGGCGGCGTGCTGTCGGTCGTCGGCGCGGTGCTGGTCGGCGTGCCTCTGTATTCCGACGCGGTGGGCATCATCCCCATCGCCGAGGTTCTGCTGCAAAAAGGGGTGCCCATCGGCACCGTGCTGGCGTTCATGATGGCGGTGACCGCGTTGTCGCTGCCGGAATTGATCATCCTGAAGAAAGTCGCGAAGGTGCCGTTGCTGGCGCTGTTCACGGCCTACCTCAGCATCGCGTTCATCATCGTGGGCTTGCTGTTCAATGCCTTGAAAGGGGTTTTATGAGTACCGACCTGCATCCCTCCATCGTCGCCCTGGTTTCGCTGGCGGCCAATGTCGCGGCCAACCATCCCGGCCAGGGCCTGTGCCAGATCGAGCGCCTGAAGGACTACGGCGTGTCGCGCGAGCAGATCGACACGGTGATCGAGATCGCGCGCCACATCCGCGACGAAACCGCGCAAAAGCTCGACGCCAAGTTCGATGCGGCCTACGCTGGCCATTTTCCGCAGGCGGCCGACCGGCTCGCCGCCATTGCGGCGGCGGAAAGCGGTGCCTGCTGCACCCCCACGCCTTCCGGCAAACCGTGCTGCTGAGGCGCGGACGCGAACAAGGAGTCCTCATGACTATCAACGAACACGACCAGATCCGCCAGCAGGTGCGCGCCGCCTACGGCGCCGTGGCGCGGACCGAATCCAGCGGCTGCTGCGCGCCGAGCGCGGGCTGCTGCGCGCCGTCGGATCAGGACGTCGCCGAGCTGCTGTCGCGCGGCATCGGCTACAGCGCCGAGGAGACGGCGGCGGTGCCGGAAGGCGCCAACCTCGGGCTCGGCTGCGGCAACCCGCAGGCCATCGCGGCGCTCAAGCTGGGTGAAACCGTGCTCGACCTCGGCAGCGGCGCAGGCTTCGACGCCTTCCTCGCCGCGCGCCAGGTCGGCCCGGACGGCACCGTCATCGGCGTCGACATGACCCCCGACATGGTGTCCAAGGCGCGCGCCAATGCGGTCATGGGCGGCTACGCCAACGTGGAATTCCGCCTCGGCGAGATCGAGCATCTGCCGGTCGCCGACGCCAGCGTCGATGCCATCATGTCCAACTGCGTCATCAACCTGTCGCCGGACAAGGCCCAGGTCTTTCGCGAGGCCTGGCGGGCGCTGAAGCCCGGCGGCCGCCTCGCCATTTCCGACATCGTCACCACCGCGCCGCTGCCGGCGGCCATGCGGCAGGAAGTCGCCCTCTACACCGCCTGCGTGGCCGGCGCCGCGAGCGTCGACGAACTCGCGGCGATGCTCGCGGCGGCGGGCTTCGCCGACATCCGCCTCGCCCCCCAGGACGCCAGCCGCGAGTTCATTCGCCACTGGGCGCCCGGCCGCGGGGTCGAGGATTTCATCGCCTCGGCCAGCATCGAGGCGGTCAAGCCGGCAAACTGAAGGAGAACGCAAATGAAAGACATCAAAGTGCTCGGCAGCGGCTGCGCCAACTGCAAGACCACCCTGAAGCTCATCGAGGAAGTCGCGCAGGCGCGCGGCGTGCAGGTCAATCTGGAAAAGGTCGACGACATGGCGGCCATCCTCGGCTACGGGGTCATGTCCACCCCCGGCGTGGTGATCGACGGCAAGGTGGTGCATGCCGGCGGCGTGCCGGACCGCAAGAAGATCGAAAGCTGGCTCTGAGGGCTCAAGCGCTCGAATGAGAGGACGGGGATGCAGGCGGGCGTGATGCCTGAAATCCCGATCCACGCAGCATGTCTATTATGAGTGGTCCTGCTCGTAAAACTTCCGGGAACCCGCCATGCCCAGCCTCCGATACATCGTTGCCGCCACCGATTTTTCAGATTTTTCCGAACGGGTGGTGCAGCGCGCCGCGCACCTGGCCGAACAGCACCAAGCCGAGCTGCATCTGCTGCACGTGGTGCGCCCGCTCGACCTTTATCCCGGCCTGACGCTGGCCCCGGATGAATTCAAGCATACCGACCAGGATTTGTTGCAGGCGGAGCAGACCCGGCTCGACGCCATGGCTGCCAGCCTGGTCAGCCGGCTGGGGATCCGCGTCCGCACCGCCACCCGTCTGGGCCGGGCGCATACCGAAATCGCCGCCTATGCGCAGGAGGTGTCCGCCGATCTGGTGGCTGCCGGAGTGCGCGGCGAAAACACGCTCATGGATCTGTTCCTGGGATCGACCGTGTCGCGTCTGCTGCGGGTGGCCACCTGCCCGGTGCTCATCGTCAGGAATCCCGCGGACGGACCCTACCGCCAGGTGCTGGCGGCGGTCGATTTCTCCCCGGTGTCGGCGGCAGTGGTCGCCCATGCGCTGACGCTTGCCGGCGGCGCGCCGGTGCACACACTGCACGTGCTGGGCAGCGAGGTCGAGCAGCGCTTGCGCAGGGCGAAGTCGGACCAGGTGGACATCACGGGCTGGCTCGCCAAACTGCGCAGCGAGGCCGAGAAACAGCTGGATGCCCTGCTGGCCCCGATCGACAACAGCCCGGCTGTCGTGCGCCTGATCCAGTCGGGTTTTCCCCCCGCTGCAATCTGCCAGTGCATCGAGGACAACCATGCCGACCTGGTCGTTCTCGGCCGCCATGGCTACGGCGGCGGCTTGCAGGACTGGCTGCTGGGCAGCGTGAGCAAGGATGTGGCCCTCGCCGCGACGTGCGACGTGCTGCTCATCAGCCCGGGCGGACAATAGGGGCTCTCGCCATGGCCGGCTGGCTTGGGATTATCAGCCTGCTGTGCCGGGGCCTTCCTTCCTTCGCCTTGCCTGGCTCAGGGACGCGGGCCGGCAGGAGGCAGTGGCCAGGACACAAACAAAAACGCCGCTCGGAGAGCGGCGTTTTTTACAACTGGTGCCGGCGATCGGAATCGAACTGACGACCTTCGCATTACGAATGCGCTGCTCTACCAACTGAGCTACGCCGGCGAAAAACAGCGCGCATTATAGCGGAATCGATCAGGCTTGTGCGGCCTGCAGCCCGGCTTTCAGGCGCGCGACCACCTTGTCCTGGCCGATCAGTTCGAGCGTGGCGTCGATCGCCGGCGTCTGCGGTTCGCCGGTGACCAGCACGCGTACCGGCATCGCCAGCTTGGGCATCTTGAGGCCGTGCGCGGCGAGCGTTTCCTTGAACGCCGCGCTGATCGCGCTGCGTTCCCAGTTCAGCGCTTCGAGGCGAGCGGCGAGTTCGCTCAAAGCGGGCAGCACCTCGGGGGTGACGTGCTGCGCCAGCAGCTCGGGCGTGGGATGCAGGGTGCGATAGAACAGCGTGGCGGCGTCGGCCAGTTCCACGATCGTCGCTGCGCGCTCCTTGACCAGCGCGCACACCGCGGCAAGGGCGGGGCCGTCGTCCGGATTGGCGCCGTTGCGCAGCAGGAAAGGGCGCATCAGTCCGGCCAGCCGCGCGTCGTCGGCTGCCTTGATGTACTGCTGGTTGAGCCAGCGCAGCTTCTCGGTATTGAACTGCGCGGCCGACGGCGTGATGCGGTCGAGGTCGAACCACTGCACGAACTGTTCGCGGCTGAAAATCTCGGCGTCGCCGTGCGACCAGCCGAGCCGTGCCAGGTAGTTGATCACGGCTTCCGGCAGGTAGCCGTCCTCGCAATACTGCATCACCGACACCGCGCCGTGGCGCTTGGAGAGCTTGGTGCCGTCGTCGCCGAGGATCATCGACAGGTGGGCGTACTGCGGCACCGTCGCGCCGAGCGCCCTGAGGATGTTGATCTGGCGCGGGGTGTTGTTGACGTGGTCGTCGCCGCGGATGACGTGGCTGATCCGCATGTCCCAGTCGTCCACCACCACGCAGAAGTTGTAGGTCGGCGTGCCGTCGCCGCGCGCGATGATGAGGTCGTCGAGCTCGGCATTGGAAAACTCGATGGTGCCTTTGACCAGATCCTTCCACGCCACCGTGCCCTCGGCGGGGTTACGGAAGCGCACCACCGGCTGCACGCCGGAAGGCGGCACCGGCAGCGCCTTGCCGGGCTCGGGGCGCCAGCGCCCGTCGTAGCGCGGTTTTTCGCCGCGCGCGCGCTGCGCCTCGCGCATGGCGTCGAGTTCCTCGGTGCTGCAATAGCAGTGATAGGCCTGGCCTTTTTCCAGCATCTGCGCGATCACTTCCTTGTAGCGGTACATCCGCTCCAGTTGGTAGAACGGGCCTTCGTCGTGCGCAAGATCCAGCCAGGCCATGCCGTCGAGAATCGCCTGCACCGCCTCGGGGGTGGAGCGCTCGATGTCGGTGTCCTCGATGCGCAGGATGAACTGGCCGCCGTGATGGCGCGCGAACGCCCACGAAAACAGCGCGGTGCGCGCGCCGCCGATATGCAGGTAACCGGTGGGCGAGGGGGCGAAACGGGTGCGGATCATGGCAAGACCGAATGGAAAAAGGCGCTATTTTACTGGATAGGCGCTGCCAAAATTGACCTTCCCCGCCGGGATGTGGTTTAATTCGCGCCGCTTCGGGGCAGTTAGCTCAGCGGTAGAGCATCGCCTTCACACGGCAAGTGCTTTCCTTGATTGGCGTGGCTTCCCGAGCGGTCTGTGTAATTTCCGGTGTAATCCGGGCGGTTAACTCAGCGGTAGAGTGCCACCTTCACACGGTGGAAGTCACTGGTTCGATCCCAGTACCGCCCACCATTCCCCTATTTGGCTTTGAACGCCCGCAGCATCGCGTCGCGCTGCTGTTCGATCTGCATGTGCGCGTAGCGCTCGGTCGTTTTCACGCTGCTGTGGCCGAGGATCTTGGACACGGTGAAGAGGTCGGCGCCGGTGGCGATGAGGATGCTGGCGCAGCTGTGGCGGAGGTCGTGGAAGTTGACGTCGGGCATGCCGGCGTCTTCGCGCGCGCGGCGCCAGGCGCTTTTGATTCCTTCGATGCCGACTTCGAGCGGGAAGTGCTTTAGCCACGGGCGCAGGGCCGGCACGATGGGCACGGTGCGGGTGCGCAGGGTCTTGGTGTTGCCGGCGTGGATGATGAGGCTGTCGCGGCCGATGTCTTCGCGGCGCAGTTTGACGATTTCGCCGCGCCTAGCGCCGGTGAGCAGGGCGGTCCAGATGGCGGCCTGCACCGGCGTGCTGCAATGGCTGGCGATGGACTGCACCTGGTCGAGGCTGAGGTAGGTGCTGCGGGCGTTGTTCTCGGGCAGGCGCTTGACGTGAGCGCTGTAATCGACGGGGATGAGTCCGCGCTCCCAGGCGAGGCGCAGGGCTTTCTTGAGGGTGCCGAGGCTGCGGTTGATGGTGCCGGCGGCGTAGTGGCCGGCCATGTCCTTGACGATGTGGGCGGCAGCCTGGCGGGCCTGACTGGCGCGGTATTTTTCGAGCCAGAGCGCGATGCGGCGGGCGTGGTCGAGGGCGGTCTTGGTGCTGCGCAGGGTTTCGGCGTGGGCGACGTACAGGCTGATGACTTCGGTAAGGCGCGGGTCGCTGGGGATACGCGGCGTTTTGGCGACGGCGAGCGCGGCGCGCAGGTCGGCTTCTAGCTGCTTGGCAGCACCCGCAGTTGCGTCTTGCGGCAGGATGCGGTGAACTCGGCGCCCGTCGACCATAATGCCGACGTGCCGGCGTCCCTTCTTGTCTGTCCAGATTGACATGGTTGATTCTCCCGCAGCCAGGCTTTGCACTCTTCCAGATCGTAGCGCTTGGCCCTGATCCCGACGGGAGTATAGGGCATGCCGTCCAGTTCGAGCCGCCGGACGGTGGACTCGCTGATGGTGAGGGCCGCGCAGAGCTGCTGGCGGGTGAGGGCAGGGGTGGTCATGCCGGCACGCGCTCCAGGATGTGGCCTTGCGCAGCCCGGCGTCGCGCTTCGAACAGGGCGTCGCGGCATTCGGCGCGCGGCACGTTGGCGATCTGCTGTTCGTGCAGTTCGGCGCCGCGGTTGATGGCCTGCATTTCGCTGCCGGAGAATCCCCATTTACCGGTGCGCTCGTGGCGGGCCTTGATCTCCATGAGGGCGTCCTGCAGGGTGTAGACGACGTCGATGTATTCGGGGCCGACGTCGCGTTCGCACAGGATGAGGCTGACGTTGGCCATGGCGGCGAAGGTCCAGAAGTCATCCTCGATGCCGAGTCCGTTGCGCATGCGCAGGATGCCGGTGTGGATGGCCTTGCCAAGGTCGTCGAGCTGGTCGCGGGTCATGCCGTGCTGCATGGCGATGGTGTTCTGCCAGGCGAGGGGGTCGGCTACCCAGCGGGTTCTGCGCTTGCCGTGTTTTCTCATGCTGTGATCCTGTCAAGCGGGCTGGTGGCGCCGCACGCGCCCCGGTTGAGTACGTGGGTATAGATCATGGTGGTGCTCACATCGCTGTGGCCGAGCAGTTCCTGCACGGTGCGGATGTCCGATCCGGTTTCGAGCAGGTGGGTGGCAAAGCTGTGGCGTAGGGTGTGCGGATGCACCAGTTTGTGGATTCTGGCTGCTTGAGCAGCGGCCTTTACAGCGCGCTGGATATTGCGCTCGTTCCAGTGGTGGCGGCGCACGCTGCCGCTACGCGGATCGGTGCTGTAGCTCGGCGCGGCGAAGACGTATTGCCATGCCCACTCGGACGCGGCGCGCGGGTATTTGCGGGCGATGGCGTCTGGCAGCTCGACGTCGGCGTGGCCGGTGGATAGGTCGAGGTTGTGCCAGCGGAGCCGCTCGTCGATGTGCTGTATCAGGTCTTCAACCAAGCTGGCCGGCAGCATGGTGACGCGGTCCTTGTTGCCCTTGCCTTCTCGAATGGTGATGAGGCGGCGCGCGAGGTCGACGTCCTTGATGCGCAGCCGCAGGCACTCCTTGATGCGCATGCCGGTGCCGTAGAGCAGCTTGATGATGAGGCCGTTGGTGCCGCTGACGTGTGCGAGCAGGGCGGCGATCTCCTGCTGGGTGAGCACGCTGGGCAGGCGCTTGGCCGTTCGGGCACGGGTGATGCCGTCGAGCCATGGCAGATCCACGCGGAGCACGTCGCGGTACAGAAACAGGATGGCGTGCATGGCTTGGTTCTGGGTGCTGGCGGAGACGTTGCGCTCGGTGGCCAGCGCGGAGAGGAATGCCTCGACCTCGGGCGCGCCCATCTCGGCCGGGTGGCGCTTGCCATGGAACAGGATGAAGCGCTTGGCCCAGTGCAGGTAGGTCTTCTCGGTGGAGTAGCTGTAGTGCCTGGTGCGGATAACCGCGCGCATCTGCTCCAGCAGCTTGGGCTTGGGCTGGGTGCCGTTCAACACTTGCGACGGTGTCGCGTTTGGTTTTTCGAGTGTGTGCATTGGCGCGGGTCTCCGTTGGGTGGGGTGGAGTTATGCGACAGGGGGTGTCGGAGAATTTAAGTTGGGCACCAGCAGTTCGGCCAGCTTTGTGTTGCCGTCGCCGCCGTAGGGGATGCACTCGCCGTCCCATCCGTGGCGCAGGTCGTCAACCTTCAACACCGCGCCATCCACTTCAATGCGCGGGTTCCAGTCGTCGCTGAAGATGTCGAGCTTGTAGCTATCTGCCACTTGGTGCGCGTGTGATTCATCCTCGGCCATCACCACGCCGTAGGTGGTTATTTCAACCATGTAGAGTTTCATGTCTTCGCTCCAGTCCGTGTCCAACAATCCGGTCGAGCCGAGGCCCGCCAGCGTCTTTAATCCTTGCCTGATTCCGTAAGGCCCGGCTCACCGCAAGCGTTAGATGACTCATCACCGAGCCTCACGCGGGCTTCCCATGCTCGCCCGTCGTCAGTCCAGCTTGCCGCCATCGCAGCGCAGCACTCCGAGCACCAGCGGTAGCTCATCAGCGAGCCGTCGAACACAGCCGCCAGCAGTCGCACGCGCTCGCCCGGCACAATCTCTTGCCGGCACATGCCGCAGGTTCCACCCTTGCGCGCGGTGCCAATCTTGTCCTTCAGCACCTTGTCGCCAGGGCTTCCGAAATCACCCTCGAAGGGGTTCGTTTTCAAACACTCAGCTTCGTCAAACGTCGTCATCTAACCCTCCGTTCGTTCGGACGCTCCGCCTGCGGCTCCGCGCCGCACAACTTGAGCGTTATGCCCCTTGCACCGTGCGGCCAGCTCAACCAGCCATTCCGCCAGCGCCGGGGGCGTGTGCTCCCGCTCTGCCTTCGTTATGTGCGGGCGGTAGTCCTCGCGTTTCCGGCTCTGCACCACGTAGGCCGCCTCGCCCATCACGTAGGGCAGCGCCGGTATCTCGCCAGGTGCGCAGCCGACCACATAAAACCATGTGGCCTTTTCTGCCTTGTGGCCCCACCACTTCTGCGGCGCAGCCAGCGTCCATCCTCCGAGCTGGTCGCGTTCGCCAGGTCGCGGTAGTTTCTGCGCATCCCAAAGCGTCGAGCCGGCCGGGTGTTCGAGCACGCCGCCGAATTCCCGCACCAGTGCCACAGCCAGGCGCCCGAGGTTCCTTTCGTCCGGCCTCGGGTTTGCAAAGGCCCGTAGCCGGCCCCAGGCTCGGCAAGGAGGGTGCGCTACCACAGGCCACGGCCCGTCGTAGGTGCGCGCGTCTCGCTCGGCATCAAACACGTCCACGTCGGAAAGTTCCTTGTAGTGGCTGTCGGCGCGTGCGAAGAGGATGGCTACGGTCATCGCGTTTCTCAATCGTCGGGGCACAACCCGTCGTGCGAAGGGACGCGCCGCGATGAAGCTGCATCGCGCCCCTCCACTCTGTCATTGAGTGGCCCGCTCACGCCGCACCCTTCTTCATATACCGCCGATGCACGTACATGCTGGCGGTGATTCCAAACGGGCCGCCGAGCATGTAGGCGGCGACCTCGCTAAAGCCGGCTTCCGGCATCAGCCGGTAGAGCGCCAGGTGGCCGGCGCCGATTAGAAAGCTGGTGAGGAATGCCGCCACGTAGTGCCCCTGGTTGACGTTCTGGCTCTGGAAGCCGAGGGCGAACACGCTCATGAAGCAGCTGGCGAAGAGGAGGAGTTCGTTCACGACGGCCGCCCTTGGTCAGCTGTTGGCGAACGGGTTGCCGAAGAAGAACGGGGTCCCGGTCTTCTCCTTGATCTGGCCGATCAGGGTCGAGGTGGCATCTTCGAGCACCTTGTCCTGGCGGATCAGTTCAAACCAGAAGGTCAACTTGCCGTCGCGTACGCGGTAGCGCAGCCGGGCGTCGATGCGATAGGCGTCGCCGTTCCAGAAGACCTGCAGGCCGATGCTGAAGCGGTCGAAGACCTGCATTTTCTGGATGGTCTGGGCGTCGTCATCCTGGGTGAAACTCATCTGCACGCCGCCGCTCTGCAGCCGGATCGCGCTTTTGAAGCGCATGTCCTGGTTGGCCTCGAAGGTGAGTGCCATTTCGAGCATCTGCGCGCCGGTGGGGCTGCCGTCGACGCTGGCGATGTCCTTGAGGTTTTCTTCGATGAACGAAGCGAAGTCGGGTTGGTTGAATGGCTGTTTGTTCTTGCCCACCCAGCGGTTCCACTCCTCCGAAAACTCGGGCGAGAAGCTGGCCTTGTGGTCGCGCCAGGCTGCTGCGTCCTTGTCCTCGCCGTGGTCGTTGAGGATGCCGGTGAACTTGACGTCGCCAGCCTTGTAATTGGCGATGCACCAGATCGTGCTGCTGTTGAGCGATCCGTGGCGCTTGATGTAGTCGACGAAGCTGTCGGCATCGTTGAGCTCGATGGTCGCTTTCTTGCGGCGCGGGGCGTCGAGCAGCTTTTCTTCGTCGCGCTCTTCCAGCTTCCAGCCCGGGGGCATGGCAATGCGCTTGATGTGCGACTCGGGTTTGCTGCCGATCTCGGTCGGCGCCTTCATCTCGCGGGACAGGGTCTGCGCGAGGTTTTCGGTTTCGGTGCTTGCGAGTTCCATCGTGGTTCCTTATGCGGATTTGAGTTGTGTGGGCGCGGCCTCGGAGGCGGACGGCACGCTCTTGAGATCCAGCTTTTGCTGGTGTGGATCGTCGGCGACCAGGTTGCCCTCGGGGGTGGCGAACAGCATCGCTTCCATCGGCTCGTCGGCGGGCTTGGTCACCTTGACCTTGCCGGTTAGGATCATGGCGCCGCCGCGCGTGGCCTTCTTCACGTTGATGCTCAGGTCGATGCGCCCGGACTTGCCGGACGAATCGACCGCCGCCACCAGCTCGGCGAGTTTGTCGCTGGCGGTGTCGATGAACACGCCGCCGCCGATATGGCGGAGGGTGTCGGTGATGGGTCTTGCTGACATTTTGATACTCCTTTTACGGCCTGGCTCGATGGGGCAGGCTTCCCGGGTGGTCAAGCGGTTTGCTCCAGGCGTTCGGCGACGGCGAGCGTGGTCAGCTCGCGGATGAGGTCGGCGTGTCGTTCCTTCAACGCCGGCAGGCCAGCCAGGACTTCCTGGCGCCTGGTCGCTGGGTCGAGCTTGTCGCGGGCGCAGGTGTGGGCAATTGAGTGGATGGCGTCGCGAGCCTTGGTATGCAAGCTATTTCCAACGGGGCTGCTGCGATCCCGGAACGACCGGAGCTCGAATCCGTAAAACGGTACGCGCTCGGCTGTTGCAATCAGCGCGATGCAGTCCGCCACGTCGGCATACAGCAGCGTGGCGAATTCCTTCCTGGCCGCCGTGAGGCGCTTCTCGTAGTCTTTCCTGATCGCGTCGGCCTCGCGGGCATCCTTCGCGAGCGAGGCGATCACCTTGTCCATCGCCGTGAGTGCGGCGCGGATGGCGGTCGACTCGCCTGCCGTGAGGCCGTAGTCGTTCGGGTCGATCTTGCGCAGGGCGGTGGCTGTGCGCGCCATGTGGGCCTTGCGCGCTGCGATCACGGCGCCACCGTCGTGGAGCGCCTGGCTTTTCTGGAGGTCGCTCAGCATGATCAGGCCGCCATTTCCTCGGCCGCCATCGGTTGCATGCCAAGTTGATGCGCATGCGCCACATGCGCCAGGGTGCGCAGGTCGTCGACGATCGGCGAGCCCGGGGTGTAGACCGAGGCGTTGACGACCATGGAAGACAGCATCTGCGTGAGGCTGTGCCAGCGCCCGATGCTGGGCCGGGCCAGCGCCTCCTGCCAGCGCAGCGAGACGATGGAGGGGATGACGATGGGCTGCATCACACCACTCCGGCGGCGGCCAGCAGCACCATGACGGCCATTCCGGCCAGGCACACCGCAGCGATGATGGTGTCTGCGCGTTCGGCCTGCTCGGCCCGGCGCTGGGCGTTGTATGCACTCAGTTCGTTTCTGGTTCCGAAGTTCATTGCGATTCCCTCTCCCGTGGTTAATCGGTTCACTGCTCCCCAACATCACCCTGCGTCTTCGTGAGGCTCCTAGCCGGTTGCCCGACCGTGGGATGGGTCCAGGCCCATCACGTCTGCCGCTTGGGGTGCGCAACGGGGCGCGCGGCTACGGGGTATGTCGTTACTTTATAACCATGGTTCTCAATCTGTCAAGAACCAAGGTTATATTTTGTGGCACAATGAAGCCGCGCCCGATGTGGGCGAGTCGAAAAGGAGTCAGGGATGGATCAGAAAGAACTGGCGGAAGCGGGGGCGCCTGGCCTGCTGTACCGGCGCGAGGATGGCGTGGAGATCCCGCTTGATCAGGGTAATGTGTGGGTGTGGCGCATGGGCCCGTCTGGCCGCTGGATGTTGGCGCGATACATGGATGGCATGATCGAAGAAAGCTATGCGCCTATGGAAGACGCTGAGCTTGGGATCGCGCTCGCCGCAATCAGTCGTGGTTATCAACCACCACGTACCCTTCATCGTCTAGAGACACTGTCTGGGCGAATTCCGCCTGAAGGTGGCTCGGTGCCCGAGGCTTGAACCGCCTGAACACGAGCCCGCCGAAATCGACGGTGTAGTGCGCTGGATAGTTGCGAAGTTCGTCCAGCAGCTCGCCGACGGTGATGGTGGGGTGGGGTTTGTTGGTCATGGCGTCGCCGGTGGGCGGTAGTTGCTTGAGCCGATCAGCGATGCGCCTTGCTCGGTGGTCGCGCTCGATGTGGACTGGAAGACGCCGTTTGTGTCGAGGCTGAAGGTGACTTCGTTGGTGCGCACGTCGCTGCCGCCCACCAGGCCGCCGATGAAGGGGATGAAGGTTTCGCCGCGCACCCGGACGTCGACGTGTTGATAGACGATTTCGGTGGTGCCGTCCGACTTGTTTCTCACCACGTTGGGGCGGCCCAGGGCGGCCTCGATCTCGGCGCGCGTGCTCTTGCCGGGCTGGAAGGCGCGGGCCTGGTCGGGCTTGACATCCATGCCGGCGGACATGCAGCCGGCAAGCACTGTGGCCGCGATGATTGTAGTGGCTAGAGTCGTTTTCATGGCTTTGCTGCCGCCACGGTGCGGTTGAAGTCCAGCGCCTTCTCGTACTGGTCGGGGATACAGCCAATCCAGTTGTCACACCATACCGTGACCAGCATCCGGTACTTGCCGCCACCCAGTGGCTCTTTCGTTACCCTGGCTGCAAGATACGGGCTGCTGTCGGCTGGGTTGTAGGTTTCGATCAGGACGTTCGTCGCCGTCTGGATTTTGTAGCGGGCGTTGTGAACCACCCATAGCTGAGCGGCTTCCCATTTGACGTTGCAGTCGTCGGCGCCGGCGCAGGTCGGGATCGTCCGGTTGATCTCGTTGAGTACGGCTTGGCGTTGCGGGTCGGCTGTGGTGGCGCAGCCGCTCAATGTGGCGGCGATCAGCACTGCCGTCAGTGTGTTCTTCATGATGTTTCCCTCTCCCCTGTTTATTCGAATTGAAGCTCCAACTGTACCGCGAACATCAACACTCTGGCGCTACGCTGGTTTCTTGGTTTTGGTGCTGAGTTCCTTAAGTGCATCGCCAGCCTGAACGAGCCTTTGCACGTCGTAATCGGCAAGGTCCTGGCATACCTGCACCAGGTGCTTGATCCTTTCGTCGTGCACGTAAAGGCCGTCAACCATATCGCCCTGCCCCTCTGCCAGCCACATTGCCCTGACGCCGCATGCCTCGGCGAACTGCGCTGTGAACTCCGAGCCCGTGGCGTCGCTTCTTTCCAGCTTGGAGATGTTCTCCTGCGTGCACACGTTATTGATCCTATCCGCCAGCTGCTGCTGGGTCAGTTTGGCGTGGACGCGTGCCGTGCGTAAGCGTTCTCCGTATTTCATGGCTTGGAACCTATAACCACGGTCATAAACAGTCAAAGAACTGTAGTTGTTGACATCAGTAGAACCTTGGTTATATTCTGAGGGCATGAGCATGGAATCTCTCCAACAGGCAGTCGATTTGGCACACGGCCAGGCGCAACTGGCGCGCGGCATTCGCGAGCGAATCCCCGGGTCGAAAATCAGCCAGCCACATGTGTACAAGTGGCTTAACAGCCCCAACCCCGATCAAATGCCACCGGCCGACGTGGTGCTTGCGATCGCGGACTTTCTTGAGTACCGGATGACGCCGCACGATCTGCGGCCCGACCTGTACCCCAACCCCGGCGATGCTCTGCCGTCCCATATGGCTCCGGTATGCAAGTGCGCTTCGACCTTCGGGGAATTCGGCGAGCCGCGCTCGGGTGTCGAGCGCCGCGATGGCGACCGCCGCCAAGTGAGCGATCCCGACTTTGGTGATTTCGGCGAGCCGCGCGACGGGGAGCGGCGGGAGGAAGACCGCCGGCGCAGCGACGGCGATGAGGCCGCCGCGTGAGCAAGCGCGGCTGGTGGGAACGCTTGTTCGGGCGCGGCGATGAAGCCGAGATGTCGCGTGTGCTGTCGATTTCGACGCGCAAGGCGAATGATCTCAGGGCGCTGCGGGACGATCCGAATCCGGCCGCTCCAGCTTCGCGCGTATATCGCTCGACTGAAGAATCGCAGCAGAGAATACGTCGAGTGCTCGACGCGCTGCGGCCCGAAACTCGTCGTCCGCTTTGTCGAGCTTGCTGTCGATGCTGTCGTATGCGATCACGAGTACGCTGCGGATCATCGGCTCGGGGGCAGAAATGAGCGGCAGCATGGATAGGCATAGCTGCTCCATGCCGATGAGCAGGGCCGCGCGCTCGTCGCTGGTTTTTTGCGTCTCGATGAGTTCCGAGGAGAGTGTCCGCACGGCGTTCTCCAGGCGCTTGAGCCGTTCTTCGGTTTCCATGTCCGTTCCTTTCGGTGTGTGGTTTGGTGAGACTTGCCATTCTACCGAGCCTGGAACGGGCGCCTTTTCCGCCCTGGCAGATGGCGGTGCTGTTCGTAATCTGCCGCATGCAGTCCTCCTCCAATCCTTCCCCGGCGCTGTCCTGGCCGGGGCTTTTTTTCGATCAATGGATGCAGGCTACGCAATGGCCCGGCCGGCGTCAGCGTTCACGAGGGAGAGGCAATGAACATCACCGATGCGGCGTTCGCGACGGTGCACGATTACCCGGGCGGGTCTGAGAGCCTGGGGCCGCGGGTTGGGCTTGATCCGGCGGTGCTGCGGAACAAGGTCAATCCCAAGAACACGACGCATCACCTGCGCCTGGATGAGTCGGTGCGCATTCAGGGGGTGTCTGGCGACCACCGCATGTGCCGGGCGATGAATGAGGCGCTGGGCTATCTGCCGCCGATTCCCCGCATCGATGTGGCGGTGTCGGATGCGGCGCTGCTGGAGACGTACACGCGCTTGATGAGCGAGCTGGGCGACTTTTCCGGCAAGTTCCACCAGGCGCTGGCGGACGGCAAGTTGACCTCGCGCGAGATCGATGGGCTGCAGTCCGAAATGCTGGAATTTTTCGCGGCGGGCGAGGAGCTGTTGAACCGTGCCCGCCAGATTGCGGAGGGTTGACTTGGCGGGCCGCGCGATGAGCCAACCGGAGCGCCAGGCATGGGCGCTTTCGTACGCAATGCGTGCGCGGCCTACGCCGGAGCTGGCGTCGCGCTATTTCGAAACACTCAAACGAATGCTGGGCGATGACCCGGCAAACAATCAGAACACGGGGCCGGCGACGGCCGAGGGGACGGCGTGCAGGACAAGACAGATACAGCAGGTCTGAACGCCGTGGCGTTCGATGCGATCCCCCCCACGCTGGCTGCGCGCGCGCAGTGGTTGGTGTGGCGATTCGAGTCGAAGCCGGGGGATAAGAAGCCGCGCAAGGTGCCGTATTACGTTTCCGGCGCGCGCCGCACGGGTGAGCAGGGTTCGGACGCGGATCGGGCGGCGCTGGTCGATCTGGCCACGGCGCGGGCGGCGGTCGAGAAGGCTGGCAGTCGTTGGACGGGCGTGGGCTTCGCCTTTCTGCCGGGGGATGGCCTGATCGGGGTGGACCTCGATGGCATGTTCGATCCGGCGACGGAGCTGATGACGGAGCGCGGCGCGGCGATCATCGCTAACTGCAACAGCTACACGGAGTTCTCGCCGAGCGGCAAGGGTGTGCACATCATCTGCTCGGGCGAGACGGAGACGTTCAAGTCGAACGAGGTTGGCGTGGAGGTGTTCTGCGGGCGCCAGTTCTTCACGTTTACTGGCAAGCGCTATCCGGCCACGCCGGAAGAGGTGAACCCGCTGCCCGAGAAGGTGCTGAAGCGCCTGAAGGCGACGGTTGAGAGCGGCAAGAAGCGCGCGGCCACCGGCAAGCCATCCACTGCGCCGGCGCCAGCCCTGGAGGGCCGCGCCAAGGTCGAGAGCGCGCTGGCGTTCATTTCGCCGGAGTGCGGCTACGACGACTGGATTCACATCGGGATGGCGATCTGCTCGGAGCTGGGCACGGGCGCGGGCGATGTGTTCGATGCCTGGTCGGCGAAGTCGGCGAAGTATCCCGGCAGCGCCCAGGTGGCGACGCACTGGAAGAGTTTCGAGCCGGGCAAGGGCGTGACGGGGGCGACGATTTTCAAGCTGGCGATGGATGCCGGCTGGTCTCCGCCCAAGCCGCCGAAAGCATCACGGGCGCGGGCGCAGCCCGGTGGGGGGGGCAAGGCTTCCTCGCTGCCGGACGATATGCCGGACTGGCGCAAGAAACTGCTGTACGACAAGGGCGACCTGAAGGCCTGCCTGGCGAACGTGTACGACATCCTGCTCAACGATCCTTCGTGGCAGGGGGTGCTGGCGTTCGACGAATTCGCTCAGCGCACGGTGAAGCGTGCGCCGCCGCCTTTTGAGGGCGGCATGGCCGGCGAGTGGGACGGCACCGACGATAGCCGCACCGCGATGTGGTTGGCGCGGACGTATCGCTTCACGCCGTCGTCGATCATGGTGGCGGAGGCGGTGGAGGTGCTGGGGCGCGCGTTTGCGTTCCATCCCGTGCGCGACTGGCTGAAGTCGCTGCGGTGGGACGGCACGGCGCGCATCGATCACTGGCTGGAAGATTACCTCGGCGTGGCGCGCACCGAATACACGGAGCGGGTGGCGGCGTGGTTTCTGCTCGGCATGATCGCGCGGGTGATGCGGCCGGGGGTGAAGTTCGATTACTGCCTGGTGTTCGAGGGTATCCAGGGGCGCGGCAAGTCGACCACGCTGTCGATCCTGGGCGGCGAGTGGTTCGGCGACACCGACATCGATCTGCACAACAAGGATTCGATGGCGGCGCTGCAGGGCAAGTGGCTGTATGAGTTCCCCGAGCTGGGATCGCTGGCCCGCACCGAGTCGCTCAAACAGAAGTCGTTTCTGTCGCGCCAGATCGATGAATATCGGCCGGTGTATGGCCGGCGCCAGATCAAGGTGCCACGGCAGACGGTGTTCTCCGGCTCCACGAACGAATGGGAATGGAACAAGGACCCGACGGGCGGGCGTCGCTTCTGGCCGATCGAGGTCGGCGAGATCGATCTTTCCGGCTTGGCGAAGGTGCGCGACCAGCTGTTCGCCGAGGCCTTCGTGCGTTACCAGCAGGGTGAGCGGTTCTACCCAACGGGCGAAGAGCAGCGCCTTCATTTCGATCCCGAGCAGCTGAAGCGCGAGCAGGGCGAATCGCTGGTCGACGCGCTGCACGACTGGGTATACGAGCAATACAAGCCGTTCTCGGTGGCCATGGCGGCCTTCGAGGGGCTGAAGGTCATCGATGCCAGCAAGCTCACCCGCGACATGCAGACGCGCATCGGCATCGCCCTGCGCAAGCTCGGCTGCGGGCGCGTGGAAAAGCGCAACGGCATGGTGCGCTACTGGTACACGGCACCGAAGAGGGACTCTGATCCAGCGACAAATGAAACGGCACCACCGGCAATGGAAACTGCGCGCGTAGGTGGTGTGCGACCCGGGGAAGGAGGGCTCGATGCCGCGCCATTCTAGCCCCGAGGTTAGGAAGGTTGGGAGCAGGTTAGGAAGCCTGAATCCCGCATGGATAAAGGAGGTTCCTAACCTTCCTAACCTTCCCAACCTGTTTTGCTTTTCCTTACACGTAGCGCGTGCATGGCACGCACGCACACGTATACGCGCGTGCGTAACACCCGCTACACACACAACACCTCGTTTCAGGTTAGGAAGGTTAGGAAGGTTAGGAACAAGCCCTGTTTATGCGGCTTCCACCCTTCCTAACCTGCTCCCAACCTTCCTAACCTCTGCCGGAAAGGATCTGTGATGCCCGAGAAACTGACCCGAGCCCAGCGCTCAGCCATCAACAAGCGCGCCCTCACACTGGCCAGCCGGCTGCGCGATCAAGCCTATTGGGCCTATCGCATCCGCCTGACCGAGCAGGCCAGGGTCGATCCCGATTCGATCCACGCCGACGATGCCACGCCCGGGCCGGACATTTCAGACCTGCTGGAGTTCGACGTATGACGGTCGAACTGAACACGATGCGGGCGGACTACGTCCTGGTGCGCCGCTGGTGGAAGGAATCCGAGGGTTGGACCGAAGCCGATCTGGCCGAGGCCGACCGGGGCGTGAAGGCCGCCGTCGACAGCAATGACGCCGAGCGGATCGCGTTGTGGGCGAACTGGCTGGCCGGGATGGCTGAGGAGATCCGGCGCTTCACCTCAATGGTGCACGCCGCCGAGGATCGCATGCGGGCAGCGGCGTCGGCGGAAAGGCAGGCGGCATGAGCACGATCAGCATCCGCAATAACTTCCCCGAGGTGGCGGCCAGGCTGAACCAGCTGGGCACGGACATCGGCAACAAGGCGGTGGTGCGGGCGCTGAACACGACGATCGATCAGGGCAAGACCCAGATGGCGCGGCAGATCAGCCAGGAGTTCAGGGTGAGCGTGGGCACGGCCAAGGATCGCCTCAAGGTCTACAAGGCCTCGGCACGCAACGGTGCGTTCAGGCTTGTGGCCACGCTGGAGGCCACGCGAAAAGACCCGGGCCGATCGATGAACCTGATCGCGTTCGTCACCAAGGGCAAGGTCAGCAAGGCGTCTGCCAAGCGCAGCGGGCGCACCGACCTGGCTGGCCAGCTGCAGTTCCAGATCAAGCGTGCCGGCGGTAAGAAGTCCATCAAGGGTGCGTTCGTCGGCAACATGGGCCGCACGGTGTTCATCCGCACTGGCAAGGAGCGGCTGCCGATCAAGGCGCTCAACACCATCGACATCGGGCAGATGTTCAACACCAGGCGCGTCAACAAGGTGGTGAAGCAGGTGATGCTCGACAAGTTCCCCGCTAACTTCCAGCGTGAGCTACGCGCCGTGCTGCAGGGGTACGCCAGATGATCAGGGCCGTCCAACCAGCATCGAACTTGTCGAGCGAGGGCGGGGCCCCATGTTTCACGGGTCCTTCCCAGCCCCTCCGCACACGGCGCGAAACGATCGCGGGAATTCGCCAGTTTTGTGATGTGCAGGGGGGTGCGTAAGTGTCGCGGATTGTAGGGCAGGAGCGGGTTGCGGAGGTGTTCGGGGTAGCGCCGAAGACGATCGTCGACTGGCAGGAGCAGGGGTTCCCGATCGCGTTCCGTGGCAGCCCCGGGATACCCAGCGAATACGAGTCGGCGGACTGCATCCGCTGGTATGTCGAGCGCGAGGTGAAGAAGGTTCAGAGCGAGTCGCCGAACGATCGGCTGGCGCGGGTGAAGGCCGACGCGATCGAGATGGACAACGCGGAGCGGCGCGGCAAGCTGATTCCGGCCGATCTGCTGGAGCCGAAGCTGAAGGCGGCGTTCGTGGCGGCGCGCGAGAAGTGGCTCGACGCGGTGCCGCGGCTGGCGCGCGAGCTGCCGGAGGATCTGAGCGCGCGCGAGACGATGCTGCAGGGCGAGCTGGAGTCCTTCCTGGTGCGCCTGGCGGACTGGCAGAAGGCGGACGAAGACCAGGAGGATGACGAGTAATGCCTGACGGCGGCACAGTCGACGTGGATTGCTGGGCCGAGCAGGCGCTCGATGCCATGCTCGCGCGCGTGTTTGCGCAGCTTCGCCCGCGCGAGCCGCTGTCGCCGCTGCAGTGGGTGGAGAAGTACCGCTGGCTGTCGCCGGAGGAGAACCCGGACTACGCCGGCCAGTTCGACACCGAGAACATCCCGGCGCTGCGCGGCGTGCTGGCTGCTGCCGGCGAGCCTGGCGTCGGGCGGATCGTGGCGCAGAAGCCGGCGCAGATATCGTGGACGGCCGGCGTGGTGTGCACGCTGATGGGCTATCACGCGCACTGGCGTCCTTGCGTGCAGGTGGCGATGTTCCCGCGGATCCAGTCGGCGAAGGATTTCGACGCCGAGAAGTTCGCGCCGATGGTGCGGGCCACGCCGGTGCTGGCCAAGCTCATCCGGTTGAAGTCGCGCTCCGACGGCAACAGCACCACGCGCAAGCACTACGCGGGCGGGCTGATCAAGTTCGTCGCGTCCAACTCGCCGGCCGATGTGAAGTCGACCAGCGCCAAGGTGCGCTACGTCGAGGAGCCGGACGACACGAACAAGGACGTGAAGGGCCAGGGCAACTCGATCGCGCTGCTGCGCGAACGCGGCAAGACCATCCGCAACACGCTCGAAGTCATTGGCGGCACACCCACCGCCAAGGGCGCGTCCGAGATCGAGAAGGAGATGCGCACCACCGACCAGCGGCGCTTCCTGGTGGCCTGCCACGACTGCGGCGAGCGGCACGAGCTCGACTGGTCGAACGTCACCATCCCCGGCCTCAACCTCGCCGACGACGAACTGAGGGCACCCGACCTCGACGCCCGCTGGCCCGATCGCGAGGTCTACGGCCGCGCCCGCTGGGAGGATGCGTTCTATGCCTGCCCGCACTGCGGCAGCGTGTGGACCGACGCGCAGCGCGCCGTCAACATCCGCGCCGCCGCCGCCGTCGCGCCGAACTACGGCTGGGAGCCGACCGCCGACAGCGCCGATCGCGGGTTCTACATGAATGAGTTGATGAGCGTTTTCGAGGGCAGCTACGTGCCGGTGCTAGTGGAAAAGTACCTCACCGCCCAGCACGAATTCGAGCGCGGCGAGCCGGAGAAGATGGTCGCCTTCTGGAACGCCAGCCGCGGCCTGCCGTGGGAGTACAAGGGTGAGCTTCCGGAAGAGGAAGAGCTCGCTGCGCGCGTCGAGAAATACCAGGAATGGACAACCCCTGGCGGCGTCTACCCCCTGCTCGGCGTCGACGTGCAACACGACCGCATCGCCGTGCAGTGCTGGGTGGTCGGGCGAGGCGAAGAGATGTGGCTTGCCTACTGGGGCGAGCTGTACGGCCAGACCGTCGTCGCCGGACAGGGTGCCTGGATCGAGCTCGAGCAGATGCTCGGCCAGACCGTCAAGCACGCCGGCGGCAGCGACCTGCGCATTGCCGGCGTCGGAATCGACTGCTCAGACGGCCAGACCTCGGACGCAGCCTATTCCTTCGTCCGCCGCCACAACCGCGCCGACCGCCCCGTGCTGGCCCTCAAGGGCGCACCCGACAACGAAGGCCGCGTCGAGATCTGGACGCCGCCCAAGCCCGTCGACCCTAACCACCGCAGCACCAAGGCCAGCCGCTACGGTGTGCAGATCCACCAGGTGGGCACCGCCAAGGCCAAAGACCTCATCCTCGGCTGGGCGCAGGAAGGCGGACGCGTGCGGCTGACTGGAAATGGCGCCGGCCGCATGCACTGGTACGAAGGCGTCCGCGCCGACTTCTTCGAGCAGCTGCTGTCCGAGATGAAGATCCCGCACCGCCTCAACCCGCGCAAGCGCTACTGGAAAGCGCGCACCGACCGCCGGCAGGAAGGCCTCGACTGCTGCGTCTACACCCTCTACATGAGCCGCCACCTGCGCCTGCACCTGCGCCGCCAGGTGCAGTGGGACATCGATGATCTGCGCCTGCGCCAGGGCGATCTGCTCGCCACGCCCGAGCCCAGTGCCCCTGCCCCCGATCCCGTGCAAACGTCTGCACCCGACCCTAGCGATGACGTCGCCGAAAAGGTCGACGCGCCGGCGGCGGACGTCGACGCCGAGCTGGCCGCGGCGCGGTTCCGCAACATCCTCAAGCAACGCCGGAGTCTGCGTGTCAACCGATAACCTGTTCCTGTTCCTGGACATGATTCGTGCCGAGCTGCAGGGCGTCAGCGACGACGACTGGGAGCGATTCAAGCGCTCGATCAGCGAGCACGCCGGCGGCTCGCGGCTCTATGTGCCGGCGCGCAGCCGCAAGCGCGATCACCTCGACCAGCTGGCCAAGCTCGGCGCGGAGGCCGACGCGCAGGAGATCTCGCGGCTGCTCGGCGTAAGCGTGCGCCAGGCGCAGCGGTTGAAGCGGCTGCGGGGGTGATGCCTGTATGACTTTCGCTTAACGGGAAATCAGGCTGGAAAAATTGCGTGATGAACATAGGGGGTAATTAATCAATGAAGTTTCTAGAAAGCGAAAGTTCCGACGGCACCGTGTTCCTGTTTGGTTTGGGTGTTGTAGATCGAATTTCTGGAGTTCCTGATGGAGCACGTGTGAGGCTTCGCCTGCGTTCCGATGACTTCGCTATGGCTTTCGTTCGAACGTTGTCCTCAGTCACTCAACACGCTCTTGTTCGCAGTCCTGATGGTGGTGTTGGGCTTGGTCCGGAGATCGCTATGAATTTACGGAGAATCAATGAAGTGTGACTGCCTGAACTGGTGCGGCGACGATTCGCGCGTCGCCGATGGCAAGGTTCGCGCGTGCGCGCATTGGAAGGCAGAGAGGGCGCGCGCTCATGAGCTTGTGCGCGTGCAGCAGATCGCGACTGCGCTCGCCGATTCCGCGCTCGCCAATGGGACGGTGCTCGTGTCGTCGACGGACATGGACGATATCCGGAATCTGATCGAAGGCAGGCCGACGAGCGGCTCGCCAGTCATGCCCGCGCGTTAGCCCAGGCCCCCTCCAACTCCCGCGACATTCCTTGCCTACAAATGTCGCACCCTGCCTGCCACGCTGGCAGGCATGGAACTCCCCACCAATGAACCCACTGCGATCCGCGCCGGCGATTCGGCGTCGTGGACGCGCGAGCTGCCGGAGTATTCGGCGGCCGATGGCTGGGCGCTGAAGTATCGGCTGCTGTATGCGTCGGGCACCGCGCAGACGTTCACCGCCACCGGCGCGGGCACGCTGCACACGGTGAGCCTCACGGCCGCGAACACGGCCGCGTGGGTGGCGGGTTCGGCGACGCTGGTGGCGTATGTGGAGAAGTCGGCAACGAGCGAGAAGGCCACGCTCGAATCGACGCCGGTGACCATCCTGCCAGACCTCACGGTCGCGGCCACGCACGACGGCCGCAGCGCCAACCGCATCGCGCTCGAAAACGCCCGCGCCGCGCTGGCGGCCTACGTGCAAAAGGGGCAGGTGCACGTCGCCGAGTACGACATAGCCGGCCGGCGCATGAAGTTCCGCGATTCGCAGCAGATCACCGACCTGATCCGCTACTACGAATTCGAAGTCGCCAAGGAAGACGCGGCGATCGCGCTGCTGAACGGCACCTCGCCTGGCCGCGTACAGGTGCGCATGTGAGTCTTTTCGGCAACCTCTTCAAGCCCCGCGAAACTTCCGCCCAGCGCGCCGAGTGGATGGAGTCCACGCTGCGTACGGTGGCCGGCCAGGTGCAGGCGCGCATGGTGCAGGATCTGCGGCAGGCGCAGCGCAACTTCGAAGCCGCCGAGACGCCGGCCTACACCGAGAGCTGGTCGACCAGCGAGGTGCACATCAACGAGGCGCTCGCGCGCCAGTTGCCCACGCTGTGGGCGCGGTCAGCTGGGCTCGCCCGCAACAACGAATGGGCGGCGGGCTATCTCACCGCGCTCGACGACAACGTGCTCGGGCCCAACGGCATCCAGCTGCAGATGCGCCTGAAAAAGGCGCGCAGTGAGGAATACGACCGCGACACGAACCGCGCCTTCGAGGACGCCTGGGCAAAGTGGGGCGAGAACGCCGACGTCTCCGGTCTGCCGTGGGATGAGGTCGAAACGCTCGCGATCAACACACTCGCCCGCCGCGGCGAGCTGCTCTATCGGCTGCTGCCGGGATCGGGGCCGATGGGCTTTCAGGTCCAGATGCTCGACCCAACGCTGCTCGATGTGACGCTCAACCGCGCCTGGGGCGGCAACCGCATCCGCATGGGCAAGGAAATCGACGACGCCGGCAAGCCCGTCGCCTACTGGCTGCAGGTCGCCAAGCAGGGCGACGCGCCAGCCGGCTATGTCACCGTCGGCCGCCACGTGCGCGTTCCCGCCAGCGAGATCGTGCACCGCTACGTGGTGGAAGAAGTCGGCCAGCTGCGCGGCATTCCCTGGCTGACCATCGGCGCGCGCCGGCTGTGGCTGCTGCACGACTTCGAGGAATCCGCCGCCGTCGCCAGTTCCAACGCCGCCAAGCAGATCGGATTTTTCGTGAGCCCGGACGGCAACGCCCCGCCCGGGTTTGCCGACACCATCGTGTCGTCGGTGCTCGACGCGGCCAAGGCCGCCGGCAAGGTGCTCACGCCGGACGAGATCAAGACCATCACCGCCGCCGCCGAGAAATTCCAGACGCTCGCACCCGGCACCTGGGACACCATCCCGCAGGGCTACGACGTGCGCTTCAACCAGTCGCAGTGGCCCAACGTCAACGCCGACACCTACACCAAGGGCCACGTGCGCGCCTGGTCCGCCGCGCGCGGCATCAGCTACGTCACGGCCGGCAACGACCTCGAAGCGGTGAACTACTCCAGCGCGCAGGTCGGCATCCTCGGCGAGCGCGAGCACCACAAAAAGACCCAGACCCGCCTGCGCAAATGGCTGCACGCGCCGGTGCTGCACGCCGCCGCGCCCTACCTCGCGCTTGCCGCGCAGGGTCTGCGCCCCAGCCTGGTCGATGCCTACCGTGCCGCCGCCACCTGGCAGCCGCGCCGCTGGGCCCCGCTCGACCCGAACAAGACCGCAAACGCCAACGAAACGAATTTGCGCCTCGACCTCACCAGCCGCCGCCGCATCGTGCTCGAACGCGGCGAAGACCCGGACGAGCTGTTCGCCGAAATCGCCGAGGAGAAAAAGCTCTTCGGCGCGATCGCGCCGGCCAACGGCAATGCCGCCCCCGCCGAGCCGGACGACGACGAGACCAAGCCCGCCAAATCCCGCCACCTGCATCTGGCCGCCGCGCGCGGCCTTGAAAACGGAGACTGACCATGCCGACCGCCACTGCCGAACAGCCAGCCAAGCGCCAGCGCATCGAAGGCACGCTGCACCGCAGCCTGCCCGCCACCCTCACCGTCCGCGCCGCCGAAGAGGGCGCCACCGACGACGGCCTGCTGCGGCTGCGCCTCTCGGTGTCGAGCGAAGAGCCCTACCTGCGCAGCAGCTGGTGGAGCGAGCCGTGGGTGGAAACCCTGGGCCACAAGGAAGGCGAGGTCGATCTCGTGCGCCTCAACGGCGGCGCGGCCGTGCTCGCCAACCATGACCGCTACACCGCCGTCGGCGCCACGCCGCTCGCCGCCATCGGCGCCGTCGAGCGCGCGTGGCTCGACGGCGACCGGCTGCTGGCCGACCTCGTCATCAGCCGCCGCGAAGCGCTCGCGGATCTGCGCCAGGACATCGCCGACGGCCTCGTGAAAAACGTCTCCATCGGCTACCAGATCAACGAGCGCACGCTCACCAAGGCTTACGACGACCAGCCCAACGAATACCGCGTCACGGACTGGACACCGTTCGAAATCTCCCTGGTGGATATCCCGGCCGACGCCACCGTCGGCCTGGGCCGCCAGGCCTCCGAGCAAGACACGCCGCGCTATCGCGTGGTCGATTTGCCCACCCCCGGCGCCGCCGGTTCACTCGAAACGAAAGGACATACCATGCCTGACATCATCACCGACCCGGCGCCGGTCAATAACCCCGCCGCCACCCGTTCCCACATCGAAGTCGGCGCCGACCCGCTGGCCGCCGAGCGTGCACGCGTCAAGGACATTACCGCCATCGGCAAACAGCACGGCCTCGCCGACCTGGCCGAGCGCGCCATCGAAGCCGGTACCGACCTCAACGTTTTCCGCGACCAGGTGCTGCAGTCGCTCACCGCGCGCGGCACGCTCAAGCCCGCCGAGTCGCCCGAGATCGGCATGAGCCAGAAAGACGTCGAGGAGTTCAGCTTCTGCCGCGCGCTGCTGGCCGCATCCGATCCGGTCAACGCGCACAAGTTCGCACCCTTCGAGCTCGAGTGCAGCCGCGCCGCGCAGGACAAGCGCGGCGACTCGCGCAGCAAGGACCGCGAAGCCGCGATCACCATCCCCGTCGACGTTCTGGCGCGCGGCATGGCCATGAACAGCACCATGGCCGCCAACGTCGCTCGCAGCCTGATCAAGCGCGCCATGGCGCGCGGTGACGAGGCGATGTTTGCCTACCGCGACCTCACCGTCGGCGCGCCCACCGGCGGCGGCAACCTCGTCGCCACCGAGCTGCTCGGATCGAGCTTCATCGACCTGCTGCGCAACGCGATGGTGCTCGACCGCTTGGGCATCACCTGGTTGCGCGACCTGAACGGCAACATCGCGATCCCCTCGCAGACCGGTGCCGCCACCGGGTACTGGGTTGCGGAATCCGGCGCGCCCACCGAGAGCCAGCAGACCGTCGGCCAGGTGCCGCTGTCGCCCAAGACTGTCGGCGCCTTCACCGACTTCAGCCGCAAGCTTCTGCTGCAGTCCAGCCTTGACGTCGAAGCCTTCGTTCGCGCCGATCTGGCCTCCGTGCTGGGTCTATCCATCCAGCTCGGCGCCCTGGTTGGCGGCGGCACCAACGAGCCCACCGGCTTGCTGAACCTCAGCGGCATCGGCTCCGTCGCCGGCGGCACCAACGGCCTCGCGCCCACTTACGACCACATGGTCGATCTGGAAAGCGCCGTCGCCAACGCCAACGCCGACAACGGCAACCTGGCCTACCTCACCAACACCAAGGTGCGCGGCAAGCTGCGCAAGACGCAGGAATTCGCGTCCACCAACGGCAAGGCGGTGTGGACCAGCATGGCCGGCCAGCGCGGAGTGGGCGAAGTGCTCGGCTACGAAGCCTTCACCAGCAACAGCATGCCGAGCAACCTCGACAAGGGCACCAGCACCGGCGTCTGCTCCGCGATCGCCTACGGCAACTGGGCCGACCTGATCGTCGCCATGTGGGGCGGCCTCGACATCATGCTCGACCCCTACACCGGCGCCACCTCCGGCACCCGCCGCGTCATCGCCCTGCAGGACCTCGACGTCGCCGCCCGCCACGCCGCCAGCTTCGCGGTGATGAAAGACGCGCTGACCGCGTAACCCAAACCGCACGGGCCCTGCCGCAAGGCGAGGCCTTGCCTCGTTCATCTGGAGAAAACCATGCCCAAAGTACTCATCACCGAATCCTGCCTCATCAACCGCGGCGACGACCGCGGCGGCGTCCACTGCGAAGTCGGAGAAATCGTCGAAGGCGTCCCCAAGGACATCGCCTTCGAGCTCGCCCGCATGGGACGCGCTCTCTTCGTCGACAGCAACGACGACCCCACCAAGGGCAACACGCTCACCGCCAGCAAGGAAATGCTCAAGGCCGCCGACGACATGCGCCGCGCCCGTGCCAAGGCCGCCAAGGAAGCCAGCGCCCCCGCAGCCGATGCAGGCCAGGGCGGCAACAGCGAATCCGGTCAGGCCTGAGCCGCGCGCTGATCCCCACCCCCACCCACTGCGAGACACGCCATGACCATCCAGCTCACCGCCCCCATTCTCGAAGCCGGCGTCGAACAGGCCACCGGGACACAGCTGACCTTGAGCGCGGATCGCGAGGCCGAGCTGGTGAATCGTGGGGTGGCGGTGTATGTGGGGGATGATCCGACGAGAGGGGGGCTGACGCCGCTGCTGTTCGATGTTGAGCGGAATGTGGCGGTGCATCCGACGACGGGGGGGAACATCTCTGTCGGTCTGCGCAACAAATCCGTTTGGTACCGTTTGCGCCAATATTCCGGAGGACCGCTGGTTGACGCGATGGGAAATGGCCCTGACATTCCGCTCGTCGATACGACAGGTACCCCCAATGTGTGGGCAAATGCCAAGTGGGCCACCCCACCGAATGATGGGACTGGCAAGGCTTCGACCTATGCCCGCGTGATCGGGAACGCATACCTTAATGATCTGTGCGCCATCGAAACGCTTATAGCTTCCCAGGGGCTGCTGTTTTTTGCCGCTGATATTTATCCGGCGACAACGGGCGCGACGGTGGATAAAACACAGACCATCTTCATGATGGGCGCCGGGGTGGGGAATGACTCGGTTCAGGCTTTCACCATGAGTCAACACATAGCAACGGGCGTCGGGCGGGTACGCATTTGCGACAAATTCGACGGAGTCACCCCGAACGTGATTGGTGTCGCTGAATCAGCGGCACTCACAGCCGGCGCGAGGTCCGCACTGTGCGGGTATATCGACACGCTCAATAACACTGTCGCCGTGTCCCTGAATGGCGGCGCGTTCACCACGGCTGCGATTGATTTCTCGACCGGAAACTGGAATGACGCGGAAGCTCAGTCTTTTGGTTTCTGTATGCTCGCACTAAATCCGGAGTCCGCAGTAGGTGCGACTCCGGTGCAGTTTATGGGAGGCAGCGCCGCAACGCTTGGAACTCGCTGCTCTGGCTTGTTCATTACTCGATTCGATACACACCCCGGACTTGATTTTGTGCGTCAACTGGCTGTCGCGTTTAGCGATGCGGCTGGAGTGTTCCCTGACGATCTACGGACTGGCAAGTATTAAAAGCCGCAGCAGAGGTTCGGATGATCAAAATGACCGCCCCATCAAGTTCGAGCCGCCGAGGGGCGGGGTGAGAAGCGATAAATTATCACAGCAGATTCGCGCCGCCTTCGGGCGGCTTGTTTCTTTCCACCCCGCGACATTCCTTGCCTACAAATGTCGCACCCCTCCTGCCACGCTGGCAGGCATGGACTTCTCCGACCTTGCTCCCTTTTATGCCGACTTCGGCGTCGCGGTGACGCACACGCCGCAGGCGGGGGCGCCGGTCACCGATCGCGGGATTTTTGACGCGCCGGGCATGGCGATGGTCGGCGGCGAAATGATCGGCACCGACTACAGCGTGCGCTATCCCGCGGTCACCTTCAACGTCGTGCGCGGCGACAGCTTCACGATCAACGGCGGCACCTACCAGGCGCGCGAGAACCCGCAGCCGGCGACGTTCGACGGCCTCGATCTCGTGGTGCCGCTGAGGAAGGTGAGCTGATGGCGGCGAGCGTGTTCGAGCTGATCATGGCGCGCGTGCACGCGGTGCTGCTGGCCGGCTCCACGGCCGCGGGCACGCACGTTTTCCGGGGGCGCGACGACGCGTTCGGCGACGACGAGCTGGACGCGATCAACGTGCGCCGCGCCGACAGCGGCGGCGACGTGCTCACCTCCAACGGCGAGCGCCACCAGCTCGCCTTCACCCTCACCTGCATGGCCGCCGGCGACGACTGGGAAACCGCCGTCGACGCGCTGCACATGCAAGCCCACGCGCTGCTGCTGGCCGACGCCGTCATCGCGGCCAAAGGCAAGGGTCTGCGCCTGCTTTCCACCGATCTGCAAAACGACTCGGCCGACCGCGTGCGCGGCCGCCTCACCGCGCGTTACCAGATCCAGATTCTCGTTCGCCCCGGCGATTTTTCCGTCGCCACTTAACCAGGAGCACACACCATGGCAATGATCAATTTCGGAGTCGGCCGCATCATCACGGTCCCGCAGAAGCTGGCGGACGGCACGGCCATCGCCAACCCCACGCCCGTCATCATCGGCGACCTGCAGGACGTCTCGGTCGACATGTCCGTCGAGATGAAGACCCTGCGCGGCAACAAGCGCTACCCCATCGCCGCCGGTCAGGCCGGCGGCAAGATCGAGATCAAGGCCAAATACGCCAAGCTCGACGCCGCCATCATCGGCAGCCTGTTCCTCGGCAAGGCCGCCACCACCGGCATCAAGGCGGTCAAGCTCGACGACGCCTACACCATCCCTGCCACGCCCGGCCCGTACACCGTCACCATGGTGCCGCCCAGCTCCGGCACCTTCGTCGCCGACATGGGCGTGGTGTTCACCGCCACCGGCGTGCAGCTCACGCGCGTGGCGAGCGCACCCGCCACCGGCGAGTACTCGCTCAACGCCTCCACCGGCGTCTACACCTTCGCCGCCGCAGACCAGGGCAAGGCCATCAAGGTCAGCTACGAATACAGCGCGGCGACCGGCGGCCAGATCCTGACGCTCACCAACGAGACCATGGGCTACATGCCCAGCTTCACGCTCATGCTGCAGAACAGTTACGACGGCAAGAACCTCGTCTGCAAGCTTAATCGCGCGGTGTCCAACAAGTTCGCGCTGCCGCTCAAGTCCGACGATTTCGCGATCTACGACTTCGAGGCGGAAGCGTTCTCCGACGCCGCTGACGAGCTCGGCTACATTTGTCTTTTTTAGAGTGGGTGCTGAATGAAGCACTGCACGAAGTGTGGCGTTGAAAAGCCGCTGTCCGAGTTCTCGATGCATAGGTCCAGTCGAGACGGGAAGCAGTCGCGGTGTAAGGCGTGCGCTAACGCCTACGCTGCGTATGCCGCTGACCCCGAGCGCAAGAAGGCAAAAAGCGCCGCGTGGTACAGGGCAAATAAAGAGAAGGCAGATGCCACCGCCGCCGCCTGGAGTAAAGCGAACGCGGCGCGCAAAAGAGCAACCAACGCGGCGTTGTATGCCGCGAATCCCGAGCGCAAAAAGGCAGTCATGTCCGCGTGGGTGAAGGCGAATCCAGAGAAGGTCCGCGTCATCCAACACAATCGCCGCGCACGTAAACGCGATATGGGTGGCAGGTTGTCCTCCAGTTTGCCCGCGCGCCTGTTTTCGTTGCAGCACGGGAAATGCGCGTGCTGTGGGCAACCGCTCGGCGACAAATACCATCTCGACCACATCATGCCGATCTCGCTCGGTGGCGCTAATACCGACGACAACATTCAGCTTCTGCGCCAGCGTTGCAATAACCAAAAACACTCAAAGCACCCGGTTGAGTTTATGCAATCACGAGGGTTCCTGTTATGAGTGCCGTCGTCGTTTCCGTGTTGCCGGGCGCCGGGGTGTGGCCACGGCTGGTTGCCTTTGTGCGCAGCGTCTTCTCGCGCCGCGTGCTGCTCGCCCTCGCGGGCGTCGATACCGTCGTGCTCGCCGGCCACGTGTACGCCGTGCGCGCGCGTCCGCTCGGCGTCGACCGTGAACTGGTCCCGGCGCTGATCCGCTGCAGCCAGGCCTTCGTGCGCATGGAGGTCACCGACGCGCTGTACGACGACATCGTCAAGACGCTGTCGCTCGGGCTCAACGCGCCCGCGCGCCAGATCGAGTCGCATGCCGTCTCGCTGTGGGACCTCGCCCCGGTCATCGACCTCATCGCGCGCGTCAACGGCCTGCAGACCATGGAGGCTGGCCGGGCCGACCTGGGAAAGATTCTGGAGGTGCTGGCACAGACTGGGACGGACTCTATGCCTGGATCGTCAGTGCCACCGGCTGGACCTGGGACCACGTCGACCAATGCGTGACGCTGCCGCAGGTCGACGCGCTCTCGGCATTCTGGGCCAGCGTGCCGCCGCCCAACGTGCAGCTCAAGCGCATCGCGCTCGCGCTCGGCCTGCCCGACACCCAGCCCCTGCATACGTCTGCAACGCCGACCAGCGCCGAGGATGCGATGCGCGCCGCGCTGGCTGCCGGCCTGCCGGTGATGGAAGGTCGGCCGGACGATCCCATGCTTGATCTGATCGGACTGTGACGATGGCGACCCAGATCACGATCCGACTCGAAGTGCGCTATGCCTGGTGGCTGATGCCTTACGTCTACACGCTGGCATTCTTCTGCGCCCTGTTTGCCGCCGAGCCCAATCAGGAAAAGCTGAACCGCGTCTTGAATCGCGCCGTCACTGTCCGTGCCGTGCGCGAAAAACAAGGGGCGCGCGGTGGCTGACAATAAAGCCGAACTCACAATCGACGGCAACATCGCCCCCCTCAAGCAGAAGCTGCGCGAGGCGGGCGACGAGCTGAAGCGTTTCGGCGCCAGCGGCGGCCCGGCCGTCGACGGCGTCGCGTCGTCGGTGATGAAGCTTACCACGCGCTTCACCGCGCTCGGTGCGGTGCTGTCGCTGGGTGGTATCGCCTCGATGGCGCGGCAGTCGATCGACGCCGCCGACTCGCTCAACGACCTGGCCGACCGTACGCAGACCAGCGTCAAGGCGCTGGCCAGCTTCGAGCTGATCGCCAAGCAGTCCGACACCAACCTCGAAGCGCTGGGCAAGGGCCTCAACAAGCTGTCGATCTTCATGGCGGAGAACGCCGCCGAGGCGAAGAAGCTCGGCATCACCGCGCGCGATCCGGTGCAGGCCTTCATCCAGTTCGCCGACGCCCTGGGCCGCGCTGCCACGCCGCAGGATCGCGCCGCCATTGCCAACCGCGTGCTCGGCAAGAGCTTCCAGGACCTGCTGCCGCTGCTGCAGCGCGGCGCCGCGGATCTGCGCGAGGCGGCCGCCGCCAGCGAGGAATACGCGACGAAGCTCGAAAAGCTTGCCCCGCGTGCGGGCGAGTTCAACGACCGCCTCGACGAAATGCGTCTACGGTGGGACGCGCTCAAGGTCTCGATGGGCAGCGCCTTCCTTGACCTGCTGCCCAACAGCATGACGATGGACAAGGCCTCGGCCCGCATCATCGAACTCAAGGGCAACATCGGCACGCTTGAGCGCGCGCTCAAGGGCAGCGACGGCTCCGGCCTGCTGCACAAGATGCTGTACGGCACCAAGGACGAGATCACCGCCAAGCTCGCCGCAGCGCGCAGCGAACTGGCCGCCCTGCAGGCGCAGAAGTCCGCCGCACCAGGCGGCAGCGCTGCCGGCAGCGGCGGCCCGCTCACCTTCGGCGAGGTATTCGACAGCGGCAAGAAAGCCAAGAAGGCCAAGACCGGCGACCAGGTCAGCGATGCCGAATGGGCGATGGAAGAAGCCGCCCACCTGCAGCGCACGCTGTACGAAATCGACCAGCAGCGCAACGAGTACCACGAGGCCGCGAACCAGGCCGTGCTCGAAGCCGACAAGAAGCTGATCAAGGAGATGGACCAGATCCAGCTCCTGCGTGTGGAAGGCGCGAAGAACGCCGAGATCGCCCGCATTGATGAGATGGAGGCGATGGCAGCCCATGAACTCGAGATGGGTAGCATCACCCAGGCCGAATACCTTGATCGCTTGAGTGAGTTCAACCAGCAACGCCTGGCAGCAGAGGCTGATCTGATCGAGAAAAAGATCGAGCTTGCAAAACAGGACCCGACGCAAGACCCCGTCGAGATCGAGCGTTTGGAACAGCAGCTCCTCGAGCTGCGCCGTCAGTACGGCCTGAAGAAAAAAGAAATCGATCTGAAGCAGGCGGAGGAAACCGCGAGCATCTGGAGAGATCTAGGCGATCGTGTTAGCGGGCTGTGGGACAAGGGCGTGCAGGCGCTTATGAATGGCACGCTGACGTGGAAGAACGCCATGCAGGCCGTCGGCGCGGAGGTGGTGCGCTGGTTCGCCGACAAGGTTGTGAACGGGATGGTCAAGGATTGGGCGCTTGGCTTGGCGAAGAGGCTTGCGGCGCTGATGGGGTTCACCACCGCCGAAAAGGGTGTCCAGGTTGCGGGTGCTGCCGCCACCGTCGCCACCAAGACCGCCGAGACAACCGCCGTGGTCGCCGGCAACGCCGCGCAGGCCGGCTCCGGCGCTGCAGCCTCGCAAGCCTCGATTCCCTACGTCGGCCCGATCCTCGCCCTGGCGGCAATGGCTGCGGTGTTTGCCGCCGTGATGGCGATTGGCAAGCGCAAGTCCGCCGCCGGCGGCTACGACATCCCGCGCGGCCTGAACCCCGTCGTACAGACGCACGAAGAGGAAATGATCCTGCCGAAGAAATACGCGAACGCGATCCGCGACATGACACGGGGCGGCTCGGGCGCCGCACCGGGCGGAGGAAATGTCTACATCGACGTCCATGCGCAGGATGCCGACAGTTTCCGCTATTCGCAATCGCAAATCCAGGCGGACATGGGCCTCGCTTATGAGCGCATGGTCAAGAGGAACACCTGATGCCAGCCCTGCCGCCCTTCATCGAAACCGTGTTGCCTGTGCTGAATAATGATTTCGGCACCGTCGGCGGGCCTCAGTGGCGCACTGGCATCATAGAAAAGCGCACCGGGCACGAGCAGCGCAACATCGACCTCGACGATCCGCGCCGCGAGTGGTCGATGGGCGAACGCGGGATGCTCGAGGCCGACCTGGACGCGCTGCTCGAGTTCCACACGATGGTGCGCGGCGCGGCCATTGGGTTCCGGTTTCTGGACCAGGCCGACCACAAGGCCAGCACCAAGCAGTTGTTGGGGTTTGGCACGGGTGCGCTCGCGACCTTCCAGCTGGTTAAGCACTACGGTGAATCGGCATACGAGTATGTGCGCCCGATCACCAAGCCGATCGCCGGCACGGTCGCGGTGTATGTCGACGATGTTTTGCAGGCCAGCGGCTGGACGCTGGACGCCGCCACCGGGATCGTTACCTTCGCTGCAGCGCCCGCGCTGGATGCCGTCGTCAAGGCGACGTTCCAGTTCCATGTTCCGGTGCGCTTCAAGGAAGACCGTATTCGCCACAAGTTCGAGATGTTCACGAACGATGGCAAGTGGTTTTCCGTCAGCCCGGTCACCCTGATCGAGCTGCCTCAGTGAAAACCCTGATCGCCACCCTGCGCGCCGCCTTTGCCGCCGAGGTGGCGCAGATCACCACCTGCCTGCGCATCACCCGGCGCGACTCCCAGCAGTTCCACTATGCCGCCAACAGCCGGGACCTGGTGTTCGCCGGAAAGACGTGGTCGGCGCGCGGCGCTGACGACACGACGGCCATCACCAACTCGCTGCGGGACAGCGTCGGCAACGTCGATATGGACGGCTTTTTCGAGTCGGCGCAGCACCGGACGGACCTCCGCTCCGGCTTGTATGACAACGCCAGGGTCGAGATATTCCAGGTCGACCGGGCCAACCTGCCCGCGACGGTCACGCCCGAAACCACGCTGTGGCTGTTCACCGGCTATACCGGCCAGGCCATCGTGAAACCCGACGGCCACGGCTACAGCATCGAGGCGCGCAGCCTGATCCAGCTGCTGCAGCAGAACATCGGCACGCTCACGTCCGGCATCTGCCGCGCCGAGTTCGGCAGCCTCACCGGCGACGAGCCGTGCCTGGTCAATCCGGCAGGCTACACGGCCACGGCCGCGGTGGAATCGGTAAGCATGAACCGCCTGCTCAAGACCCCGGCACTGACACAGGCCGTGAGCTGGTTCAGTGCCGGGCGCCTGACCTGGCTTACTGGAGGAAACGCCGGCGCCGTCGAATATGTCGCGCAGTACGCGCCGGGCTTCGTGGTGCTGTTGCGCCCTGGGGTCGCCGCGATCCAGGCCGGCGACACCTTCAGCATCGTCGCGGGCTGCGATCACACTCTGGGCACCTGTGCGGCCAAATTCAACAACGCCATCAACTTCCAGGGCGAGCCGTTCCTGCCGGGCCTCGACCCGGTATTCGCGAGGTCTGTGCTATGAGCAAACACGGCGAGCGCATTGTGTCGATTGCGCGGCAGTACATCGGCACGCCGTATCACCACCAGGCGCGCGTGCCAGGCGTCGGCATCGACTGCGTCGGGGTGCTGGTGTGCGTCGCGCGCGAGCTGGGCATCCTCGCCGAGGACGCGGATTATGTGACGTACGCCCGCCACGCCCGGGACGACGAGCTGCTGCGCATCCTGGACGCGCACCTCGAGCGCCTGCCCGACCCGGCGCTGGCAGAGGCGGGCGACGTGCTGACGTTTCGCATCGGCCCGTGGCCGCACCATGTCGCGATCAAGACCGGCCCCGACACCTTGCTGCATTCCTATGCCGGCATCGGGCGCGTGGTCGAGACCCAGATCGGCCGCAGCTGGCAGCATCGCATCATCGCGGCCCATCGAATCCCGGAGGGCAGCTAAATGTTAGGGGGCGGCAGCAGCAAGGTCGTCACCACCGAGCGCGTCGTATCCGACCGGCGCGGCGTGGTGATGGGGCAGGACGGCCTGCCCCAGACGCAGGAGGGTGTGGCCATCCCGGTCATTTCCGGCACCGCGCGCGTCAACCCGATCCTGATGTGGCTCGGCCCGCGGCGCATCGTCGTCACGGCCACCACCACGAGCCAGAACGTCGGCAAGGGCGGCGGCGGCGAGACCATCACGCAAACATCCTATTCGGAGCGGCATTACCAGACCTGGGCGGTGATGATCGGCAAGGGCCCGATCCGCGCGATCAAGCGCATCTGGTTCAACTCCGTGCTGGTGTATTCCGCCGAGCACTGGCGCGACGATGACACGAAGGCGGAGTCGGCCAAGCTCGCCGACAAGATCGCGTTCTATCCGGGCACCTTCGACCAGATGCCCGACCCGACGATGCAGGCATACATGGGCTCGACCTCGACGCCCGCATTCCGTGGCCGCGCCTACATCGTGTTCAACGAAGTCGACATATCGGCGTTCTCGAACACGGTGCCGCATGTCACGGTGGAGGCATGTGCGGACGGCCACGGCGGCATCACCGAAGCCGCAGACGGCCCGGCGCCGCTGCACCAGATCATCGGCAGGGTCTGTCGCATGTGTGGACTCGATGACGCCGACATCGACTGTTCGCAGTTGTCCGATAACGTGCTTGGGCACATCATCGACTCCGTTTCGGCTGGCCGGAATATTCTGGACGCGCTCAAGACCGCGTACCTGTTCGACATCCGCGAGTCGGCCGGCAGGATCGAGTTTCTGAAGCGCCCGCAGCCGGCGTTCCGCCCGGAGTATGAAGACCGGGTGTTCCTGAACGAAAAAGGCCTGCTCATCAACGCCTACCACGGCGAGCTCGGCCGCGCCGGCCTGTTCTCGGGATCGGCGGGAACGTCCGAGGGGATGACGCTGCTGCTGCAGGCGTGTGCGCACGCCTACCGCATCACCGGCAAACAGTCGTGGCTTGACCGTGCGCTGCTGGTGTGGCAGGGCCTGGAGGAGGTCTGCTATCGCGCCCCCATCCCGAACGGCGCCACGCTGTGGCTGCCGCACTGGCTGGTCAACGTGCGCGCCCCAATCGAGGCGCAGTCCTACCGGATGCACACGTTGCTGCGCTTCGAACCCGTCACGGGGGGCGTCGAGGCCACCATCCCGGTCGGCCCGGGCTACTACAGCGAGTTGGCGAACCAGGTGTTCGTGGTCTTCAACCCCGAATCGTTCCCGATTTCCGATCTGCCGAACGCCGAGATCGTCGGCGACGCGGTCGCCGTCACAAAATACCCGTTCGAGCTGCGCAAATCGCCCGACGGCATTCAGCCGTCGACGGTGTACCTGCCGGGGCCAACGGCGGCGCTGGACGCCGTGGTGGCCTACAGCTACAACGCGGGCGCGCTGATCGATGTCAATGAGCCGTTCGAGGTCGACCCGGTGTGCCGCGTGCTGCGCGACGGCGAGATTTCGTGCGCGCCTGACGCTGCCGAGTGGGCCGTGGCTTCGTTCGATGAGATGTACCTGGCCACCGGTGAGTCGCGCTGGCTGGATGCCAGGGCAGCAGCGGTCGAGTCGCTGAAGCAGATTTGCGACATCGACGACGGCCGCTCCTGGTTCCGTCCGCAGCCGACCACCACCGCATTCAGCCTGACCGGCACGGCGTCCTATTCGAAGCGCATGGGAATGAGCGCAGCGAACTGGCGGCGCGACCCCCTGAGCGGCAACGTCACGGGCTTCATTCCGGCTGCCACCGATCTGTCGCGCCAGTTCGAGGCCCAGATCATTCGCGGCCTCAGCGGCGAGGAACGCAAGGCGCAGGACACGCATATCCGCGTCGAAATCGGGTGCTCGGTGCCGTCCGTCAACCGCGTCTGGGTGTTCCTGCGCCGCTCGATCAACTTCGACGCCGACGACACCTGGTATGCACCGCTGACCCTGACGGGCGGCAGCGCACTCCAGACGCTCGATATTCCGATCAACCTGTTCCGCCGCTACGTCTCACAGGGTAGCAACGGCGCGATCAGCACGGGCGAGGGGCTGGTGTCCGCCGTGTGGCAGGCCAGCCACGCCTACAGCGCAGGGAACCGGCGCACCAGCACGACCTACAACGGCTATGCCTACACGGCGACCGACGGAACCTCGGGCGCGACCGAGCCCGCCTGGCCGCTGGTGATCGGCAACACCGTCGCCGACGGCTCGGTCACCTGGACGTGCAGCGGGTATGCCGGATTCCCGGTCAACGAGACCATTCGCAACGTCGGGATCTCCGATTGGGAGGCGTCCGAACACACGCTCACGATTCGCCGGGTGCGCCCGATCCCAGAGATCCCGATGCCCTACACGCCCTATGTGACGGCCTTCACGGTCATCACGATGGGCGGGCAGATTTCGGACTGGCGCGGCCCGCCTGGGAGCGGCTACCAGTTCCCCGACGCATGGGCACGGTCGAGCGAGCCCACCTATATGCAGGGCATGCTGGATTTCCTGCTGGACGCAGCCGACGAGTACGCCACCAACTACGGCGCGCGCGGCCCGATGATGCCGGTCTATGTCTGGTATCGCGCCGACAATGAAGAATATGGCGCCGTCAATACGTGGACCTGGCAATGGACCGACCCCAACACGATGTGGGCCGGCTATCAGTACCGGCCGATGCAGTCCATCGCCAACGCGGCGCGGCGCACGGGCAATGCAACGGCCAAGACGCTCGCGGGCGACTTCTACCAGTGGCTCAACGGCCTGTGGCCCGGCTGGCCGAACTACGTCATCACGGAGATCCCGGAGGCCATCGCGCCATGGGAGGCGACGACCGACTATCACACCGGCAGCTTCAACAGCGACACGTCGCTGATCCGCCCGACGGTGGCGAACGGCTACCTGTACCGCTGCGTGCAGACCGGCAGCAGCGGCGCCACGGAGCCCGCAACGTGGCCGACCACGCTCGGCGGACAGGTCGCGGACGGCACGACGCTGTGGGAGTGCTGCGGCTACGCCTACTCGGTGACGACGCCGGCTTTCGGCAACTACCACGAGCCGCACTTCGCGGCGATGATCTGGCGCGGCGCCCTCTACACCCGCATGTGCAATATCTCGGCGCCGGTGAACAGCGCGTGCGAGGCGCTGATGGGCAAGTGCCACACCTACCTGTCGAACCTCTACAACACCACCGGCGAGATGGCCGGGACGTTCTGCGCCTATCCGGCGACACAGGACTGGTACGGATTCTGGCACGCCGAGATCGTCGAGACGTTGTGCTGCGTCAAGGAGTTCGGCAGCGCGTGGCACACCGCCGGCCAGCTGTCCGACTGCGATACATGGCTCGACGGCCTGGATGCGTGGACAACCTCGAAGACACGCACCCTCGTTCCGCTCGATTGGCGCGACTTCGGCGCCGGCCTGCCCAACGGCAAGCCACGGCCGTGGTACGAGATCAAGACGACGCAGGACAAGGAGCTGCCGAACGAGGTGTCGGTCAGCTATTCGTCGCCCGAGCAGGACTATGCCAAGGCGCTGCAGTATTCCCGCCTGCCTGGCGTGTCCGGCAGCGCGCAGAAAGCGAACGTCGACCTGCCTGTGGCGATGGCGCCCGAGGAAGCGAACAGCATCGCGTTCAGGCATCAATACCTGATGTGGGGGGAGCGCGACAAATTCACCTTCAACGTCACCCGCACGCTGGCCGAGTACGAGCCGGGTGACACCATCCCGATTCCGTTCGACGGCGTCGAGACCCCGTTCCGCATCGAGCGCGTCGACCGGGGGGCGAATGGGCTCATCAAGATCGAGGCAGTCCCGCACCTGCCCGACGTGGTTCGCTACACCGCGACCTTCGCCGGGGCGCGTACCGCCAGCGGCGCGCGCTCCATGCCGGGCCCCGTGGCCACGGTGTACGAGTTCTTCGAGGCACCGCTCGCGCGCGACGCAGAGGAGAACCCGGAGGGATTCCTTGCGCCGCTGACGGGATACTCCGGCTGGCGCGGGGCGGACGTTCTGCGTTCGCCAGACAGCGGCGCGTCGTGGACAACCGAGGCCACACGCCGCGCGCCCGCGCGCCTCGGCACGGCCTATGGGCCGTTCGGTGGCGGCGTCTCGGGTGGGCTCATCGACCGCAAGACCTACATCGCCGTGAGCCTGCCGCAAGGCACGCTCGAGAGCGTGACGCTCGACCAGATGCTGGCGGGCGCGAACCCGGCGATGATCGGCGACGAGGTCGTGCACTACCAGAACGCCGTGCTCCAGGGCGACGGCTCGTATCTGTTGAGCGTGTTTCTGCGCGGGTGCCGTGGTACCGAATGGGCGATCGACGGACATGTGGGCAATGAGCGGTTCCTCGTGCTTGACGAGAACGTGAACCGCATGCCGATGCCGCTGGCAAACATCGGCCGGCCGTTCGACTACAAGGTGGTGTCGGTCGGGGAGGACCCCGTAGACATCACAGCGTGCCTGTACATAGCGCTCGGCCGGGCCCTCAAGCCCTATTCGCCGTGCCACCTGAAGGCGACCCGCAACGGCTCCGGCGACATTGCGTTGACCTGGTTGCGACGCACGCGCATCGGTGGGCTGTGGCGCGACAACGTCGACGCGATGCTGTCCGAGGACTTTGAAGCGTATGAGATCGATGTGCTGTCGGACGCCGACGTGGTGCTGGCTACCTACACCGCGACATCACACACGGCCACCATCACCGCCGCCCAGCAGACTGCGCTATTCGGCGGACTGAAGCCCGGCATGAAGGTGTTGATCTATCAATTGTCGGCGAGCGTTGGACGTGGCTACCCGCTGGCCGGCACTGTTTAAGGAGCATCAATGACTACACCGCGTGCGGGCCTGCCCGAACTGGCCGCCTCCCAGGAGGCAAAAGAGGTTGTCCACAATGAAGCGCTGCGCATGATCGAGGCGCTGACTGTTGGAGGCGTCGTCACCCTGTCGCTATCCACACCGCCGGGCTCGCCGACCGAGGGCGGCGTATGGGTGGTGGGGGCGACCGCGACCGGCGCATGGGCCGGCAAGGAAAAGCAGCTCGCCCACTACACCAATGGCGCGTGGGCGTTCTATGCGCCTGCCGACGGCTGGCAGATCCACGTGATCGACGAGGACAAGCAGTATTTCTACAACGGCACCGCGTGGACGGCTTATGCAGTTGCAACGCAGGTTGACAGCGTGCAGGAAAGCGTGGCTGCGGCTGGCTCAACGGCCGGCACAGCAACCGCCCTCACCGCGCGCCTGTGCGAGGTCACAAGCAGCACGGCGGGCACGGCGGACGGCGTCAAGTTGCCCGCCATCGCCCAGGGCGAACGCTGCACGGTGTTCAACAAGACGGCCAACGCACTCAAGGTGTATCCGCCATCCGGCCAGCAGATCAATTATGGCGGAGCCGATGTCGCGCACACGCTGGCGGCGTGGGGGACGACCACCTACTACGCCGTGAAAACAGACAGCTACTACACCTGATCGGAGGAAACCATGCAGGAAAAAATCGCAGCAGCAGCAACCTGGTGGGACAACATTTTCCAGGCGCTGGTCTTCACCGGCATCGGCATGCTGATCGCCATTGGGCAGATCCTGCAGACCAAGGAGCCGATCACGCTCAAGCAGGCGCTGGGGCGGTGCATCACCACCGGAGGCCTCGCGCTGGTGGCGGGGTCGGTGCTGGCGCTGTTCCCGGGCCTGCCGTTCATTGCGCAGATCGGCATCGCTGCGATGCTGGCCAGCCTGGGCAACTCCGGGCTGGAGCTGCTGATCCAGCGGATGTTCGGGCGCTGATATGCGCATCACGCTCGATCAGATCAGGGCGGTGATGCCCAGGGCATTCAGGCCAGAGCGGCTAATCGATCAGATCAATGACGCCATGACGGAGTTCGCCATCACCTCGCCCGCGCGCCAGGCGGCGTTTCTGGCACAAGTCGCGCACGAGTCAGGCAGCCTGCGCTACGTCGAGGAGATCGCATCCGGCCGCGCCTACGAGGGCCGGGCCGACCTCGGCAACGTGCATCCCGGCGACGGCGTGCGATTCAAGGGCCGCGGCCTGATCCAGATCACCGGGCGCGCCAATTACCGCGCCTGCTCGCTCGCGCTGCACGGCGACGAACGCCTGCTCGATCACCCCGAGATGCTGGCGGGCGTGGTCGATGCATGCCGCTCGGCGGCATGGTTCTGGCACAGCCGCCATCTCAACGATCTCGCCGACGCGGCGGACGACGACGCGTTCCGCAGGATCACCCGGCGGGTGAATGGCGGATACAACGGCCTGGCCGACCGGCGGGCGTACTACCAGCGCGCAATGGAGGCGCTGGCATGATGCCGCGCAGATTGCCCCTCGCCGCGATCGCTATCGCCATCTTCGCCGCCGCCGCGGCGGGCTGGTGGTTTGGCCAGCCCAAGCCCGTGCAGGAAACCGCCGCGCCGGAGCAGCACCAGGCCGACGGCTCGGTGATCCTCGAGCGCCGGCCGGATCCGAAGGCCAAGCCCAAGCAGCAGATCCCGCGCAAGGCCAAGGTCGAACGCGTCGCACAGGTCGTCGTGCAGCCCGATGCGATCGCCGAGGCCGGCAAGCCCTGCCCGCCGGTCACCGTCGACATGACCCTGATCCGCGAGCCCGACGGCATGCGCCGCGTCCTGGCCAGCAGCCCCGACGGCCAGATCGTCGGCGGCATCGATGTCCCTGTCGACACCGCAGCACCGCCAGAGCCGCCCAAGCGCTGGGGCGCGGGCATTTCATGGTCGCCGGCGGATTCGACTGCGGGCGTGTGGATCGAGCGCGACGTGCCGGTGTTCAGCCGGGTCGTGCGGGTGGGGGCGGAGGTCAACCAGGCGCGCGTCGGGATCGATGCGGGCGGGATCGAGACCCGGGTGCGGGTGGGGTTCGCGTTCTAGGGAAACTGGGCCGCGAGGATTGCCGCTGTTGCGTTATTTCGTTTCGGGCTATACCTTGGCCCATCCGTGAGCCTTCAACGCAACACGGCGCGATCTGGCCCGCCTGTGTAATCCCGGTGTAATTTCTACACCAGCGGCACCCTTTCCAGCCCATCAGGACACGAAGCGGCGCTGGTTTCCGGGCGTTCCAGACCGTTCACACGCCTTCACACGGCGGGGGTCACAGGTTCAAACCCTGTACTGCCCACCACCCGAACATTTCCCGTCTGGCTGTCAAGCCAGGCCGCCCGCTTCCACCAATCGATGCGGGTTTTTTATTGATCTCGCGATCACTGTCCGTCTGCCTCGATTGGTGTTGCCACAAGCGCAACAGGCCGTCGCAGGAAACCACCATGACTACTGAAACATCCGCAGCCAGCCCGGCTTTTGTCGAGCTCGGCTTGGCCGAACCCATTTTGCGTGCGATTCATGACGCCGGCTACACCACGCCCACCCCGATCCAGGCGCAGGCGATTCCGCAGGTGCTGGCAGGCGGCGACCTGCTCGCCGCGGCACAAACGGGAACGGGGAAAACCGCCGGCTTCACCCTGCCGATCCTGCATCATCTGTCGACGCGCGCCGCGCAGGCCGTGAAGCCGGGCCGCCCGCGCTGCCTGATCCTGGTGCCGACGCGCGAGCTTGCCGCGCAGGTCGAGGAATCGGTCAAGACCTACGGCAAATACCTGTCGCTCACCTCGATGGTGATGTTCGGCGGCGTCAACATCAACCCGCAGTTCAAGGCGCTGAAATCGCGCGTCGACATCCTGGTGGCGACGCCGGGGCGCCTGCTCGACCACCTGGGGCAGAAGACGGTGGACCTCTCCGGCGTCGAAATCCTGGTGCTCGACGAAGCCGATCGCATGCTCGACATGGGCTTCATCCGCGACATCAAGAAAGTGCTCGCGGTGCTGCCGCGTCAGCGGCAGAACCTGCTGTTCTCGGCGACCTTCTCCGACGAGATCCGCACCCTCGCCAACGGCCTCCTGCACAACCCGAAGAGCGTCGAAGTCGCGCGCCGCAACACCACGGTCGAAGTGGTTGAACAGTCGATGCACCGGGTGCCGCAGGCGCACAAGCGGGATCTGCTGGCGCACCTGATCAAGCACCACGACTGGCAGCAGGTGCTGGTGTTCACCCGCACCAAACACGGCGCCAACAAGCTGGCCGAGAAGCTCAACAAGGACAACATCAGCGCCGCCGCGATCCACGGCAACAAGAGCCAGTCGGCGCGCACCAAGGCGCTGGCGAGCTTCAAGGACGGCAGCGTGCGCGTGCTGGTGGCGACCGACATCGCCGCGCGCGGCATCGACATCGACCAGCTGCCGCAGGTGGTGAACTTCGAACTGCCCAACGTGCCGGAAGACTACGTCCACCGCATCGGCCGCACCGGCCGCGCCGGCGCCACCGGCTCGGCGCTGTCGCTGGTCGACGACGAGGAAGTGGGCTACCTGCGCGACATCGAGAAGCTGATCAAGCGCTCCATCGTGCGGGTCGAAATCGAACCCGGCTTCGTTCCGCCGGCCAAGGCCGACCTGATGTCCGACGAGCGCCCGCCGCGTCCGCCGCAAGGGCGGGGCGGCCAGCGCCAAGGGCAAAATTCCAGGCAGCCGCAGCCCGGCGGCCGCAACGCCCCCGGCCGTGCGCCGCAGGGAAAACCCGCGGCTGGCGGCGCGAAGCCGGCGGCCAATCGCGGTGCGGCAGCGAACCCCTCCGCCCAGCCGCGCAAGCCGCGCCCGCAGGCTGCCCTGTTCTCGTCCAAACCGGGCTCGCGCGGGCATTGATTGCAGGGGGCAGGATTCAGGGGCTAGGATTCCGGGGCCCTAGCTGTTGAGTTGCAATAGGTTGTTCCCGGCGAGCCGTGAAGCTGGAGGCTTGTAGCCGAGAGCCGAGTGAGGCCTTCTGGCGTTGTAGTAAGCCAGGAATGCCGGTAGCCAGGCAGTGCGTTCCGCACTGTTGTTCCAGACCCGACCGTAGGCCCATTCGCGCAGGCAGGTTTGAATGAAACGCTCGGCCTTGCCGTTGGTTTGCGGCCGATAGGGCCGCGTGAAGGTATGCTTGATCCCCAAGGCCTGGCACGTCCTGGCAAACAGGTGGGAGCGGTAGGCGCTGCCGTTGTCGGTCAGCAGGCGCTTGATCTTCACGCCAAGGGCAGCGTAATGCGCCACCGCCGAATCCTTGCGCTCGTCTGCGTACATCTGCACAAAGCTTGCTCTGGAATGGTCGTCGATGGCTACATGGGCGAACTCCCACCCCGCGCCATCGACGCTGTCGCGCCGGTTGCCGGTCACGCGATGGCTGGGGCGCACGATCCTGCCGAGTTTCTTGGTGTCAATGTGCAGAAGTTCGCCGGGCGCGTCGCGCTCATAGCGCAGCACCGGCGAGGCAGGGTCGAGCGCCTTGAGGCTGGAAAGCCCCTGCCGCGCCAGTACCCGGCTGATCGTTGCCACGCTGCGCCCCACGATGGCGGCGATAGTCCGCATCGGCATGCGCGCACGACGCAACTGTTCGATTCGTCGGCAAAGCGCCGCATCGACGGTGCTGCGCGTCTTGTGAGGCCTGGAACTGCGGTCGAGCAGGCCGGTCGGCCCGAATTGCTTGAACCTACCGTACCACTTGCGAGCAGTGCGCATGCTGATGCCGGCGGCCGACGCGGCTGGTTTCAATCCCATCGCAGCAATGCGCTCGATCAGCAATTTGCGCCCTTCATAAGTGGTTCTGGCATTCTTATGGCTGTTCATCCGGTTGGCCCTCTGAGAGTACTGAAGCTTCGAGAACTCCAGTTTCCCAGATCCTTCCGGGTGAACAACCTATTGAAACATCACACCTAGCCCCTGAATACTGATCACGCGCCATGGATACCCTCGCCAGCTACGACGAACTCCCCTACGACAGCCTGCCGCTGCCGGAAACCCAGCCGGATTTCCTGGCAGCGGTGGCGCGGCTGCACGGTTTCGATGCGCCCGATCCTGGCCGTGCGCGCATCCTCGAACTCGGCTGCGCTTCCGGCGGCAACCTGATTCCGCTGGCATGGCGCTGGCCCGAATCGCGCTGCGTGGGGGTGGAGCTGTCGCGCGTGCAGGCAGAGGCGGGCGCGGCTTTCATCCGCCATCTCGGTTTGTCCAACGTCCGCATCATCCATGGCGATCTGGCCGCGTTGCCGGACGATCTCGGCGAATTCGATTACATCATCGCGCACGGCGTGTTTTCCTGGGTGCCGCCTGCGGTGCAGCAGGCACTGCTTGAGGTGTGCCGGCGCCATCTGTCGCCGCACGGCATCGCTTATCTCAGCTTCAATGTCGAGGCCGGCTGGAATCCCCTGCAGCCCCTGCGCACTGCGCTGACCGAACGCACTGCGGCCGACCTGCCCGCGCCTGCCCGATTCGAACAGGCGCTGCGCGTGCTGGACGCACTGGAAGCCGAGTGGAGCGATCCGGTGTTGCTGAAGGAAATCGCCTATCTCAAGTCGGCTGCGCCGTCCTACCTGTTCCATGAGTACCTTGCCGAATTCAATGCGCCGATGCGGTTTGCCGAATTCGCTGCGCAGCTCGATACGCACGGGCTGCGCTATGTCGGCGAAGCCGGTCCGCGTCGTGCCGTGGTCGAGCTTGAAGATGGCTGGGGGCTGATTCCCGAAAGCATGGCCGGGCGCTGGCTCGACGCCGAGGCGGCGCTCGACGAGGCGCTGGCAACCCGCTTTCGCCGCGCAGTGATCGCGCGCGCCGACGCCCCCTGTGCGCAGCCACCGCAGGCCGAGGCGCTGAGCCGGCTGGCGTTTTATGCCGATGTGCGGAGCGACGAGGAAATCGATCTGGGCGCCGCCACCGAGCAGCGCTTCGTCAATCCGGCCGGCAACACTTTCCCGGTGTCGCTGCCTGCGATGAAAGCGGCCGCCATGGCCCTGGCGGCCGCCTATCCCGGCGCGCTGGATTACGCGGCCTTGTTGTCTGCCGCCAGGCAGGTGTTGGCCGAATTCGACGTCAGCGGGGAGGTGGACGAGGCCGGATTCCGCGAGGCGCTGTTCCGGCTGGTGATCACGCATGGCGTCATGTCCACGGTGTCGGCCGGGACGGTCGACGCCGAGCTGGAGGGGCGCCCTTGTGCGCATGCACTGGCCCGCTGGCAGGCAAAGTCGCCGGGCTGGATCGTAAGCGGCGCGCGCCATGTGGCGATGGACCTGGACCCGTCGGGGCGGGTATTGCTCGGCCTGCTGGATGGCAGCCACACGATCGAGGAACTGGTGGCCATCATGCAGACCACGCTGGCCGAGACAGGGCTGGCGCCGGAAACCGTCGGCGAACTGACCCACCAGCAATTGTGGCTGTTTGCCCGTCAGGGCCTGCTCGTGTAAGGGGATTCCCGCCCTGCGTTCGGGCTGAAAATCCGCAGCGCCTGCCCGGTCAGCGGCGATGCGCTATGGTTGAAGTGCCGCCGATCCAAGGAGCCGCCCCGATGTCCGCCATACTGCTCGAAGCAATTCAACGACGCTACGCTTGCCGCCGGTTTGTCGCGGGCCGGCCCGTCGCTGCGGGCGAGCTGGCTGTGCTGAGGGAGGCGGGCCGCCTGGCGCCGTCGGCCTTTGGCCTGGAGCCATGGCGTTTCATCACGGTGGAAGACGGGGCGGGACGGGCAGCCGTTGCGCGAGCCTGTTACGACCAGCCTGCTGCTGCCAGCGCTGCGGCATTCATCGTGATCGTGGCGCTGGTGGCGGCGCTCGATCCGGATTCGGATTACGTGCGGGCACGTTTTGAGGCCGAGGCGCGCGGCCAGGACATTGCGCCGACCGACGCGGCTTACCGTGCCTTCTATCGCGCGGAATCCATCGCGGTCTGGGCGCAAGGCCAGTGCAACTTTGCCGCAGCACAGCTGCTGTTGCAGGCCTCGCACCTGGGCCTCGGCAGCTGTCCGATCGGCGGGTTCGACACAGCGGCGCTGGCCGCTGCCTTGCGGGTCCCGCCGGGTGAAACGCCCGCCCTGGTCATTGCCTTGGGGCGCTGCGCGCATGCGGCGCCGCAACGGATGCGCAAGCCTGCGGACTGAATGCCGCGCCGAGAAGCAGGACGCATGTTTACGGCGGTGTCGCGGCCTGCCGCCGTGGCGGGTGGGGCTAACGCGGCGCCTGCCAGCAGTTGTTGTTGATCTGCCAGGTCATCGACAGCTGCTCGCTGCTCGGGTACAGCGCGTATTTCAGGCCAATGTAGTCGGCGCCCTTGCGCCAGAACATCGCCAGCAGGCTTTTTTCGCCGCTGGCGATGACGCTGGTGTAGGGAATGACCTTGAGCGGGTTGCCGTAGAGGTTGGCGTAGTTCGAGGCGATGACGACGAAATGGCGGAAGGCCGGTTCGATTTCCTGATCGAACGCCACCAGCTTGTCGTTGCAGAAGGTGAACAGGAAACGGCGGCCGGCGGGGTTGCTGGGCAGATCGTAGGCAAACAGACCGTCGCTGCCGGCCGGCAGGGTCTTGTCGAAGTTCCAGGTTTTGAGCGCCTGTTCGACCTCGGCGCGGCTCATGCCGTTTTTGAATTCGCCGACTTCCCACGCGTGGGCGGGCAGGGCGAGCAGCAGCCCGGCAAGCAGGCCGAGCGTTGTCATGCTCATGGCGATCCCGATCGCGGCTGCCAGCCAGCCGCAGCATAACGTAGCCTGGCCGTGCCGCTCTGCCCGGGGCATCACTTGCCGCTGACCGCGCCGAAGACCTTTTTCAGCAAGTCGCTGCCGGCCTGCAAGGGGTTGGCGCGAATGGCCTGCTCCTTTTCGCCGATGAGCCGATACAGGCGGTCGAGCGATTGCTGGGTGACGTACTGCTCGACGTTGGCCTGGCTTTCGTCGACCAGGTTGAACTGCGCGGCCATGCCGGCATAGCGGTTGTATTGCTGCGCGAGGCCGGCCTTGTCGGTGGTCGCCTTGACGGTGGGCATGAAGCGTTCGGTCAGCCTGGCCTCGGTTTTCCTGCGGAAGAAGTCGGTGGCCGAAGTCTGGCCGCCGGTCAGGATGCCGCGGGCATCTTCCAGCGTCATTTCCTTCACCGCGTCCACCAGCAGGATTTTGGCTTCGGGCACGGCGGCCTCGGCGGCGCGGTTCATCGACAGCACCAGTTCGTCGGCCTGCTTGCCCATGCCGACCATGCGCATGGCTTTTTCGGCTTTTTGCAGGCTGGGCGGCAGCGGGATTTTCAGCGCGGCGTTGCCGAAGAAGCCGTCCTTCTGCCCAAGCTGGGCGACGGCGGCGTCGGCGCCGCGGGTCAGGGCCTCCTTCAGGCCGGCATTGATCTCGGTCGTCGACAGGGCGTCGACCCCGCTGCGCGTGGCGGTCTCGCCGGCCGGCTTGGTGATCACGCCCTTCAGCATCTCCTTCCAGTCGATCGCGTGAGCGGGCAGCGCCAGGGCGAGGCCGGCGGCCAGAATCATCCAGTGTTTCTGCATGGTGCGTCTCCTTGCGTGATTGGGGTCAAAGCACTTCTGCAGCATAGTCGGCCAAGCGCGAACGTTCGCCCCGCTGCAGCGTGACGTGGCCGTTGTGCGGCCAGCCCTTGAAGTGGTCGACCACGTAGGTGAGGCCGGAACTGCCTTCGGTGAGATAGGGCGTGTCGATCTGCGCGATGTTGCCCAGGCAGATCACCTTGGTGCCGGGCCCCGCGCGCGTGATCAGCGTCTTCATCTGCTTGGGCGTGAGGTTCTGCGCCTCGTCGATGATCAGGAATTTGTTGAGGAAGGTGCGCCCGCGCATGAAGTTCAACGATTTGACCTTGATGCGGGAGCGGATCAGATCCTGCGTCGCCGCGCGTCCCCAGTCGCCAGCCTCGTCGTCGCTCTTGTTCAGCACCTCGAGGTTGTCTTCCAGCGCGCCCATCCATGGCGTCATTTTTTCCTCCTCGGTTCCGGGCAGGAAGCCGATGTCCTCGCCTACCGGAACGGTTACGCGGGTCATGATGATTTCACTGTAGATCTTTTTATCCAGCACTTGCGCCAGGCCCGCCGCCAGGGTGAGCAGGGTCTTGCCGGTACCGGCCTGGCCGAGCAGGGTGACGAAATCGATCTCGGGGTCCATCAGCACGTTGAGCGCGAAATTCTGTTCGCGGTTGCGCGCGGTGATGCCCCACACATTGTTCTTGTGGTGGCTGAAATCGCGCACCGTGACCATCTCCGCCTGCTTGCCCTCGACCTTCAGCACTTTCGCGTAGAGCGGGTTGGGGCCTTCCTGGAAGACGAATTCGTTGGGCAGCAAGCTCGCAACCAGCGGTCCCTTGATGCGGTAATAGGTGTTGCCGTTGGCCTGCCACGACTCCATGCCCTTGCCGTGGCTGTCCCAGAAATCGGCCGGCAGTTCGCGCAGCCCGGCGTACAGCAGATCGGTGTCTTCCAGCACCTTGTCGTTGAAGTAGTCCTCGGCGGGCAGCCCCAGCGCGCGGGCCTTGATGCGCATGTTGATGTCTTTCGACACCAGGATGACCTGACGCTTGGGATAGTGGCGCGACAGGAACAGCACCACGCCGAGAATCTGGTTGTCGACTTTGCTGGTCGGCAGGCTCAGCGGAATGTCGCCGCTGATCGCCTGGGTCTGCAGGAACAGGCGGCCGGTGGCGGCGCTGTGGCTGTGTGGCGCGAGCGGCACGCCTTCCTCGATGTTGTCGAGCTTGCTGACGATCTCGTCGAGGAAGCGGCTGGCCTGGCGGGCGTTGCGCGAAACCTCGTTCATGCCCTTTTTGTGCTGATCGAGTTCTTCCAGGGTGGCGATCGGCACATAGATATCGTGTTCTTCGAAGCGGAACAGGCTGGTTGGGTCGTGCATCAGCACGTTGGTGTCCAACACGAACAGCTTGGTTTTGGCGACGGCTTTTCTCGGCATGGTGGGCTTGGCAGGCGTGGGGAAGTTGAGAATGCATTCATCCTACCTCAAGCGGCTGGCCGCTTGTCGAGTGAAAAAAGTAAAGCCGAAAGCTTCGGGCCGGTGCGAATCGGGAGACGGATTTCCCACTAAAATGCTTGGTTTGGAACCAGAGATTCGGATTCCCCATGCGTCGTCGGCTGGCGTTGCTGTGTCTGATCGGGCTGTGGATGCAACCGCTCCACGCACAAGTTGCCGCGCACATCCTGCTGCAGGATTCGCCGCTGGCGGGGTTTCAGTACCACGCGGGCAAGGCGCTGTGGCCGCAGATGCGGGCCGGCGATGCGCTTGCCCTGGTTCGCGAGCCGGACAATCCGCACGATGCCCGGGCGGTGCGGGTGGAATGGCGGGGCCACAAGATCGGCTACGTGCCGCGCCGCGAGAATGCCGACGTGGCGCGCCTGCTCGATCGGGGGCAGACCTTGAGCGCACGCATCGTGCGGCTGGCCGAGGTGCGCGATCCATGGTCGCGGGTGCGCTTCGAAATCCTGATTCCGCTGCAGGCGGACCGAACACCATGAAGCAACTGATCGTCTTCATAGCCATGGCGCTGGCCTGGCTGGCGCAAGCCTCGGCGGCTGCGTTGTCGGTGCCGGCTTTGCCGCTGTCCAGCCTCAGGCTGCCGCCGGGATTCCAGATCGAATTGTTTGCCAGCGTACCCAACGCGCGGCAGATGGCGCTCGGAAAAAATACGCTGTTTGCCGGCAGCATGCGCGCGGGCAAGGTCTACGCAATTCCATTGCAGGCGCCGCACACGCCGGTGGTGATTGCCGCCGGTCTCGAGATGCCGGTGGGGGTGGCATTCCGCGATGGCGATCTGTACGTGTCGGCGGTCAACCGCATCCTGCGGCTGCGCAATATCGAAGCGCGCCTGAAAAACCCGCCGCGCCCGGAAATCGTCAGCAGCGCCTATCCGGCCGACACCCACCACGGCTGGAAATTCATCGCCTTCGGACCGGACGGCAAGCTCTATGTGCCGGTCGGCGCGCCATGCAATATTTGCGCGCCCGATCCGGACAAGTACGCCATCATTACCCGGCTCGATGTGGCCAGCGGCACGGTCGAGGTGGTCGCGCGCGGCGTGCGCAACAGCGTGGGCTTCGACTGGCAGCCGCAAAGCGGCGAGCTGTGGTTCACCGACAACGGCCGCGACTGGCTGGGCGACGACGCGCCGCCCGACGAGCTCAATCGCCTGAGCCGGCCGGGCCAGCATTTCGGCTACCCGTATTGCCACGGCGGGAGCTTCGCCGATCCCGAATTCGGCCAGTCCCGCCGCTGCGACGAATTCGAGCCGCCGGTGCAGAATCTGGGCGCGCACGTGGCGGGCCTGGGAATGCGCTTTTACCGTGGCAAGCAGTTCCCCGAACGGTACCGGGACGCCGTCTTCATCGCCGAGCACGGCTCGTGGAACCGCAGCCGCAAAAACGGCTATCGCGTCAGCGTGGTGCGCTTGCAGGGCAGCCGCGCGGTGAGCTACGAGCCCTTCGTCAGCGGCTGGCAGCAAGGCGAGTCGGCCTGGGGGCGTCCCGCCGACGTGCTGGTGATGCCCGACGGCAGCCTGCTGGTGTCGGACGACCAGGCTGGAGCGATTTACCGGGTCAGCTATCGCGGCAACCGGTAAAATATCAGTGCTCCGAATTGGAAATTAGCGACATAAAAATGCCGAAACCGTCCCCATCCTTTGTTGCCGCGCTCGTCGGGTATCCGACCCGGCTGCGCGTGCCGTCGCGGCTGGAAACGGTTTCGGCATTTTTATTCTGCGAAGGTCTTTTTGGGGCAAAGTTCCAGTCGCGAATGTCCAGTTCGGAGCACTCATGAAACTGCTCGTTCTCGATACCTCGACCGAATGGTGCTCGGCTGCGCTGTGGCTGGATGGCCGCGTCCAGGCGCGCCGGGTGCTGGCCGAACAGCGGCACAGCAGCCTGTTGCTGCCGATGGTGGACGAGCTGCTGCGCGAATCGGCCATGAGCTTGCGCCAGCTCGACGGCATCGGCTACGGCGCAGGCCCCGGTTCGTTTACCGGCCTGCGCATTGCCTGCGCCGTGACGCAAGGCCTGGCGTTGGGCGCCGGCCTGCCGGTGGCCGGCGTCTCGACGCTGCAATCGATCGCCGAACAGGCTGGCGCGGAGCGGGTGCTGACCGTGCTCGACGCGCGCATGGCCGAGGTCTACTGGGCGGCGTATCAGCGCGATGGTGCAGGCTGGCGTGCCGTCAGCGAACCCGCCCTGGCGCTACCCGAATCGGTGAGCGTGCCGGCGGGCGGCGGCTGGGTCGGCGCCGGCAACGGTTTCGTCGCGCTGGGCGAGGCGTTGCGCCCGCGCCTGGCGGCGCTGGCGCGCATCGACGGCACCCTGATGCCCGATGCCGCGGCGATGGCGCCGCTTGCTGCCCGGGCATTCGGGCGCGGCGAAGGCATGGACGCAGCGCTGGCCGCCCCGATTTACCTGCGCGACAAGGTGGCGCTGACGGTGGACGAGCGCCGCCGGAAAAAAACCGCATGAGCGCCGTATTCGAAATCGCGCATCGCTTGCGGCCGATGACCGAGGCCGACCTGCCGCGCATTCACCGGATCGAGCTGGCGAGCTACGAATACCCGTGGAGTCCGGGCAACTTTGCCGACTCGCTTCATGCCGGCTACAGCATGTGGGTGCGCGAAGCCGAGGGCGAGGTGATCGGGTACTACGCGATGCTGGCGGCAGCCGGCGAGGCGCATCTGCTCAACCTCACCATCGCGCCGATGTGGCGGCGGCACGGCCTCGGGCGCGACCTGCTCGACCACTGTCTGGCGCGTGCCTGCGATCATCATGCCGACAGCGTCTTCCTGGAGGTGCGCACTTCCAACAGCGCCGCGATCGGGCTGTATCGCGGCAGCGGCTTCGTCGATCTGGCGGTGCGGCGCGGCTACTACCCGGCGCGCGACGGCCGCGAGGATGCGCTTATCATGAAAAAGGACTTGTCGTGCTGAGCCGGGCCGACGTGTTCGACGAACTGGGCATCGGCCCGGTGTGGCGTCTGCGCGAAGCCCCTGTCGCACAAGCGGCTGCCGCGCCGGTTCGGCCGCGCCTGAACTGGGAGGAGCTTGCCGATGCCGTCGCCCACTGCACCGCCTGCAAGCTGCACCTCACCCGCACCCAGGGCGTGCTCGGCGTGGGCGACCGCAACGCCGACTGGCTGATCATCGGCGAAGCGCCGGGGGCGGACGAAGATCGGCTGGGCGAGCCGTTCGTCGGCCAGGCGGGCAAGCTGCTCGACGCCATGCTGGCAGCCATCTCCCTGCAACGCGGCGACAATGTCTACATCGCCAACCTGCTGAAATCGCGCCCGCCCGGCAACCGCAATCCGGAGCCGGACGAGGTGGCGGCGTGCCGGCCCTATCTGCTGGCGCAAATCGAACTCATCCAGCCGAAACTCATCCTCGCCCTGGGACGCTTTGCCGCGCAAAATCTGCTCGATACCGACGAGGCGATCGGCCGCCTGCGCGGCCGCGTGCACCGGTTCCAGGGCGTGCCGCTGGTGGTGACCTACCACCCGGCCTACCTGCTGCGCAACCTGGCCGACAAGGCGCGCGCGTGGGAAGACCTGTGCCTGGCGCGGCGGACTTATGCCACCCTGACCCCTGACTCCTGACCCCTGTACCCATGAAACTCCTGCATTCCGCGCTGCGCTTTCGCGTCAATTATTTTTCCGATCTAGGCCGCCACCAGGTGGTGGTGTGGATGCCGGGCGACACGCCGCCGGTCGACGCGCAGGTCGATGTCGGGCCGAAGATCGAACACGAGGTGCCCAACGAGGTGTTCCGCAGCGACATCGCGCCGCTCAAGACGGGGCGCTTCTACCCGTCGCAGCTCTTGCACGCCGACGACGCCCCGGCGCCGATGTTCCGCGTGACGAAGCTGAACGAAACCAGCTTCGTCGCCAATTTCAGCCATCCGCTGCAGGGCCGTATTTTCAGCATCGACAGCGGCAAGAGCGATGTCTCGACCGAGCCGGTCGGCCAGGTCACGCAACTGCTCGAATGGAGCGGGATGGAAACGCAGATGCCGACGCCGACCGACTTCGAGGGGGCGGATGCGTTCAGCCGCGAAGACGAATCCCCCGACCCCGAGTTCTACGCGCTCGCCCGCAAGGTCGCCCACGTCGATGCGGTGTGCGCGCGCCGCATCCAGGCGCTGTACCGCACCGTGCTGCCGGAGAACGCGCGGGTGCTCGACCTGATGGCGGGCTGGCGCTCGCACCTGCCGGACACCGTGCAGTCGGCGGTGGGGCTGGGTCTGAACGCCGAGGAGCTCGCCGACAACCCGCAGCTCGCCGAGCGCATCGTGAAGGACATCAACGCCGACCCCACGCTGCCGTTTGCCGACGCCAGCTTCGACGCGGTGGTGTGCACGGTGTCGTTCGAATACCTGACGCAGCCGCACCGGATCGTGGCAGAAGTCAAGCGGGTGCTGAAGCCGGGCGGCATGTTCGCGGTGACGCTGTCGCACCGCTATTTCCCGCCCAAGGCGATCAAGCTGTGGACCCAGCTGCACCCGATGGAGCGCATGGCCTGGGTCGGCATGCTGATCAAGCGGGCCGGCTTCAAGAAGGTGGAGACCTACGTCGAGCGCGGCCTCAAGCGGCCGAAGGACGACCGCTATGCCGACGCGCTCGCCGAATCCGACCCGCTGTTCGCCACCTGGGGCGTGGCCTAGACTTACATCACTCAACCATCCCGGGAGACCGACATGTTCAAATGGCGCAACATATTCCAATGGCTAAGCGTGACTTTCATCGCGTTGGCACTTTCCGGCTGCGGCTACAACACCTTGCAGACGACGGACGAGGACATCAAGGCGACCTGGGCCGAGGTGCTGAACCAGTACCAGCGCCGCGCCGACCTGGTGCCGAACCTGGTCAACGTGGTGAAGGGATATGCAGCGCACGAGAAGGACGTGTTCATCAGCGTCACGCAAGCGCGCGCCCGCGTCGGCGCGATTCAGGCGACGCCGGAACTGATCAACGACGAAGCGGCATTCCAGAAATTCATCGCGGCGCAGGGCGAACTCACTGGCGCGATTTCGCGCTTGCTGCTGGTCGCGGAAAACTATCCGCAACTCAAGGCCGATGGCTTGTTCCGCGATTTGCAGGCGCAACTCGAAGGCACCGAGAACCGCATCACCGTCGCGCGCAACCGCTACATCGCCGCGGTGAAACTCTACAACGTCACGGTGCGCTCCTTCCCGTCCAATCTCACCGCGATGCTGTTCGGCTACAAAACCAAGCCGACTTTCACGGTGGAAAACGAAAAGGCCATCGCCGTGCCGCCCAAGGTCGATTTCGGTGCGCCCGCCCCGGCACCGGCCGCGCCTGCAGGCGGCTCTTGATCCCCGGATGAGCCGGTTGGCCCGGACGTTCGCGTCCGGCTTCTTTCTGCTGCTGTGTGCGCTGTCGGCCTGGGCCCAGGTGGCGGTGCCCGAGCTGTCGCGCCGCGTCACCGACCTGACCGGCAC
>Ga0209958_1000553_pt1 | contig 59045 bp, 55 predicted proteins | sample ThiBio_inoc_plan_FD_183942 | JGI IMG/M metagenome (GOLD analysis project Ga0209958, IMG submission 183942) | Wastewater bioreactor microbial communities from Cape Town, South Africa - Thiocy_inoc_plan (SPAdes) | ecosystem: Engineered > Bioremediation > Thiocyanate > Unclassified | place: South...
CCCCCAGCGTCACACAAGCCGAGAAGCAGGGGTTTTCTTCTCCCGATGCCAGCTGGTTCAAAGGCGAAAGCATCGACTTCGTGCGCCGCAAGCTGCTGGGAGGGCACTCCCGCCTGTACGACCTGCTCGATCGCGAGACGGTGGCGAGTCTCGTGAACGAGCACCTCGAAGGACGACAGAATCGGCGCCTGCTGATCTGGTCGCTGCTCAACGTCGAGCAGTGGCTCGCCACGACCCTGCCATGAGCGCCCTTCACACCCAGCTGATCGAAGGCCCGGGCAACGACGCCATCGAGTCCTTCGTCTACCGCGATCCGCGCACGCTGATCTACGCCAGCCCAGGCTACATCGGCCTGGTAGCGGCAGAAACACAATCCATCCCCTACTGGCTGACCGCGCAGGATGCCTCGGGCCTGCGCGCGGCTTTGCCTTTGCTGGTCAAGCACGGCGCCTTGGGCCCTGTGGTCAACTCGCTTGCCTTTTACGGCAGCAACGGCGGTGCCATCGTCCCCGATGGCGATCAGCAGGCCTGGCTGGCCGTGGTGCGCGCCTTCGACGCCTTCGGCGAGAACATGGGCGCCGTGGCTTCCACCTTGATCACCAACCCACTGGTCGCCGACCATGCGCTCTATGAGGCCCATCTGCCGCACGAACTGCGAGACGAACGCATCGGGCAGTTCACGGTCTTCCCCGAGGACCGGCAGCCGGCAAGCCTGATGGCCTTGTTCGACGACCCGCGCCCGCGCAACATCCGCAAGGCCCAGCGCAGCGGTTTGACGGTCTCGAAGTCCCATTCGGACGAAGCCATTGCGTTCCTGCACGCCACCCATGACCAGAACATCCGCTCGATCGGCGGACTGCCCAAGCGACTCGGCTTCTTCCAGCAGATTCCCCAGTGGCTGCCACGCGACGCGTGGACCATTTACCTGGCCGAACTCGATGGCGAGCGCGTGGCCGCGTTGCTGCTGCTCTACGGCAATCAGACGGTGGAGTACTTCACGCCCTGCGTGGTTGAGCAACACCGGTCCTCCCAAGCCCTGCCCCTTCTGATCCACGACGCCATGGTGGACGCCATGGCGGCAGGCTATCGCCAGTGGAACTGGGGCGGCACCTGGTTGACGCAGGACGGCGTGTATGCCTTCAAGAAGAAGTGGGGCACCCAGGACATCCGCTACCACTACTTCACCCGGCTGCGCTCGGCCGGGCTACGAAACGCCACGCGCGAGACCTTGTTGCGCGAGTACCCCGGCTTCTACGTTTTGCCGTTTTCCGCCCTGGCGTCTGCCGGAGCGAACCAGGAGACAACATGAAAGACATGGTCGTCGTGGGCACCGCGCTGTTCGCCGAGGTGGTGCGCGACTATTTCCACGAGTACACCGACTACCGCGTGCGCGCTTTCGCCTGCCACGCGCAATACAAGAACCAAGACACGTTCGGCGGACTGCCCATCGTGACGGTCGAGGAGCTCGATCGTCACCACCCACCGGGTGCGGTCGACGTCTTCGTGGCCATCGGCTACCGCAAGATGAACAAGCTCAGGCAGGCGACCTATGAGGAACTGAAGGCCCGGGGCTATTCCTTCGCCTCCTTCATCGCCCCCAACGTCAAAACCTGGAGCAGCAACCGCTTCGGCGAGAACGTGTTCATCTTCGAGAACAACGTCATTCAGCCCCACGTGCAGATCGGCAACAACACCATTCTCTGGAGCGGCAACCACATCGGTCACCACTCGAGCATCGGCAACCACTGCTTTATCTCGTCGCATGTGGTGGTGTCTGGCTCCTGCAAGATCGGTGACAACAGCTTTCTCGGCGTCAACTCGACGCTGCATGACAGCCTGAGCATCGGCGCCGAAAACCTCATCGGCGCGGGTGCCGTTATTGCTCGCGATACCCGCGAACGCGAGGTGTTCGTGCCCAGTGCCACCAAGGCCTTCCCCAAGACGAGCGACCAACTGGAGTTCTGAGTGGATCTGTCCAAGCCCCTGTCTCGCATCAGCGAGCTCTACAGCGACAACCTCGAGCGCAACGGCCCCGTCTCCACGGCCGTGGGCTGGAACACGCCCGAGTCGCAGCGCCTGCGGTTTGAAAAACTGACTTCGGTCGTCGACGCCAGCGCCCAGCCTTTCAGCGTGAACGACTATGGCTGCGGCTATGGCGCGCACCTCGACCATCTGCTGGAGCGGGGCATGAAGGTCAGCGCCTACCACGGCTACGACCTCAGCGAGAAGATGCTCGACACCGCTCGCGCCCGTCTCGGCGGGTTCCAGGGCGAACTGGACCTGCGCCAGAGCACCACCCTCGAGACCGAGGCCGACTACACATTTGTCTCGGGCACCTTCAACGTGCGCTTCGAAGCCAGCGAAGACGAGTGGAAGCGGTTCGTCCTGGGCAAGCTCGACGAAATGCACCGCCATTCGCGCAAGGGCTTCGCCTTCAATCTGCTGTCGACCTACGTGGACTGGCAAGAGCCCCACCTGTTCTACGGCGACCCCTTGTTCTGGTTCGACCACTGCAAGCGCAACTACTCGCGCCAGGTGGCGCTGCTGCACGACTATCCGCTGTATGAGTGGACGATCGTCGTGAGGGCCTAGCGCCATGTGGGAATTCAAGCGCTTCGTCGCACTTGACTCGTTTCGCCGGGCTTGGATGCATAGCCACGCGCAATTGCCGACGCCCATGGTGATCGACGGCCAGACGGTGCGGGTGTTCTTTGCCTCACGAGACAAGCGCCAGTATTCGAGCATCGGATTCGTTGACCTCCGGCTCGAAGGCGACTCCGTAGCTGTTGCTCGCACAAGCGAACACCCAGTCATGTCACCGGGCCCCCTGGGCTACTTCGACGAACATGGTGTCTTCCCTTCTTGCATCGTCCGGAATGGGGATCGATGGCTGATGTACTTTATTGGCTGGAACAAGGGATTCGAGTCACCGATGTTCTACGCGTCCATCGGTGTCGCCAGCAGCCAAGACGGAGAGGTGTTTCAGCGGCTGAGCGACGCCCCGCTGCTGAGCCGCAGCAGTTGCGACCCCTGCTTGGTTACCTCGCCCAATGTCATTCAACACAACGGACGTTGGTTGATGACCTACGTCTCAGGCATCGGGTGGTTCCGAGATGGTGACGGCCGTCTTCTATCGCGCTACCACATCAAGTTGGCAGAAGGATCCAGTCCGCTCGACTGGGAGCGAAAGGGACATATCGCGATAGACCTGCGGGATGGCGAAACGAACACGGCCCGGTCTTCCGTAATGGAGGTTCGAAAAGGGGTCTTGGGCATGTGGTTTTCCTATGTTCACACCACCATCGGTCGCTACCGGATCGGTTACGCGGAATCCAAGGATGGGCTGCATTGGCATCGAGAGGATGCTGCCAGCGGCATCAACGGCTTGCCAGACTTCGGGAATGAAATGCTCTGCTACCCGGCGGTCTTCGAACTCGGCGGGCAGCGCTGGATGCTTGTCAACGGCAATGGATTCGGCGCTCACGGGTTCGGCGTCGCTCGCTGGAAGAATGATTGAGCGGCCTGCAAATGCGAATTTTTATCGGGCTAACAGAGGTCTCCGGCTACTACGCCCGCTTGCATCGGGGGCTCTTGGAATTGGGCGCGGAGGCGGAGTTTTTCCCACTTCAGGACCATAGATTCGGCTATGGGCCCTCCACCCGCCACTGGATTCCAAGATTCGCGCAATGGTGCGTCGCAAGGCGCGTTGGAGCACTGGAAACATCGTCTCTGCGCCGACTCTTCTGGCTCTCGATGGTGACTCTGAGTCGGGCTGTGTTTCTGGCCTGGGCCCTGATTCGTTTCGATGTATTCCTGATGGGTGGTGGATCGTCGTTTTTCCGGTTCCGGGAGTTGCGTCTCATGCGACTGTTAGGACGGCGCATCGTTTACACGTTTCATGGCACCGATTCGCGTCCGGCATGGATGGACGGCTTTTGCCAGGGGACCTCGCGCATGTCCGGGCAGCCCTCATCGGGGGCTTTCCCCACCGACAGCGATATGGCCACCTACCATCGCGTCAATGAGGAGCGCAGGGAAACGGTGCGCCGCATCGAACGCCACGCCAATGTGGTAATCAATGCGCCACCACAGGCACAACTGCAGACCAAGCCATACGTCATCGGCTTAGCGGTCGGCATCCCTGTTGACGCCGTCGCGCTGAACGATCCCGGCGAACCCCGAGCACGAGCCACAGTGGTTCGCGTGTTGCACAGTCCTTCTTTCCATATCGGTAAGGGCACGACCGAGATACGCGCTGCGATGCGACGGCTTCAGCAGTCAGGCATCGATTTGGAGTACACCGAGATCTCTAATCGCCCGCACATGGAGGTAAGACAGGCAATCGCAGCATGCGACTTTGTCGTGGATCAGGTTTACTCAGACTCGCCAATGGCCGGATTCGCCGCAGAAGCAGCCCTTGCCGGAAAACCTGCCGTGGTGTGCGGCTACTACAGCGCCCACCATGAAGCGGACCTCGCGCCCTACATGAGGCCGCCCAGCCTGTATTGCCATCCAGAACGACTAGAGGAAGCGATTCGCTCGCTGGCCGTGGACAGCACTCGCCGAGAACAACTGGGCGCCCAAGCGAAGGAATTTGTGGAAAAGAACTGGTCTCCGCGAGCGGTTGCAGGTCGCTATCTCATGCTTGCGGCAGGAGAACCGATCCCGCCGGAATGGATGTACTACCCCGAGCAGAACCGGTACTTTTTAGGCATGGGAATTGACGATCGCAGTTTGCAAAAGGTACTGCGGCAATACCTGGACCGGTTTGGTGATTCGGCCCTGGGCATCGACGCCGCCCCCGAGCTCAAGCGCCGCGTTCTTGCGTTCGCATCGCAAGGCACTCTCTGAACGGACCACGATGGGCCTGCAGCGACTCGGCCGGGACACCCTCCTCTACGGCCTCTCGACCCTGCTTGTCCGGGGGCTCCAGATCTTTCTGATCCCTGTGTACTCGCGGGCGCTGGGCTCGGGCGAGTACGGGGTCGTGGAAACCGTCGCCATCGCGGGCGCGCTGGTGAACCTGACGATCGCGCTCGAGATATCGCAAGGCATGGCGCGCTACATCGCCGACGCGCCCGATGAGTCCGCCCGGCGCGCACTGGCCAGCACGGCGGTCGCTTTTGCCGCGTTGGCCTATGCCGTTTTCGCGCTGGCTGTCACCGCCTTCGCCGACGGACTGGCCCAGTGGCTGCTCGCGGGGCAGGCTCCGCCTCAGACCCTTGTACTGGCCGCCTGCGCGATCGCCGTCAACGGCGTGTTCGTGATCGTGCAGGACCTGTTGCGTTGGCAGTTTCGGCCCGGCTCCTATGTCGCCGCCGCCATGGCCTATGCGCTGGGCAGCGCGCTGGTGGGCATCTGGCTGGTGACGGTGCAGGACCTGGGCGTTGCCGGCGTGTTCTGGGGACAGTTGGCCGGCGCACTGCTGGGGGCGGGGGTGTCGCTATCGCGCGCAGGCGGCCTGCTGTCACGCGTGTTCGACGTGCATCGGCTGCGCACCATGCTGCGCTACTCGCTGCCCCTGGTGTTGTCGGGCGCGGCGGTGTTCGGCAATCTGTTCATCGATCGCATCGTGGTGCGCGAACTGCTGGGGCTGGAGGCCCTGGGCGTCTACGGGGTCACGGCGCGCTTCGCCTCGGTCGTGTCGATCCTGGCCGTGGGCCTGCAGGCCGCTCTGTCGCCATTGGTGTTTCGCCACTGGCGCGAACCCGGCACGGCGGTCACGCTCGGACGCATCTGCCGCTGGTATCTGGTGGCCATGGTGGCACTTGTGGGCGGCATCGCCCTGCTGTCAGGGCCGATCATGGGCACGCTGACCGGTCCAGCCTTTCATGGAGGCAGCGCGGTGCTGCCTCTGTTGACGCTGGGCGCCATGTTCTCGACGCTCTACGTCTTCGCACCCGGCCTGTTCCTGGGAGAGCGCACCGGCCGCGTGGCCTTCTTGAACGTGGCAGGCGCGCTGGTCAACCTGGCCGCCGCGCTGCTGCTCACGCACTGGTTCGGGCTGCTCGGCGCAGCCCTCGCTGCTACGATCGCGCCCGCTTTCGTTTTTGCAGGTTACCTGGTCTTGGGTCGTCCCTGGTTCACCGTGCCTTACCGGACGCCCAGAATCGCCTTCTCGCTGGCACTGGTTGTGGCACTGGTGCTCATGGGCATGGCCTGGCCGGCCACCCCCACGCTGTGGGACCCGGTCGCACTGGCCAGCAAGGGCGCCCTGTGGTGCCTGTGTCTGGGCCTGGCCGTGGCGCTGGGCACGGACGCTGCCGATCGCCACCAAGTTTCACAAATCATGCGGGCCCTGGCCCGCCAACGCTCGCTTTAGAAAGACCAGCATGGCCATCGAGGGAAAACACATCGTCATCACCGGCGGCGCCGGCTTCATCGGCTCCACCCTGGCCGGCCGCCTGGCCGACCGCAACCGCGTGACGCTGTTCGACAACCTGGCGCGCAACACGATCCAGCACACCGGTGGCGCACAGCACCCCAACGTGTCGCTGGTGCAGGGCGACATCCTCGACCCCGCGTCGGTGAAGCGGGTGGTCACGGGTGCCGACATCGTGGTGCACGCGGCCGCCATCGCCGGCATCGACACCGTGATCAAGTCGCCCGTGAAGACCATGGAAGTGAACATGATCGGCACCGCCAACGTGCTGCGCGCGGCGCAGGAAGCGGGCGTGAAGGACCGTGTGATCGAGTTTTCGACCTCCGAGGTCTTCGGCAGCATGGCCTACCGCGTGACGGAAGAGAACCACGCCGTCGCCGGCTCGGCCGGCGAGGCGCGCTGGGTGTATGCGGTCAGCAAGCTCGCCGGCGAGCACCTGGCGCACGCCTACTTCCGCGAGCACGGCATGCCCGTGGTCACGCTGCGGCCCTTCAACATCTATGGCCCGGGCCAGACCGGGGAGGGCGCGATCCAGATCTTCATTCGCAAGGCGCTGCGCAACGAGCCTATCTCCATCTACGGTGACGGCTCTCAGATCCGCGCCTGGTGTTTCGTCGACGACATGGTCGATGCCCTGATGCTCGCGCTGGAGCGGCCCGAGGCCATCGGTGAATCCTTCAACGTCGGCAATGCGCGCGCCGTGACCACCATCTTCGGCCTCGCGGAGGCCGTCTGCCGCGTGCTCGGCTCGCGGTCCGAGATCGTGTTCAAGCCCCCGCTGTCGGCCGACATCGAACTGCGCATCCCCGAGACCCGCAAGGCCGCGGAGCTGCTGGGCTTCAAGGCCAAGGTCGACCTGGAGGAAGGCATTCGCCGGACGGCCGACTGGTACCGCAGCAATGCCATCTGATGACCTGATCGACCTCGTGCTGGTGGGCGGCGGCGGCACCAGTGCCGACGTGCTCGCCATCGTCGACGACATCAACCGCGAAGCCCCGCGCTACCGCGTGCGCGGCCTGCTCGACGACGCCCTGGCGCGCGGCTCGTCGCGCTTCGGCGTACCAGTGCTCGGCGGCTTGGGCGACGCACCGCAGTTGCTGGGCAACGGTCGCCTGGTCGATTGCCTGGGTAGCCCGCGCAGCAACACGCGTCGCGAGGCACTGCTGCAAGCCAAGGGACTGGCGGACCTGCCCTTTGCCAGCCTGGTGCACCCACGCGCTGTCGTGGCCGGCAGCGCCGAGATCGGAGAAGCTTGCATCGTCTACCCGAACGTGGTGCTCCTGGCTCACGTACGACTTGGCCGCCACGTGACGGTGTTGGCCAACTGCGTGCTCAACCACGGCGTGTGCGTCGAAGACTTCGGCATCCTGGCCAGCGGCGTCAACCTCTCCGGCCGTGTGCACGTGGGACGGGCCGCCTACCTGGGCTGCGGCTGCAATGTGCGCGAAGACATCCGCATCGGCGAAGCTGCGCTCGTGGGATTGGGCAGCGCGGTGGTGCGCGACGTGCCAGCCGGGGCCGTGGTCGCCGGCGTGCCCGCGCGGGAAAGACCCGCGGCATGAGGATCCTCGTGGTGGGCGGCATGTATCCGCCGATGCGCACCGGCACCGCTTTCTACACGCAGAACCTGGCCACCGAACTGCAGCGCCAGGGGCATGCGGTGGAGATCGTCACGCTGGGCGCCTCGCCGTCGCACGCCGTCGAGGACGGGCTGTCCGTGCATCGCCTGCCGGCCTGGCGCCTGCCGCTGGCCGGCTTCTTCAAGCACTACCAGCTGTGTGCCCCCAACCCGCTCAACTGGTGGCGGCTGGCGCGCATCGCCCGCCGCTTCCAGGCCGATGCGGTGCTGCTGGTGAACCACTACCTGGACATCGCATTTCCCGCCGCATTCGCCGCCTGGCGTGTGCGCGCACCACTGGTTTGCTCGGTCGGCACGCAGCTGCAGTCGCTCAACCCGCGCCGCGACCGCCTGCTCAACCGCCTCGACCGGCTCATCTGCGGGCGGGGCGTGTTTCCGTTCTGCGACGCGGTGGTGGCCTGGGACACGCAGATCCGCCAGTACCTGTCGGACGTGCAGGGCGAGCGCGTGCTGCGCAAGACGCACATCGTCAACTACGGCGTGGCGGGCGACAGCGCGGCGCTGGCGCGGTATTCCAATGACCACGCGTACCGAGGCCTCATACTCGGTGTGGGCGCGGTCAGCGAACAGCGCAGCTTCGTGCCCCTGGTCAAGGCCTTCGCCGAACTGGCGCCCGAGTTCCCCACGCTGAAGCTGCGCATCGTGGGCCACGTCTACTACGACGAGGCGCCGCGCCTGGCGGACAGCCTGGGATTGGGCGAGCGCGTCGAGTTCCTGGGCGAGCGATCACACGACGAGGTGCTCACGCACATGCAGGCCGCCGACCTGCTGTTCTCCTCGCTCACCGGGCGCTACGTGGGCATGGGCACGGCCACCATCGAGGCCATGCTGCTGGCCGTGCCGACGGTGGTCAATACGCCGCTCGATCTGCTGGGTACCGCCACCCTGGTCGACGGCGAGCACCTGGTGCAATGCACCGACCCCGCCCCATCCGCCATCGCTCAGCGTCTGCGCGCCTTGCTGGGCGACGAGTCCCTGCGCCGCCGCGTGGGCACCGGCGGACGCCGCTTCGTGCAGGAGCAGATGAACTGGCCCAAGGTCGCCCGCGACATGGCGTCCTTGCTCAAGGGACTGGTCCAGCGGCAAGGCAGGTCATGAGAGGCTGGAGACAACATGCCCTGACCATGGCCGGCCTGGCGGTGAGCCTGGTCGCGATCATCTGGTTGATGCGCAACTTCGACCTGGGGGCGGTGGTCCGCACGCTCGCGCACGCGAACGCCTGGGTGCTCGCGCCCCTGCCACTGCTGCTGATCGCGTCTTTCGCGCTGCGCGCCCAGCGCTGGCGGCTGGTGGTCGAGCATGATCCGCCGGTGCGCTGGTGGCCAGGGTTTCGCGCCTTGATGATCGGTTACTTGCTCAACAACGTGCTGCCGGCGCGCGCTGGCGACCTGGCCCGCGCGCTGGAGCTCGGCCGCACCGAGCGGATGTCGCGAACCAAGGTGTTTGCCACCCTGGTCGTTGAACGCACCGTCGACCTGGCGTTCATGCTGGCGCTGCTGTCGCTGGTTTTGCTGTCCTACCCCGCGATCCCGGCCTGGCTCAAGCAGGCCGGCGTGGTGGTGGCCGCGATCACCGCCACGGCCATCGCCGCACTCACGGCCGCTCACACCATGGGCGAACGCTTCCTGCCTTGGTTGCACGCGCGGCTGCTGCGGCGCCTGCCCGACCGCGCCGCGGGGCGCGCCCGCGAGATCCTGCAATCCGCGCTGGCGGGCATCGCGGGCGGCTTTCGCCCAGGGCGCTTCGTTGGCTTCCTGCTGCTCACACTGGCCATCTGGACCCTGGAGGTCTCCCTGGTGTGGCTTACCGCGCGCGCGCTGGGTCTCGACCTGGCACCCGGCAACGCCTTGTTCGTGCTGCTGCTGATCGCCATTGGCACCATGGTGCCGGCGTCCCCCGGCTTCGTGGGCACCTACGAGTTCTTTGGCGTGGCGGCCTTGGGGATGCTGCAGGTGCACGGCCCCCAGGCTTTGGCTTTCGTCGTGCTGCTGCACCTGGTGACCTTGCTCGGGTCTTCGCTGATCGGCGCGCTGTGCTTCCTGGCGCGACCGGCCGTGGCGTCGCCGCGCGACGTCGAAGCGCCGGACCTTGCGTCCGAGCGCCTCCCCGAGGACAAACCATGAGCGCCCACCCCACCGTCACCCTGGCCACGCTGCTGCTGGCGGTGCCGGTCACCACCGCGCACGCCCTGGCCTGCGTAGGGGCGGGTCGGGCCGTGCAATGGGCCTTGGGCCGGCTTGGTCCCGCACGGCCAGCGACCCAAACCTCGGACGCGTGGGTGGACCTGGCCACGCAGTTCCTGGCGGGTTTGATGGCCTTCAATGCGGTGTTCACCGTGCTGGGTCTCATGGGCCAGTTGCGACCCGTGCCGGTCGGTGTCGCGCTGGCCCTGGGCTGGCTGGCCTTGTTCCTCAGCCGCCCGCGCCTCGCACCAGCCCAAGCGATGCTGCGCGAGGCCTGGGACAGCGTCTGGCGCCTCAACTGGCCGATGCGCGGCCTGGCCGCGGTGGTGGTGCTGTTCTTCTTGTGCCTGGCACTGGCGGCACTCACCATGCCGCCCACGGGCGACGCCGAGGCCTTCTACCTCGCCTACGCGCAGATCATGGCCAGCAGCGGCGTGCTCGAACCCATGCGCGGCACCTACGAGCCCTTCTCCAGCATCGGCCTGCCAGCAGAGTTGCACTATGCCGTGCTGATGCGTTGGCAAGGCACGGCCGCCGCCAAGTTCTTCGTCTGGCCGGTGGCGCTGGCCTGCGGGGTGTTCCTCTCGGGCATCGTGCGCCGCTGCGGCGGTGGCCTGGTGGCGCGCTGGATGGCCTGGACCATCCTGATTTCCTCGTCAAGCTTCACGCTGTACGTGTTCGACGGCAAGGTGGATCTGTTCGGTGCTGCCTTCGGCCTGGCTGCCCTGTACTGGCTGCTGAGCGACACACCGGCGAATGGGCGCACAGGCGCCCTGGCCTGGGCCGGTTTGATGGCCGGCAGCGCGACCGTCGCCAAGTTCTCGTACGTGCTGAGCTTGGGTGTGGCCATGCTGGTGCTGCTGATGTGGCAGCACCGCGGGCAGGAACGGGCCTATGACACCCGCGGCCTCTTGCGCACCGACCTCGTGCTGGGTGCCTGGGCGGCGCTGGCCTGGCTGCCCCAATGCCTCAAGAACGGGGTGTTGTACGGCGCACCCCTGGCGCCCTTCCTGGGCATGGGCGAAGCAGGCGCTTGGTTGAATCAGGTGTGGCATAGCCCCGAGGTCACTCGAGAAATCCTGCTGACCTATCCCTACGCGCTGGTGTTCGGCGACTACCCCATGCAGGGCGGAGGCGTCTCCCTGCTGTTGTTGGGCCTGCCCGCACTGACCTGGTTCGTGCGCCGGCGCCGCGCCAGCGATGAGCCATTGCTCGACAGCCCCGTGATCGCCGTGACCCTGGCCGCCCTGCTGTCCACCCTGGCCTGGGCGCTCATACGGCCCTCGGTGCTCGCGCCGCGCTACATACTCGCCACGCTCCTGTTGTTCGCGCCCCTGGCGTCGCTGACTGCGGAGGCGGCGCTGGCCGATCGGCGTTGGTGGCTGCGCCTGGGCGCCTTGGGCCTGCTGGCGTTGGCACTCTATTTCACCGTCAGCAAGGTCCGCTCGGGCCCGCACAATCTTTACCTGCTGCTGACCCACCGAGCCGAGCGCTGCCTCAAAGCCAGCGAGTCCTGCAAACCCTTATCCGCCCTGGCCACCGAGGGCCAGCCCGGCGAGCGTGTGTTCTTGGCCGCCTACTACGGCTACTGGCTGCGTCCAGACCAGCTGCAATGCCAGGCCAGCCGGGCCGAAAAGGAGGGCGTGCGCAAGGCCAACGACGTGCTGGCGGCCCTGCAGGCGGGCGGCTTTCGATACATCGTGGTGGAGCGCGACTCCCACGGCGAGTTGCTCGGCCGCCTGCTGCAAGCGCAGGCCCCCGTGCACCACGTCGTCGAATACGGCAATGTCGTGGTGTATCGCTTGCCGCCGGCCGTGACGGCACAGCCGCCACAATGCGTCGAAACCCGTCCTGGCGAATGGAAGGTCTTGCCACACGGAGCCCCGAAGTGAGTCAGTCCGCCCCATTGGTATCCATCGTCATCCCTGCCTACAACCACGGCAACTACCTGGCCGAGGCGATCCGCAGCGTGCTGGCGCAGGATCACGCGCCGCTGGAGTTGATCGTGCTGGATGACGGATCGACCGACCATACGCCAGAGGTGCTGGCGCGCATGGACGGCGACTTCGTGCGCGAACGGCACGCCAACATGGGGCAGGCGCGCACGCTGGAAAAGGGCTGGGCCATGGCCAAAGGCTCCATCCTCGGCTACCTGAGCGCCGACGACACGCTGGCCCCGGGCGCGGTGAGCGCCGCGGTGGCCGCCTTGCAGGCCGACCCGCAGGCCGTGGCGACCTACTGCGACTACCACCTGCTCGACCCGCAGTCGCGCCCCGTGCGGCAGGTGAAGGCACCTCCCTACGACTACCGTGCCATGTTCGTCGACGTGGTATGCCCGCCCGGACCGGGCGCCTTCTTCCGCCGGGATGCCTATGAGGCGACCGGCCCGTGGAATCCCGCCCTGCGGCAGATGCCCGACTACGATTTCTGGCTGCGCCTGGGGCTGCGGGGGCGCTTCGTTCACGTCGAGCGGCCGCTGGCTGGCTTCCGGGTGCATGACCATTCCCAGTCGTTCGCGCCCACCACGCCACAACGCGCCGCCGAGCCCGTCGCCATCATCGAGAGCCTGCTGCGCACGCCGGGCGTAGCGCCAGACATCGTGGCCCAGGGAGCGCAAGCGCTGGCCCATGCGCACCTCATCAGCGCGCAACTGCATTTGCGAGCGGGCCGCTGGGGCGCGGCGGCCCGCTCCGTGCGTGCGGCATGGTCCCAGTCCTGGTCGCGCGTGCTGTCCGTGCGGGCGCTGCGCCTGCTAAGCAATGCCTTGTTCAATCGCGCAGGTCACCGATTGTTGTGGGTCCTGCGCTCCGGCCTCTCCGCCCGAAACCCATGAGCCACGACCCCGTCACCCGCCGCTACACCGAAGGCGACTACGCGCAGCAGAACCCCGACTGGGACAGCGCCGATTCGCCCTGGAAGGCCCAGCAGGTCCTCGCCTTGCTGGCGCGCCACGGCCTGGCGCCGGCCAGCGTGGTCGAGGTGGGCTGCGGCGCGGGCGGCGTGCTGTCTGCGCTGCGCGCCCAACTGCCGCAGGCCGATCTGCAGGGTTTCGACATCGCCCCCGGTTTGCCCGCGCTGTGGGAGCAGCGCCGAGCCGATGGCATCCGCTTCACCCTGGGTGACTACCTGTCCAGCGACGGCCCTACGCCCGAACTGACGTTGATGCTCGACGTGCTCGAGCACCTGGGAGATCCCTTCGCCTTTCTCGCGGGCCTGCGCGAGCGAACTGCGTGGACCGTGTTCCACATCCCGCTTGACCTCTCGGCCATCAGCGTGCTGCGCGAGCGCCCCCTGTTGCACGTGCGCCGCAAAGTCGGTCACCTGCACTACTTCACGCGCGGGCTGGCCCTGGCCATGCTCGAGGAATGCGGCTACGAAGTCGTGGAGGCCCGCTACACCGGCGCTTCGCTCAATGCCCCCCGCCGATCGTTCAAAACCCGGCTCGCGGGCCTGCTGCGTCGGGCGGTCTACGCCATCAATCACGACCTGGGCGCGCGCCTGATGGGGGGGGAAACCCTGCTGGTCCTTGCCAGGCCCAAGGAGACCGCGTGACGCTGATCGTTCACGCGCCCAACGTTCATCATGGCGGCGGACGCACCTTGCTGCTGTCCGTGCTGAACGCCGCCGCCGCGCAGGACAGCATTGCGTTGCTTGATGCGCGGCTAGACACCTCGAGCCTGCCGCCGAATCTCGTCCTCGAGCGCTTTCGGCCCACTTTGCTGGGGCGATGGAACGCCGAAAGGCGCGTCCGGCGGCTCAGTCAGCCCGGCGACACGGTGCTGTGTTTTGGCAACCTGCCCCCCTTGTTTTGCAATAAGGGGCGGGTGGTCGTGTTTCTGCAGAACCGCTACCTCTTTGGACAACGGGACTTGCGCGCATTTGCTTGGCGGGATCGCTGGCGCATCAGGCTGGAGAGATACTGGTTTTCTCAGCGCCTGGACACAGCAGCGATGCAGGTCTACGTACAGACCGCGTCCATGGCGGATGAACTCCAGCGTGAAACCGGCGTTGTGGCTCGCGTGTTCCCGTTCATCCCGACCGAAACCCCATCGACGCCCGACCCCGGCCGGGTCGAGCCGCCTGAATTTGACTTCATCTATGTGGCCTCTGGCGAGCCTCACAAGAACCACCGTCAGTTAATTGATGCGTGGACCTTGCTTGGAACACAGGGCGCGTTCCCCTCTCTGTGCCTGACGCTGGACCCCAAAAAACACACGGCGCTGCTCCACCATCTGCAACAAGCGCAAGAGCGCCATGGCCTGAGGATCACCAACCTCGGCACAGTGGCCCCCGCCGACATGGCGCGTTGTTACCAGCGATCGCGCGCATTGATCTACCCATCGACGCTGGAATCGTTCGGGCTTCCGCTCATTGAAGCGGCGCAACGGGGTCTGCCCATCCTCGCATCCGAGAAAGACTACGTGCGCGACGTAGTCACACCCGCCGAGTCGTTCGACCCCAACTCACCTTTGTCCATCGCGCGCGCCGTGAGCCGCTTTTTGCGGCAGAACCAGGCGCCGCGGCCCGTGTTGTCCGGCGCGGCCTTCTTGAGCGAGGTCATAGGCGCAACCACGCCGCCGCAGTCCGCCAGCAAGTGACCCCCCACGTAAAATCCGTCCTCATCTCGGCCGAAGACAGCGCCAGGGAGCGCATTTGCGCTGCACCGTGTCGGGAGCCTGAATACCCATGATCCGAATTTTTGCCTCGTTGTTCGCCCTGGCCTGCCTGGGGCTGGCTCTTGTGGCAGGTACCCACTACGAGGGCCACTGGATCGTCTACGCGGTGTTCACGCTGACAGCAAACGCGCTGCTATTCATCGGGTTTCGTCGCCAGGCCATCTATTTCGACACCTTCATCGGCATCTTCCTGTGGCTGGGCTTTTGGCTGAAGCTGTCGCTGCGCGTGGCTTTCACCGCGGGTCAGTTTCATGAATCGGTCGGCGCCTTTGACGGTTCGGGCGCCGCATTTGATCATGCCCTGACGGTGGCCTCGTGGGGTTTTGGTGGTCTGCTGTTGGCCAGCTTCGTCAGGCAGCGGTTCTTTCATTACCCCGCGACACCACTTTCATGCACTGGTCAGGGGCTGTTCGAACTCTACCGGACCTACCGAAAGACTTGCATTGCGCTGTTCGTGGTACTGGTGCTCGGCGTTGGTGTCAGCAACATCGTGCTGGGCATCTACCAGAGGGGTATGGTGACGCAAACGGTGCTGCCGTTTGGTTTAAACGGCATCTACAAGTGGTTGCTGCAATTCGGCTTGTCCTCGATGGCGGCGCTGATCATCCGGTTTGAGATTGAACTTCAGCGAAACGTGTCCATGGTGGCGATCTTCCCGCCTTTGATGGAGTGCTTTACGTCCAATGTCTCTCTGCTCAGCCGCGGCATGGTCCTCAATTCCGCCGCCCTAGGGCTCGGCGGCCTGCGCACCGTGCTGGGCATGAACCTGCGCCTGCCGCTGCGCACCGTGGCCGTGGCGTCGATCACATTCGCGGCCTTGTTTGCGGCGTCCGTGCTCAGCGTCAACTACCTGCGCGCCAGCAGCGTGTTGGGGGAAATTTACGAGCTTCCCACGGCGAAGTCCTCAACGCCCACGCTCGCCTACGACGCCAAGGACTTTGCCGAAAGCGCGAAGAAGATGACAGGGCCTCTGTTCATTGATCGGTGGGTTGGCATTGAGGGCGTGATGGCCGTGTCCTCTTCCCAGCGACTGGGCTGGTCCCTATGGAAGGAAGCATGGCAAGAAAAATTTCAAGAGGGCCAGCTCAGTCTCTTCGACCGCTACTTCATCGATTCACCCTATAACGAGCCGGCGATCGACAAGACCAAGCACCATTTCGTATCCCTTCCCGGCGTCATCGCGTTCTTTTACTACCCCGGCTCGATGGCCTTCTTGTTCGCCGGGCTTTTTCTGCTCGGACTGGTGGCTGCGCTGTTCGAGTTCCTGTCGTATCGGTTGGCTGGTCAAAACTGGGTGCTGTGCTCCTTGCTGGCCCAGGTCGTGGCCTTTCGGTACGCGAGTTTTGGCTATGTTCCAAGTCAATCCCACCTGCTCTTTGGCACGGTATTGCTGAACGTGCTGCTTATTGCCGTGGCGGACTGGATGGCGCGGCGTTGGATGCAACCGCCTCACGTCTCTCGCTAACCAATCAACACGATGGAGTCTGCTGGTAAACCCACCGCTGGCAACGCACCGCGACGTGCGCTGCTCATCTTTCCGATGGCCGCCTTGCTGAATTCGTTTTCGATGACGGCACTGCTCCTGGTGTTCGGCGTCGCCGGCCACTCGGAGATCGCTGCCAACATCGGCCTTGTCCAAGGCGCCACGCTTGCGCTCTTCTATGCGTTTTCCGCCAACGCGCGCAACCTGATTCTTGCCGATGGTTCCGGGTCGGCAGCGGCGCGCTTGCTAAGAACGCGTCTGTGGCTGCTTGTGCCTCTGTCCGCCACAGCCTATGTGCTCAGCGTTGGGGTCGGCGATGCAAGCGCTGCACTGGCCGTCGTGCTCATCCTTCGGCGGGCATCGGAGTGGTTCGGCGAGATCGGCCTGGCACGCCACGAGCAGAAGCATCGGTTCGCCATCCCCGGCCAAACCATCATGGCGGAGTCCGGCGCGTTCATGCTGTGCCTGCTGCCACTCGTTCTTGACTGGAGCCTCGCGCTCTGCGCATTGCCTTGGGCCCTTGCTCCGCTCCTCGCGACACGCCAGGCGCAGCTGTCCCTCAGCAAAGACGGGGAGCGCTTCTCGCTGAAGACTCTGCTGCCCCACTTTGGCTCCACGGCCATCATCGGCACCAGCGTCTATGTCTTTCGTATCTCGATCGTGTTGCTCGCCGGCAAGGCGGCGGCGGGCGACCTCTTCACCGCCTTCGCCATCGGTGGCCTGATTCCGACCATCTACGGGCAGGCCTTGGCACCCACCCTGGCCCATCGCTATGGCAGCAACAAGCTGCCCAAGTGGCTGCTGCTGGTTCCGACCACCATGCTGCTGGCGGGCCTGGGATTGAGCGCAGTCGCGTGGATGCAACCGGCGTGGTTGAACGGCATGGGCCGTGCGCCCCTGTTCTGGATCACCGTGGGCCTATCGATCGCGGGTGGGGCACTCATGAGCGTGGCAGCGGCCATTCGGACCCGCCTCATCCAGCAAGCTGGCGGCGATGACGTCTTCGGCCCCGACCTGCTGGCCAATGTGCTGATCGCCACTTGCGTCCCGTTCCTCTTCTACGTCCTGGGACCCGGTGCGCTCGCGGGCTTGTATGGATTGAGCGGATGCCTCAGCCTGGCGTTCCTTGCTGGCGTGGGCTTGCGGCAGCGAAGCGCCTCCTTGACGCAATCGCGCATCGTCCCATGGTGTATTGCGTTCCTGCTGCTCGTCCCCGTCTTCGTTCAGATCAAAGGCGGCTTGTTCCGGGACCCGGCGTTCGTGTTCGATGCCGGCGGAAGCATCCTCAAACTGCCGCTGCCCTTGTCAATCCTGGCCCTGTTTTCGGGCATCGCGCTGCTGGGCAAGTACACCGCCGCACGCACCAGCATGGCCGTGCTGTTCTTTACGGCACTGCTTTTCGTGACCACCTCCCTCACGGTCGCGCAAGGCAATCCCGCGCAACAGGGGGCCAAGCTGATTCTGCTGGCCCAGTTTCTCCTGCCGATGTTTGGCCTGGTCCTCGGTCAGATGTTTGGCGCCTGTACACCGGCCACCGTGTTTGAACGCACCGCGCTGTGGGTGTTGCTGCTGATCCTGCCCGCCCAACTGCTTGCCACCTGGCTTCAGGGCTACACGCTGCTGCACCCGAAGGTGTTTTTCTTCAGCATTTACCAGCACCTTCAGTACGTCCCCATGGTCATCATCGCGCTGTTGATGATGACAAGCCAATCTTTGTGGGGTGCCAGCCTCAAGTACCGTGTCGGGTTGGCGATCTTGCTGCCCGTAGCGATGGTCTATGTCGTGGCTTCGCTTTCCTGGGGCGCGGTGCTAGGCACCGCGGTTTGCCTGTTGTGTTTTGCGCTAACGCACCTACGGCGGGTTCGCATCGGCCGCCGCGCTGGCGTAGCCATGGGCCTTGCCGCAGTGGTCGCAGTGGCTTACATCGCTTTGTCCGAAACGGGCGTGCTGTCGCGGTCGTTGAGCGACGAAAACGGGCCTCGGGATACCCTGCAATGGCACAACAAGTTGGCGCCGTACCTTGAAAGAGCGGAGACGACATCGCCCGCGGCTGGCGCAACCCGCATGACGCACTGGCGTTTCTATGCGGCGGGCATCGTTGAAACACCGAGGGCGTTTCTGCTGGGGCATGCGACGCCGCCCGACCGTGTGCTACACCCGAGCGCGCACAACTACTGGCTCGACGCGTTGTACAACTTCGGCTTCATCGCCATGCTGCCCTTGATTGTGCTGCTGCTCGGGACACTCGGCTGGTTATGGCGACAACGGAGCGCGGTGTGGGACTCCCCCGTGCTGCTGGGCACCGCGATGGCGGCTCTTTACCTTTTGCTTTTCGAGAACATGCTAAAGGTTGGCATGCGCCAGCCGTATCCCGGCATCATCACGTTCTTTATTTGGGGCTTGCTGATCTCGCGCCTGAAACACCCTGTTGTGGACCCAAAGAAGCCAATGGCGACACAGGCATGAGGTTGCTTATCTTCAGCCAGTACGCTTGGCCCGAGGTGTTTGGCATCAATGCGCTGGCGCAGTCGCTGGCCCAACGGGGTGTGAAGGTGACCGTCTTGACGGGCCAGCCCAACTACCCCGAGGGCCGCGTCTTCGCGGGCTATCGGGCCACCCGGCTGACACGCGAAAAGTGGGGTGATGTCGAGATACTGCGCGTGCCGCTGGCGCCACGCGGAAGAGGCGCCGCGCGTCTGGCCCTGAACTACCTGTCATTCATTCTCTCGGCCGGCCTGTTGGGCCCCTGGGCCTTGCGTGGCCGGTCGTTCGACGCGGTGCTGGTGTATGCGCCCTCGCCGCTGCTGCAGGCCCTGCCGGCCATAGCCATCGCCTGGCTGAAGCGGGCGCCACTGGCGGTGTGGGTGCAGGATCTCTGGCCCGAAAGCCTGTCCGCCACGGGCTTCATTCGCAATCAGCGCGTGCTGTCGGCCATACGCCAGGTCGTGCGCTTCATTTACCGGCACACCGACAGCATCCTCATCCCCTCGGAAGCATTCCGCGAACCGATCGCTGCCATCGCGCCAGAGCCTGCACGCATCCACTACTACCCGAACGCCTGGACCGGGGAAGGCCTCGAGGCCCAGGCCAGCGAAGCGGCGCGCCAGCTGGCCAGCGAGATGGCCCAGGGCTTCTCCATCGCCTTCGCCGGCAACCTGGGCACCGCGCAGGCGCTGGATACCGTCGTGGACGCGGCACGCCGGCTGCAGGCCGCCGGCTCCCCGGTGCGCCTCTACCTGATCGGCAGCGGCAGCCTGTCCGATTGGCTGGCGCAACAGATGCATGAACACGGCCTGCGCAACCTGGTGCTGCCGGGGCGCTTCGCGCCAGCCGACATGCCCATCCTGTTGGCGGCCGCCTCGGCGGTGCTGCTGACCCTGCGCGACGAACCCATCTTCGCCTACACCGTGCCGAGCAAGCTGCAGGCCTACCTGGCCGCTGGCCGCCCCATCATCGCGGCCATCAACGGCGAAGGTGCGCGTCTGGTGCGCGAGGCCGATGCCGGTCTTGACTGCCCGGCCGGCGACGCCGCGGCACTGGCCGAGGCCGTGCAGACCATGCACGCGCTGGATGACAGGCGCCGTGCGGCAATGGGAGACAATGCCAGCCGTTACGCGGCCGCGCATTTCAGCCTGCCGACACTCACGGACAAGCTGATCGAGCACCTGAAACAACTGACCATGCAACACACCGCCCCCCCGCAGGAGACCTCCCGGTGAACGTACTGATCCTGGGCGGCACGGGCATGCTCGGCCATGCCATGTTCCACCTGCTGTCACAGACCGCCGGCCTGCAAACCTGGGCCACCGTGCGCTCGAGCGGGGCTCGGCGGCACTTTCCGCCCGCGCTGGCCGATCGCCTGGTCAGTGGAGTGGACGTGGAGAACGCCGACACGCTGAGCCAGATTTTCGCGCGCGTGCGTCCGGACGTGGTCATCAATTGCATCGGCCTCATCAAGCAATTGGCGGCGGCCAATGATCCGCTGGCCGCGCTGCCCATCAACGCTCTGCTGCCGCACCGGCTCGCCCGCCTGTGCGACGTCGCCAAGGCTCGGCTGATCCACGTCAGCACCGACTGCGTCTTCTCCGGCCAGCGCGGCCACTATGTGGAGACCGACACGGCCGACGCTACCGATCTGTACGGGCGCTCGAAGCATCTGGGCGAGGTCGACTACCCCCACACCATCACTTTGCGCACCTCCATCATTGGCGAGGAGCTGGAGGGTGGCGCCAACGGGCTGGTCGGCTGGTTCCTGTCCCAGTCGGGCAGCGTCAAGGGCTTCACCCGTGCCATCTTCTCGGGCCTGCCCACCGTGGAGCTGGCGCGCGTCGTGCGCGACCACGTGCTGCCGCGCCCCGACCTGCACGGGCTCTACCACGTGGCCACGCGGGCCATCGCCAAGGCCGACCTTCTGGCGCTCGTAGCGTCCGCCTATGGCCGCCAGATCGAGATCGTGCCCGACGCCTCGCTGGTGATCGACCGCTCACTCGACGCGTCGAAGTTCCAGATGGCCACCGGCTACGTTGCACCCGACTGGCCGGCGTTGATCGCCGGCATGCGCCAATTCCACTCTCATACCTGATTCGACATGTTCTCCAATGGCGTCCTGATGATCACCGGTGGCACCGGTTCCTTTGGCAACGCGGTGCTGCAACGATTCCTCGACACCGATGTGCGCGAGATCCGCATCTTCAGCCGCGATGAGAAGAAGCAGGAAGACATGCGCATCGCGCTGTCGCACCCCAAGCTGAAGTTCTATATCGGCGACGTGCGCGACTACGACAGCGTGCACCAGGCCATGCATGGCGTGGACTTCGTCTTCCACGCGGCCGCGCTGAAGCAGGTGCCGTCCTGCGAGTTCTATCCCATGGAAGCGGTGCGCACCAACGTGCTGGGTGCCGAGAACGTCATGAACGCCGCCATCGCGGCCGGGGTACGCCGCGTCGTCGTGCTGAGCACCGACAAGGCCGTGTACCCCATCAACGCCATGGGCATCTCCAAGGCCATGATGGAAAAACTGATGGTGGCCAAGTCGCGCATGCGCGGCCCCGACGAAACCGTGCTCTGCGCCACGCGCTACGGCAACGTCATGGCCTCGCGCGGGTCGGTGATTCCCCTGTTCATCGACCAAATCAAGGCCGGCCAAGACCTCACCGTCACCGATCCCGCCATGACGCGCTTCCTGATGTCGCTGGAGGATTCTGTCGACCTGGTGCTGCACGCGTTCCAGCACGGCAGCCAAGGCGACATCTTTGTTCAGAAGGCCCCAGCGTCCACGGTGGGCGACCTGGCCCAGGCGCTGCTCGAACTGTTCAAGAGCCCGGCGGCTGTGCGAATCATCGGCACCCGTCACGGCGAAAAACTCTATGAGTCGCTGCTGTCGCGCGAGGAAATGGGCAAGGCGCAAGACATGGGTCGCTACTACCGCGTTCCCTCGGACGACCGCGATCTCAACTACAACAAGTACTTCGTCGAGGGCGAAACCCGTGTGTCCGCACTGGAAGACTACACCTCGCACAACGCGGAGCGGCTCGATATCCCCGGCGTCAAACAACTGCTGATGAAGCTGAACTACATCCAGGAGCGGCTGCGTGCTTAAGGTCATGACCATCGTGGGCACGCGCCCCGAGCTGATCAAGATGTCGCGCGTCATCGCCGCTTTTGACGCGCACACCCGGCATGTGCTGGTGCACACCGGACAGAACTTCGACTACGAGCTCAACCAGGTCTTCTTCGACGACCTCGGCATTCGCAAGCCGGACCACTTCCTCGACGCCGCTGGCGAGAACGCCGCCCAGACCATCGCCCGAGTGATCGAGCGCGCAGATGCCGTCATGGCGCAGGAACAGCCCGATGCCGTGCTGCTGTATGGCGACACCAATTCCTGCCTCTCGGTGATCTCGGCCAAGCGGCGAAAAATCCCCGTGTTCCACATGGAAGCGGGCAACCGCTGCTTTGATCAGCGCGTGCCCGAAGAGTTGAACCGCAAGGTTCTGGACCACCTGAGCGACATCAACCTGGTCCTGACCGAGCACGCGCGCCGCTACCTGATCGCCGAGGGCATTCGGCCGGAAACCATCATCAAGACGGGCTCCCACATGCGCGAGGTGCTGGACCACTACCGCGACGGCATCGAACGATCCACCGTGCTCGAGCGCTTGAACCTGGAAGCCGGCCAGTACTTCATTGTCAGCACCCACCGCGAGGAAAACGTCGACAGCGAGGCCAACCTGGATGACCTGCTTGACACACTGAACGGCATTGCCGACAGCTTCGGCCTGCCGGTGGTGGTGTCGGTGCACCCCCGAACGCGCAAACGTCTGGATGCGATGGGCACGCGCCAACACCATCCGAAGATCCAGTTCCTCAAACCCTTCGGTTTCAACGACTACATCCACCTGCAGACGCGAGCACGCTGCACCATCTCTGACAGCGGCACCATCACCGAAGAGAGCGCTCTGCTGGGCTTTCCGGCCATCACCATCCGCAACGCGCACGAGCGACCCGAGGGCATGGACGCCGGCGTGTTGATCATGTCCGGGCTCAAGCGCGAGCGCGTCCTGGACGCCATCCGGGTCGTGACCAGCGACCCCGCCGGACCAGCGCGCCCGGTCAGCGACTACGAAACGCCGGCCGTGTCCACCCAGGTGCTGCGGGTCGTGCTCAGCTACGTGGACTACGTGAACCGAACCGTTTGGTCCAAGCCCGCGCTCCCATGAACACCGCCCCGGGTGACATTCTGCTGACTGGAGCGACCGGATTTGTTGGACAGACGCTGGACGCACGACTGCGGCACGATGGCCATCGGGTGCTGGGTACAGCGCGTCGATCTGGCCAGCTCGCGTCGGGCACGCCCATCGCAGCCATGGAGTTGACGCCCGACCAGGACTGGTCCGGCTGCCTGGTCCACAAGCGCGCCGTCGTTCATTTGGCTGCGCGCGTGCATGTGATGGACGAACAGGCCGCCGATCCTCTGGCGGCCTTTCGCCTGGCCAACACCGCCGGCACCCTGAACTTGGCCCGCCAAGCGGCGGCCGTCGGCGTACGGCGCTTCGTCTTTGTCAGCAGCATCAAAGTCAATGGTGAACAGACGCCCCCGGGAGGCGCCTTCCGATTCGACGATGTGCCGGCCCCGCTCGATCCTTACGGCGTATCCAAGCGCGAGGCAGAAGACGGCTTGCGCGAACTGGGTGCCTCCAGCGGCATGGAAATCGTGATAGTTCGACCACCCCTGGTGTATGGCCCTGGCGTAAAGGCCAATTTCGCGGCCCTCATGCGCGCTGTGCGAAGCGGCTGGCCGCTGCCGCTGGGCGACGTGACGGCGAACCGCCGAAGCTTGGTCGCGCTGGACAATCTGGTGGACCTGCTGGCGCATTGCATCCACCATCCCGCAGCGGCCGGCCAGACCTTCCTGGCCAGCGATGGCGAGGATCTGTCCACGGCCGAGCTGCTCAAGCGCATGGGCCAGGCCCTGGGTCGCCCCGCACGCCTGCTGCCGGTGCCGGTCTCGCTGCTGGGAATCGGCGCAGCGCTCGTGGGCCGACGCGCCGTGGCCCAGCGGCTGCTGGGCAGCCTGCAGGTCGACATCGCGCACACCCGCAACACCCTGGGGTGGGCGCCTCCCGTATCGGTAGACGAGGGCCTTCGCCGCGCCGCAATGGGGCTGCCAACATGAGCAAGCGATTGTTCGACCTTGCGCTGGGCGTACCGGCGGCGCTGCTGCTGCTGCTGCCCGTCGCGTTCATCGCGCTCGCGGTGCGCCTCACCTCCCCCGGCCCCGCGCTCTACTGGAGCGACCGCGTGGGCCGACGCAACCGCCTCTTTCGCATGCCCAAGTTCCGCAGCATGCGCACCGACACCCCTGCGGTGGCCACCCATCTGCTCGACGACCCGGCGCGCTGGCTGACGCCCATCGGCCCCTTCCTGCGCAAGACCAGCCTGGACGAGCTGCCGCAACTCTGGAGCATCCTCAAGGGCGACATGAGCTTTGTCGGCCCGCGGCCAGCGCTGTTCAACCAGGACGACCTGATTGCCCTGCGCACCGAAGCGGGCGTGCACGAACTCGTTCCCGGGCTCACCGGGTGGGCGCAAATCAATGGCCGCGACGAGCTGCCCATTCCACAGAAGGTCGCCCTGGATATCGAGTATCTTCGGCGCCGGAGCTTGGTCTTCGATCTGCGCATCCTCTGGCTCACGGCCGTGAAGGTGCTGCGGCGCGAGGGCGTGCAGCACTGACCCATCGGACACCCAGGGAGACAAGGTCGAATGAGCCAGCCGATGCCGCTCGTCATCGTTGGAGCCGGCGGCCATGGCCGCAGCGTGCTCGAGCTCGTGCGCCTGGACGGCCGCTACGACGTCCAGGCCTTCCTCGATGACCAACAGCCCGCCGGCACGGACGTGATGGGCGTACCCGTCTGGGGCCCGACGGCCCTGCTCGAGCAATTGCCCGCCCGCGGCGTCCCCTCGGTGCATGTGGCCATCGGCCACAACCGCACCCGCCAGACGCTCTGCGCGTGCGCGCGCGCGGCCGGGCTCGAACTGGCCACGCTCGTGCACCCCCGCGCCTTCGCCTCGCCCAGCGCCGTGTTGGGCGCCGGAACGGCGCTCATGGCCTGCGCCGTGCTCGGCACGCAGGCCCGACTGGGCGAAGGCGCCATCGTGAACGTCGGCGCCGTGGTCGACCACCACGCGCAGGTCGCGAATTTCGGCCACCTCGGCGCCAATGCCACCATGGCCGGCGGCAGCACCATCGGCGAGCGCGCCTGGCTGCAAGCCGGCGCCGCCCTCGGCTATGGGGTGCACCTGCCCGACGACACCATCGTCGCCCCGGGCGAGGGCCGTTCATGAACGACGTGCAACCCCGATCGAGCGGCCACGCCGACGAGGGCCTGGCCGGCGCCTTGCTGCACATGCCGCGGATGCTGAAGCGGGCGTTCGCGGTGGCCGTCGACGTGGCCTTGTGCGTGCTCGCCGTCTGGGTCGCCCTGTACCTGCGGCTGGAGGTCTGGCTGCGCCTGGAGATGCCTTACCTCTGGGCCGTGATCGGCTCGGTGCCAATGGCCATCCCCCTCTTCGCCCGCTTCGGCCTGTACCGCGCCATCTTCCGCTACGCCGGCTGGAACGCCATGCTCAGCCTGGGCCAGGCCATGGCGCTCTATGGCCTGTTCTACGCCACGGTCTTCACCGCCATCGGCGTGCCCGGCGTGCCGCGCTCGGTGGGCGTGATCCAGCCCCTGCTGCTGTTCATCTTCATCGGCCTCAGCCGCCTGTTCGTGCGCGTCTGGCTGGGCGGCCTGTACCGCAAGGTGCTGATGCGCAAGGAGCTGCCCGGCGTGCTGATCTACGGTGCCGGCACCGCCGGCCGACAGCTGGCCGCCGCGCTGGCGCGCAGCCCCGAACACCGGCTGCTCGGCTTCATCGACGACGACCCGGCCCTGCAGGGCAACAGCCTGGACGGACGCAATGTCTACCGGCCGGACAAGCTGCGCGAACTGGTGACCACCATCGGCGCCACCGACGTGCTGCTGGCCCTGCCCTCGGCCTCGCAGAAGCGCCGGCGCGAGATCCTCGAATCGCTGCGACCCCTGCCCTTGCACGTGCGCACCCTGCCCGGCATGTCCGACCTCGCCTCGGGCCGCGTCAACCTCAGCGACCTGCGCGAGCTCGACATCGAGGACCTGCTGGGTCGCGAGCCCGTGACGCCCGACCCCGCCCTGCTGGACAAGCTGATCCGCGATCAGGTGGTCGCCGTCACGGGCGCGGGCGGCAGCATCGGCAGCGAGTTGTGCCGCCAGATCGCCTCGCTGCGGCCTCGCACCCTGCTGCTCATCGAACAGAGCGAATACGCCCTGTACGCCATCCACCAGGAACTCATGCAGCGGGTGGACACCGACGCCATGGAGGTCGTTCCGCTGCTGGCTTCCGTCCAGGACGAGGACCGCATGGGCCAGATCCTCAAGGCCTGGCAGCCGCACACGCTCTACCACGCCGCCGCCTACAAGCACGTGCCGCTGGTGGAGCACAACGCGGTGCAGGGCCTGCGCAACAACGTCTGGGGCACCTGGGTCACGGCCCAGGCCGCGCTGGAGGCCGGCGTGCGCCACATGGTGCTCATCAGCACCGACAAGGCCGTGCGCCCCACCAACATCATGGGCGCCAGCAAGCGCCTGGCCGAGCTGGTGCTGCAGGCCTTGGCCGAGCGGCACGCCGCCCGCACCGTGTTCAGCATGGTGCGCTTCGGCAATGTGCTGGGCTCCAGCGGGTCGGTGGTGCCGCTGTTTCGCGGGCAGATCGCCGCCGGCGGGCCCGTCACGGTCACGCACCCCGACATCACGCGCTTCTTCATGACCATCCCCGAGGCGGCGCAGCTCGTCATCCAGGCCGGCGCCATGGCCGAGGGCGGCGACGTCTTCGTGCTCGACATGGGCGAGCCGGTGCGCATCGTCGACCTCGCCCACCGCATGGTCGAACTCTCCGGCCTGCAAGTGAAAAACGAGCAGCAGCCCTGGGGCCAGATCGAGATCCAGATCACCGGCCTGCGGCCCGGTGAGAAGCTCTACGAGGAACTGTTGATCGGCGACAACCCGCTGCCCACGCAACACCCGCGCATCCTGCGCGCCCAGGAAGCGCTGCTCCCCCCCGACACGCTGCTGGGCCTGCTGGAGGCCCTGGACACCGCCATGCGGTCCAACGACGTCAACGCCATTCGCGCGTTGCTGCAGCAGGCGGTGCAGGGCTACCAGCCGGCGGGCGAGGTGGTGGATTGGCTGCACACCGATCCACAAGCCCCGCTCGCACCCACCGGGTCGGCCTGAGCAAAAAAAAAGCCACCTTTCGGTGGCTTTGCCAAGTCCTCGAGAGGACGTCGTTGGGAGACCTGATCAATCCGGTGTCTCGGGCCTGGTCAGATATGCGGCACGCACATACCTTGGCTCTGAACGGGTGTCGTGACAGCAACTGCCGAATTCTCACGGGTCTCCCACGCCGATGGCATCCCCAATTTGGGGGAAGCAGGCGGCGTCACCCTGGAACCGAACGGCCGTTCAGGCCGGCAGCGTGACCACAAACCGTGCCCCGCCGCCCGGCCGGTCCTCGCAGCGCACCGCGCCCCCATGGCGTTCGACGATCGTTCGCACCAGCGCGAGGCCCAGGCCGACGCCGCCTTCGCGCTCGCTGGCGCCCGGCAGACGGTAGAAGGGCTCGAAGATGCGCTCGCGCAGCTCGGGCGGCACGCCCGGCCCGTGGTCGTCCACCGTCAGCACCGCCGTGCGCGACCGGCCGCTGTCGCGCACGCTCAGACCCAGCCGCACCTCGGCATCGGCCTTGCCGGCACCGCGGCCGTAGCGGCGCGCGTTCTCCAGCAGATTGCGCAGCACGCGGCGCAGCAGCTTGGCGTGGCCATGCACCACCACCCCGCCCGCGGCCGGCGCGGCCTCGAGTTCGGCCCCGGCGCGCGCGCACTCCTCGGCGGCCAGGCCCAGCAGGTCCACCTCTTCCTCCGGGCCCAGCGCGGCCGGGTCCGAGGGATCGCTCAGGTCGAGCCGGCTCGCCAGCAGGATCTCATCGATGAGCTGGTCCAGCTCGTCGATGCTGCGCGCGATCTCGGCGCGCTGGGCCTGCTGGCTGGGGTCGCTACCGATCAGCGCCAGCCCCATGCGGATGCGCGCCAACGGCGAGCGCAGCTCGTGCGAGGCATTGGCCAGCAGGCGTTTGTGCGACTGCAGCAGCGTCTGCACACGCTCGGCCGCCACGTTGAAGCGCTTGGCCAGGAAAGCCACCTCGTCCTGCCCATTCACCGACAGGCGCGTGGACAGGTCGCCCGCACCCCAGCGCTCCACGCCCTTCTGCAAAGTCTCCAGGCGCTTGGTGAGGCGGCGCACGATGGGATAGGCCCCCAGCGCCACCGCCAGGGCCACCAGGCCGAGCAGCCAGGCGAAGCCGGCGGGCGTGAGCAGCCAGGCCGGCGCCCGGCTGCCCGGGTTGGAGGGCGCGCCGCGGTTGGAGAACGGCAGCATCACGTAGAGCTTCTCGCCGTCCCGCATGATCACCTCGAAGCGCCAGCCCTCGCCGGGGATGCGCTCGGCCCGCGCGGGCGCATCGCCCAGCACGTCGCCCGCGGTGTTCTCCACGATGATGGTGCGCATCACGCGCGCTTCGCGCTCCTCGCGGTCACGCTCCAGGGTCTGCTGCCACAGCCAGCCCACCACCAGCGTGAGCACGGTCACGGCGGCCACCACCGCCAGCCAGATGCGCAGGTACAGGCGTTGGCCGAACAGCGACAGGCTCACCGGGCTCAGTCTTGCTGCTTGGCGAACACGTAGCCCACGCCGCGCACTGTGAGGATGCGCTTGGGGTTCTTGCTGTCCGCCTCGATGGCGCCGCGGATGCGCCCGATGTGCACGTCGATCGAGCGGTCGAAGGCCTCCAGCTCGCGGCCGCGCACGGCTTCCATGATCTGGTCGCGCGTGAGCACGCGTCCCGCTCGTTCGGCCATGGCCACGAGCAGATCGAACTGGTAGGACGTGAGCTCCGCCGGCTGGTCGGCCACGGTGACGGTGCGCGCGTCGCGGTCGATCTCCAGCGAACCGAAGCGCATGACCGGCGTGGCGCGGCTGCCGCCGTTGCCCCCGTTTTCGGCGCGGCGGCGCAGCACGGCGCGCACGCGCGCCAGCAGCTCGCGCGGCTCGAAGGGCTTGGGCAGGTAGTCGTCGGCCCCCAGCTCCAAGCCAATGACACGGTCCATCGGGTCGCCCTTGGCGGTGAGCATCAGCACCGGCACGCGCGCCTGCGCGGTGCTCAGCGAGCGGATGCGCCGGCACACCTCCAGGCCGTCGATGCCGGGCAGCATCAGATCGAGGATGACCAACTCGGGTTGCACCAGCGGCAATTGCTCCAGGCCACTTTCGCCGTCGGCGGCGTGGGCCACCGCGAAGCCCGATTGCCCCAGGTACTCCTGCACCATCTGGGCCAGCCGGGCGTCGTCCTCGATCATCAGCAGGTGGGCGGTCGTCATGCGGTTCAGTGTAGCGGTGGCTGCCGGAGCGGCCGATGCTGCACCCGCGGGATGAACCGGCCTTGCGCTGCACGTAAAGTTGGGTAAATCATGGTGCTCTCCATGTCCGCCGCCCGGTGACCATCCCCGCCCCCGCCATGCCCCTGTCCATGCCGACGACCGCCGCCGACACCCTGGACGCGCTGCTCGCGCAACGCGCCCAGATCCATCCCCGCCACCTCGCTCTGCGCTGGGACGGCGGCGATCCGCAGTGGCAGTCCCTCGATTACGCCACGCTGGCGCAGCGCGCCCGGGTGCTGGCGCAAGCCCTGCCGGTGGAGCGCGGCCTGCGCGTGGCCTGGCTGGGCTTCAACCACCCCGCACAGATCGCCCTGCTGTTCGCACTGGCCCGGCGCGGCGCCCTGCTGGTGCCGCTGAACCACCGCCTGGCGCCCGCCGAGTGGGCCGCCGTGCTGAACGACAGCGCCCCCGTGTTGCTGGTGCACGACGAGGCCTTTGCCGAACCGGCCCGCGCGCTGGCCGCCGCGCACGGCCTCGCGGCGATGCCCGTGGAGGCCCTGGAGAGCGGCGACGAGCCGCCCACCGAGCCCCCGGACGGCCACGCGCCCCACGAGGGCGGCCCGGACGACCCGGTGCTGCTGGTCTACACCTCGGGCACCACCGGCCAGCCCAAGGGGGCGGTCCACACCCAGGCCAACCTGCTCGCCAATATGGCCATCGCCGCGCAGGTGCAGGAGATCACCGAGCGGGACACGGTCCTCACCGCGCTGCCGCTGTTCCATGTGGGCGGCCTGTGCATCCAGACGCTGCCCGCGCTTTCGCGCGGCGCCACCGTGCTGCTGCACCGCCGCTTCGACCCCGGCGCCGTGTTCGACGCCCTGGCCGCCTCGCGCCCCACGCTGACGCTGCAGGTGCCCGCCACGCTGCAGGCCCTGGTGCAGCACCCGCGCTGGGCCCGGGCCGACCTGTCCTGCCTGCGCGCCCTCTGGGCGGGCTCCAGCCTGCTGCCGGCCGACCTGCTGCGGGCCTGCCACGCGCGCGGCCTGCCGGTGTGCAACGTCTACGGCAGCACCGAGACCGGCCCGTTCTCCATCGCCCTCGGCCCGGCCGAGGCCATGGACCACGTGGGCTCCTGCGGCTGGCCCGCGCCGGGCGTGGAGATCCGGCTCGTCGGCACCGATGGCGAGCCCGTGGCGCGCGGCCGCGTGGGCGAGATCTGTGTGCGCGGCCCCAACGTGGTGGGGCTGTACTGGCCCGACATCGCCGCGCTGGACGCCGAGGGCTTCTTCCACAGCGGCGATCTGGCGCGCCAGGACCCCGACGGCAGCTACGTGGTGGTGGGCCGCGCCAAGGACATGATCATCTCGGGCGGCGAGAACATCTACCCGGCCGAGATCGAGCAGCTGCTGGCCGAGCACCCCTGGGTGGCCGAGTGCGCCGTGGTGGGCCGCCCCGACGAGCGCTGGGGCGAGGCCTGCGTGGCCGTGGTGGTGCTGCGCGAGACCGCCCCCGAGGACTGGCAGAGCGGCGTGTCCGCCGCGCTGGAGGGCCGCCTGGCGCGCTACAAGTGGCCGCGGCACTGGCACCGCGTCGACGCCTTGCCGCGCACCGCGCTGGGCAAGGTCGTCAAGCCGGCGATCCGGGCCTGGCTGGTGAGTCAGCGCTAGGGGCCGCCGCGGCAGCGGACGGCGCCGGCAGCCAGCGCGTGGCCAGCCAGATCAGCAGCAGCACCGGCAGGCCCAGCAGGGCCGTGCCGATGAAGAAGGGCGTGTAGCCGAAGTGGTCGACGAAGGCGCCCGAGTACCCTGCCACCCACTTCGGCGCCAGCAGCATCATGGAGCTGAACAGCGCGTACTGCGTGGCCGAGTAGCTCACGTTCGTGAGGCCGGAGAGAAAGGCGATGAAGGCCGCGGAGGCCACGCCCGCGCTCAGGTTGTCGGCCGAGATGACCAGGATCAGCGCCGCCAGGCTCGCCGTCTGGCCGGAGAGCCAGGCGAACAGCAGGTTGCTGGCGGCCGACAGCACCGCGCCCAGCATGAGCACGCGCATCACGCCCAGGCGCATGGACAGCGCGCCGCCGATGAAGGCGCCCAGCAGGGTCATGACGACGCCGTAGACCTTGCTCACCGCGGCCACCTGGTCCTTGGTGTAGCCCATGTCCACGTAGAAGGGGTTGGCCATGATGCCCATCACCACGTCGCTGATGCGGTAGACGCCGATCAGCGCCAGCACCAGCACCGCGTGCTTGCCGTAGCGGCGCAGAAAGTCGGCGAAGGGCTCGATCAGGGCGGTGCGCAGCCACTCGCGGAAGTCGCGCGCGGGCGGCAGCTCCACGCGCACGGGTTCGCGCGAGAACAGCACGGTGAGCACGCCCACGGCCATGCTGGCGGCCATCGCCAGGTAGGCCGTGGACCAGGCGCCTTGCTGGTAGCCACCGCCCGCGGTTTCGGCGCGCGCGGCCAGCCACAGCACGCCGGCGCCGGCCCAGATCATGGCCAGGCGGTAGCCCGTCTGGTAGGTGGCGGCCAGCGCGCCCTGGCGCTGGGTATCGGCCGATTCGATGCGAAAGGCGTCCAGCGCGATGTCCTGCGTGGCCGAGGCGAAGGCCACCGCCAGGGCGCACCAGACCACGGCGTCCAGCCCGGCGCGCGGGTCGACCAGCGCCATGCCCACCAGCCCCGCCACGATGGCCAGTTGCGACAGCAGCAGCCAGCTGCGGCGCCGCCCCAACGCGCGCGTCAGCAGCGGGATCGGCAGCCGGTCCACCAGCGGCGCCCAGCACCACTTGAAGCCGTACGCCAGGCCCACCCAGCTCAGGTAGCCAATGGTGGTGCGGTCGATGCCGGCCTCACGCAGGCGAAAGCTCAGCGTGCCCAGCACCAGCAGCAGCGGCAGGCCGGCCGAGAAGCCGAGCGCGAACATGCGCAGGCTGGCGGGTTCGAGGTAGACGCGCAGCGTCTGGGCCCACGACAGGCGTTGATCGGCGGCGGGCGTGGGCGGGTGGGCGTCGGTCGGCATGCGATGGATGGTGGAAGGCCGTCACGCAGGCGCGCGCGGCTTTGCCTATTATTCGCCCATGTGCTTCCTCTGCGACCTCAAGACCCGTGACCCCGCCCCGCCCCGCGCCGAAACGGTGTGGTCGGCGCGCCGCGCCTTCGTGCTCGCCGCCGGTGCGGCCGCCGCCGCGCCGGCGCTCGCGCAGGTCGACGTCGGGCAAGGCTCGGCCCTGCGCAACCTGGTGCCCGCCGAGGAGCTGGAAAACGCCGCCACCCAGCAGTACGGCCAGATGATGGCCGAGGCCAAGGCCAAGGGCGCGCTGGTGGCCGGCGGCGACCCGCAAGTCCTGCGCTTGCGCAACATGGCGCGGCGCCTCATTCCGCATTCGCCGCAGTGGAACAAGCGCGCCACGCGCTGGCAGTGGGAGGTCAACCTCATCCGCAGCGAGCAGATCAACGCCTTCTGCATGCCCGGCGGCAAGATCGCCTTCTACACCGGCATCCTCGACAAGCTCAAGCTCAGCGACGACGAGGCCGCGATGATCATGGGCCACGAGATGGCGCACGCCCTGCGCGAACACGCGCGCTCGCGCGTGGCCAAGACCAACGCCACCGGCATCGGGCTGTCCATCGCCGCGCAGCTGCTGGGGCTGGGCCAGCTCGGCGACGTGGCGGCCAACCTGGGCACGCAGCTGCTGAGCCTGAAGTACAGCCGCGACGACGAAACCGAGGCCGATCTGGTGGGCCTGGAGCTCGCGGCGCGCTCGGCCTACCAGCCGCGCGCGGCCGTCACGCTGTGGCAGAAGATGGCCGCGGCCGGCGGCGGCGCGGCGCCGGGCTTCCTGTCCACCCACCCGACAGGCCCGGAGCGCATCCGCCAGCTCGAGGCCAACGTGCCCAAGGTGCAGGGCCTGTACGAACAGGCCCGCAAGGGCTGAGGTTCAGGCCCGCTCGCCCACGAAGGGGTTGGAGCGCCGCTCCTGCCCGAAGCGGCCCTCGGGCCCGTGCCCGGGGATGAACACCGTCTCGTCCCCCATGGGCCAGAGCCGCTCGCGGATGCTGGCCAGCAGTTGCGCGTGGTTGCCGCCCGGGAAGTCGGTGCGGCCGATGCTGCCCACGAACAGCACGTCGCCCACGAAGGCGCGCTGCGCGTCCTTCGAATGGAACACCACATGCCCCGGCGTGTGGCCCGGGCAGTGGCGCACCGCGAGTTCACACCGGCCGATGCGCACCGTGTCGCCATCGTGCAGCCAGCGCGTGGGCGTGAAGGTCTCGGCCGGCGGGAAGCCGAACATCGCGCCCTGCTGCGGCAGGGCGTCGATCCAGAAGCGGTCGCCCTCGTGCGGGCCCACGATGGGCAGCGACTGGCGCCGCGCCAGCTCGGCCGTGGCGCCCGCGTGGTCGATGTGCGCGTGCGTGAGCCAGATGGCCTTGAGTGCGACGCCCAGGCGCCGCGCCTCGTCCAGCAGTGTGTCCAGGTCGCCGCCCGGGTCGATGACGGCGGCCTCCATCGTCTCGTCGCACCAGACGATGGAGCAGTTCTGGGCAAAGGCGGTGACGGGAATGGTGCGGTAGCGCAGCATCGCTCAGCGCCTCCCTCGGACGTCGACGCGCTGGTCGATGACGCCGAACAGGGCGTCGGACGGGTCCGCGCCAACCGCCTCGATGGTGACGCGGTCCCCGTGGCGCAGGTAGCGCGGCAGATCGGCCTCGGGCGCGCCACCCAGCTGCGCCCGCACGCGGGCCTCGGTGATGCAGGCGCTGCCCGAGTGCGGGTCGGCGTTGCTGATCGTGCCGGCGCCGACGATGCTGCCCGCGCCCAGGTCGCGCGTGCGCGCCAGGTGCTCGATGATCTGCGGGAAGTTGAAGACCGTGTCCTCGTTGGCCGCGGGCTCGCCGAACCAGTCGCCGTTGAGGCGGATGCGCACCCGCAGGTCGGGCATGCCGTCCTTCCAGGCGGCGCCCAGGGCCGCGGGGGTCAGCGCAATGGGGGCGAAGCTGGTGGCCGGCTTGCTCTGGTAGAAGCCGAAACCCTTGGCCAGTTCGCTGGGAATGAGGCCACGCAGCGAGACGTCGTTGAGCAGCACGACCAGGGCGATGCAGCCGCCCGCCTGGGCCGCCGTGGTGCCCATGGGCACGTCCGTCGTCACCACGGCGATCTCCGCCTCCAGGTCGATCTGGTGCGCCTCGTCGACCGCGACGATGGGGTCTTCGGGACCGATCATCCCGTCCGAGCCGCCCTGGTAGACCAGGGGTTCTTCCTCGTAGCGCGGCGGAATAGGCTCCTGGCGCCACTGGTAGATCAGGCGGGCGTGGTTGCGGTAGACCGAGGCGTCGGCCCACTGGAACGCGCGGGGCAGCGGGGCCATGCAGGCGGATGCCTCGAACGGCGCCGCCGCGGCCCAGCCGCTGGCGTCCAGCCCGCGCCGCTGCTGGTCCAGCGCGGGGGCCAGGGCGGCCCAGTCGTCGAGCAGGGCTTGCAGGGTGCGGGCGGGGCCCGCGGCCGGCGCCCAGCGCCGGGCGTCGGGGCTGACGAGCATGAGTTCGCCGTCGCGGGTGCCGTTCTTTCGCGTGGCCAGGCGCAGGGGGAAGTCGGTCATGGGTGGCTTGTCTTTGATCGGGGCATGCGCGCACCGCGGGCCGGCGGCCCGGGCGCGGTGGCCCTCTCAGAGTGTGAAGTCGTAGCCGATGGTGATCGGCGCGTGGTCCGAGAAGCGCTGCGCCTTGTAGATGGCCTCGGTGCGCGCGTGCGCGGCCATCGCCGGCGTGGCCAGGTGGTAGTCCAGTCGCCACCCCACGTTGTTGGCCCAGGCCTGGCCGCGGTTGCTCCACCACGTGTAGCAGGCGTCGGTGGTGTCGGGCTGCAGCTGGCGGTAGACGTCGATCAGGCCCACCTCGGCGAACAGCTGGGTCATCCAGGCCCGCTCCTCGGGCAGGAAGCCGCTGTTCTTCTGGTTGCTGCGCCAGTTCTTCAGGTCGTTCTGCGTGTGCGCGATGTTCACGTCACCGCAGAGGATGAATTCGCGCTGGGACTTGAGCGTCACCAGGTGCGGGAAGAAGGCCGCCAGGAAGCGGTACTTGGATTCCTGCCGCTCGGGGCCGGACGAGCCGCTGGGGAAGTACACGCTGATGATCGACAGCTTGCGCTTGGGCGTGTCGAAGCGCAGTTCGGTGTAGCGGCCCTCGTCGTCGAACTCGTGCGTACCGAAGCCGGTGAGCACCGCGCTCGGCTCGTGGCGCGTGAAGACAGCCGTGCCCGCGTAGCCCTTTTTCTGCGCGAAATGGAAGTGGCCGCGCATCCCGGCCAGTTCCTCGAAGCGACCGGCCACATCGGCCGCCTGGGCCTTCACTTCCTGCATGCAAATACAATCCGGCGCACTTTTCGCCAGCCAGTCTTCGAGGCCTTTGGTGGTGGCCGAGCGGATGCCGTTGAGGTTGAGGCTGGTCAGATTGAACACAAGGAAGTCCTCATATGGTGATGGCAGGCGCGGCCGATGAGCCGCTGGCCCAGGCGTTCGTGAAGTTCTGCGTCGAGGCCGGCGCACTGAAGTTCGGCGAATTCAAGACCAAGGCCGGGCGCCTTTCGCCCTATTTTTTCAACGCCGGCCTGTTCGACGACGGCGCCAAGCTGGGCCGGCTCGCGGCATTCTATGCACGCGCGCTGCTCGACAGCGGGGTCGCCTTCGACATGATCTTCGGCCCGGCCTACAAGGGCATCCCGCTGGGCGCGGCGGTGGCCATCGAGCTCGCCCGCCTGGGCCGCAACGTACCCTTTGCCTACAACCGCAAGGAAGCCAAAGACCACGGCGAAGGCGGTACCCTGGTGGGCGCGCCGCTGCAGGGCCGCGTGCTGATCGTCGACGACGTGATGAGCGCCGGCACGGCCGCGCGCGAGTCCATCGCCCTGATCCGCGCCGCCGGCGCCACGCCGAGCGCCGTCGCCATTGCGCTGGACCGCCAGGAGAAGGCCACCGAGCCCGGCCCCGACGGCGTGGTCCGCGACGTGGATCACAGTGCCGTGCAGTACGTGCAACGCCAGCTCGGCCTGCAGGTCTGTTCGATTGCGAAGCTCGATGATTTGCTTCAGTATCTGACCGCCCAGGCGGGCGGCGAGGTCGCGGCGCACCGCGACCGCGTGCTGGCCTACCGGGCCCGCTACGGCGTGAACTGACCCACCCCACCACCATGAACCGCCTGCCGCTGCCGATGCCCCTGCCCCGCCGCTCCCGACTCGCTGGCGCGGCGGCCCTGCTGCTGCTGTCGCTGGGCGCGCAAGCGCAGAACAACGCGCAGTCCATCTACACCTGCACCGACAGCAAGGGCCGGCGCATCACCTCCGACCGCCCCATCGTCGACTGCCTGGACCGCGAGCAGCAGCGCCTGGGCCGCACCGGCACCGTGCGCGAGGTGATCCCGCCCAGCTACACGCGCGAGGAGCGCGAGAAGGTCGAGGCCAAGCGCCGCGCCGAGCAGGAAGAGCAGGCCCGCGTGCAGGAGGAGCGCCGGCGCGAGCGCGCGCTGCTGATCCGCTACCCCAACCAGGGCGTGCACGACAAGGAGCGCCAGGAGGCGCTGGCGCAGATCGACGACGTGATCGCCGCCGTGCACAAGCGCGAAGCGGCCCTGATCGAACAACGCAAGGGCATCGCGCAGGAGCTGGAGTTCTACCAGGGCGACCTGACCAAGGCCCCGCTGTGGCTGCGGCGCAAGGTCGAGGACAACGACAAGCAGATGGACGTGCAGAAGCGCTTCCTGGTCGACCAGACGCAGGAGAAGCAGCGCGTGAACGCGCGCTTCGACGAAGAGCTGGCCAAGCTCAAGCAGCTCTGGGCCGCGCAGAGCCGCTGAACCGCCCCCGGCCACGCACAGTGGCCTCGGCGGGAGGTCTCACCCCAGTTTCTGGCGCAGCAGCTCGTTCACCTGCTGCGGATTGGCCTTGCCCTTGCTGGCCTTCATGGCCTGGCCCACCAGGGCGTTGAAGGCCTTGTCCTTGCCGGCGCGGAACTGGGCCACCATGTCGGCGTTGGCGGCCATCACCTCGTCGATGATCTTCTCGATCGCGCCGCTGTCGCTGACCTGCTTGAGGCCCTTGGTCTCAATCACCGCGTCCACCTCGGCGCCTTCGCCCGTCCACAGCGCATCCATCACCTGCTTGGCCGCGTTGTTGGACACCGTGCCGTCGGCGATGCGCTGGAGCAGGGCGGCGAGCTGCGCCGCGCTCACGGGCACGTCGGCGATGCCCTTCTCTTCGTTGTTGAGCCGGCGCGAGACCTCGCCCATCACCCAGTTGCTGGCCATCTTGGCCTGGCCGCTGGCCTGGGCCGCGGCCTCGAAGTAGGCCGCCATGGCCGGGCTTTGCGTCAGCGTGGTGGCGTCGTACTCGGGCAAAGCGTACTGCTGCACGAAGCGCTCGGCCATGGCGCGCGGCAGCTCGGGCATGGCGGCCTTGACCTCGGCCACCCAGTCGCGCGACACCACCAGCGGCGGCAGGTCGGGGTCGGGGAAATAGCGGTAGTCGGCCGCGTCCTCCTTGGTACGCATGGCGCGCGTTTCGCCCGTGTCTGGGTCGAACAGCACCGTGGCCTGCTCGATGGCGTGGCCGTCTTCGATCTGTTCGATCTGCCAGCGCACCTCGTAGTCGATGGCCTGCTGCATGAACTTGAACGAGTTCAGGTTCTTGATCTCGCGGCGCGTGCCCAGCGGCGCCCCGGGCTTGCGCACCGAGACGTTGGCGTCGCAGCGGAACGAGCCCTCCTGCATGTTGCCGTCGCAGATGCCGATCCAGGTGACGATCTTGTGCAGCTCCTTCGCGTAGGCCACGGCCTCGGCGCTGGAGCGGATGTCGGGTTCGGTCACGATCTCCAGCAGCGGCGTGCCCGCGCGGTTGAGGTCGATCCCGCTCTGGCCGATGAAGTCCTCGTGCAGGCTCTTGCCGGCATCTTCCTCCAGGTGCGCGCGCACCAGGCGCACGGTTTTCTTTTCGTCGCCCAGGTAGAAGCTGACCGCGCCGCCCTGCACCACCGGGATCTCGTACTGGCTGATCTGGTAGCCCTTGGGCAGGTCGGGGTAGAAGTAGTTCTTGCGCGCGAAGACGCTGCGCTCGGCGATGTGCGCGCCCACGGCCAGGCCCAGGCGGATGGCGCAGGCCACGGCCTCGCGGTTCATCACGGGCAGGGTGCCGGGCAGCGCCAGGTCGACCGCGCTGGCCTGGGTGTTGGGCTCGGCGCCGAAGGCGGTGGCCGCGCGGCTGAAGATCTTGGACCGCGTGGCCAGTTGGGTGTGCGTCTCGAAGCCGATGACGACCTCGTAGCCGTGCACCAGCAGGGAAGGGCTTGCTTTGCTCATGGTCAGTACCCCGCGGGGGCGTGCGTGTGCCAGTCCGTGGCCTGCTGGAGGGCGTGCGCCACCTGCAGCAGCTCGGCCTCCTTCAGGTAGTCGCCGACGAGCTGCAGGCCGACGGGCAGGCCGCTGGTGGCGCCGAGCCCGGCCGGCACGCTCATGCACGGCAGGCCCGCGAGCGAGGCGGGCAGGGTGTAGATGTCCGCCAGGTAGGCGGCGACCGGGTCGTCGGCCAGTTCGCCGATCTTCCAGGCCACCGTGGGCGCAACCGGCCCGGCGATCAGGTCGCACTCGGCGAAGGCGGCGCGGAAATCCTGCGCGATGAGGCGGCGGATCTGCTGGGCCTTGAGGTAATAGGCGTCGTAGTAGCCGTGGCTCAGCACATAGGTGCCGATCATGATGCGCCGCTGCACCTCGGCGCCGAAGGCCTCGCTGCGCGACTTCTTGTACATGTCGAGCAGGTCGTCGTACTTCGCGGCGCGGTGGCCGAACTTCACGCCGTCGTAGCGGCTGAGGTTCGAGCTCGCCTCGGCGGGCGCGATGATGTAGTACGCCGGGATGGACATCTCGGTCCGGGGCAGGCGGATGCGGCGCAGGCTGGCGCCGAGCGCCTCGAGCTGCTTCAGCGCGCCCGACACCTGCAGGGTGACGTCGCCGGACACGCGCTGGTCCGTGGTCGGCGCGTCGTCTGCCCAGTTCATCCATTCCTCGGGGATGCCGATGCGCAAGCCCTTGAGCGGCTGCGCGGCGCTGGCGCCGTCGCGCCCTTCGCCCCAGGCCGTGCCCAGCAGGCGGCCGTAGTCCTCGGCCGGGTGGTCCAGGCTGGTGGAATCGCGGTCGATGTCGGGCCCGGCCATGGCCGTGAGCAGGGTGGCGCAATCGGCCGCGCTGCGCGCCATGGGGCCGGCCTGGTCCAGGCTGGACGCAAAGGCCACCATGCCGTAGCGCGAGCAGCGGCCATAGGTGGGCTTGATGCCGGTCACGCCGCAGAAGCCGGCGGGCTGGCGGATGGAGCCGCCGGTGTCGGTGCCGGTGACGGCGGGCGCCAGGCGCGCGGCCACGACCGCGGCGGAGCCGCCCGACGAGCCGCCCGGCACGCGGGCCGGGTCCCAGGGGTTGCGCGCGGGGCCGAAGGCGGAGTTGTCGTTGCCCGAGCCCATGGCGAACTCGTCGCAGTTGAGCTTGCCCAGGGTCACCGCGCCCTGCTGCCCGAGCCGGGCCACCACGGTGGCGTCGAAGGGGCTGCGGTAGCCCGCCAGCATCTTCGAGCCGGCGGTGGTGGGAAAGTCGCGCGTGACGAAGATGTCCTTGTGCGCGATCGGCACGCCCAGCAGCGGCGTGCGCTCGCCGGCGGCGATGCGCGCGTCGGCGGCCCGGGCCTGGGCCAGCGAGACCTCTTCGTTGACCGCCAGGTAGGCGCCCAGGGCCTCGTGCTGTTTCGCGCGCGCCAGCAGGTGCCGCGTCGCCTCGGTGCTGCTGGTCTTTTTGTCGGCAATGGCCTGGGCCAGCTCGGCCACGCCCATCTGGTGCAGATCCGGCGCGCTCATTCGATCACCTTCGGCACCAGGAACAGGCCGTTTTCCACGGCCGGGGCGCTCTTCTGGTTGGCCTCGCGCGCGTTCGGCTCGCTCACCACGTCGGGGCGCAGGCGCAGGGCCACGTCCTCCATCACGGCGGTGGGATGGGCCAGGGGCTCGACGCCGGCGGTGTCGACGGCCTTCATGCGCTCGACGATGTCGAAGAAGCCGTTGAGCTGGCCAAGCAGGCGCTCGCTGTGCTCGGCGTCGAGTTCCAGGCGCGCCAGGTGGGCGATGCGCCCGATGTCGTTGAGGGTCAGGGACATGGTGCTGGGGGATGAGGGGACCCGCGCCGCCAGGGCGGCTCGGGCCTGCAACCGGATGCAAAACGGCCCGTTTGAGGGGCAAACAGGCCTGTTTTGATGCGGTTGTACACAGGCGTTCGGGTATTATCCTGCGTTCAGCGGAGCCGGCCTTTGGGCCCGGTTTTCGCCACCGAATCAATCACTTAGCCCCGATGCCCCGGTCCGACCCCGGCCCCACCCCCGGCTGCACGCGTGCGCGTGAGCTGACGCATCCCACAGGATTCACCCACCATGTTTGAAGCGTTCCGTCGGAGTTTCTCGACCGACCTGGCCATCGACCTCGGCACCGCCAACACCCTCATCTACGTGCGCAACAAGGGCATCGTGCTCGACGAGCCCTCGGTCGTGTCCATCCGCCACGAAGGCGGTCCCCAGGGCAAGAAGACCATCCAGGCGGTGGGCCGCGAAGCCAAGGCCATGCTCGGCAAGGTGCCCGGCAACATCGAGGCCATCCGCCCGATGAAGGACGGCGTGATCGCCGACTTCACCGTCACCGAGCAGATGCTCAAGCAGTTCATCAAGATGGTGCACCCGCGCTCGATGTTCAAGCCGAGCCCGCGCATCATCATCTGCGTGCCCTGCGGCTCCACCCAGGTGGAGCGCCGCGCCATCCGCGAATCGGCCCTGGGCGCGGGCGCCAGCGAGGTCTACCTGATCGAGGAACCCATGGCCGCGGCCATCGGCGCCGGCCTGCCGGTCTCCGACGCCTCGGGCTCCATGGTGGTCGACATCGGCGGTGGCACCACCGAGGTGGGCGTCATCAGCCTGGGCGGCATGGTCTACAAAGGCAGCGTGCGCGTGGGCGGCGACAAGTTCGACGACGCCATCATTGCCTACATCCGCCGCAACTACGGCATGCTCATCGGCGAACCCACGGCCGAGGCCATCAAGAAGGAAATCGGCTCGGCCTTCCCGGGCTCCGAAGTGCGCGAGATGGAGGTCAAGGGCCGCAACCTCTCCGAGGGCGTGCCGCGCAGCTTCACCATCAGCTCCAACGAGGTGCTGGAAGCCCTCACCGAACCGCTCAACCAAATCGTCAGCGCGGTCAAGAACGCGCTGGAGCAGACCCCACCCGAGCTCGGCGCCGACATCGCCGAGCGCGGCATGATGCTCACCGGCGGCGGCGCCCTGCTGCGCGACCTGGACCGCCTGCTGGCCGAAGAAACCGGCCTGCCGGTGCTGGTGGCCGAGGAGCCCCTGACCTGCGTGGTGCGCGGCTGCGGCATGGCCCTGGAGCGCATGGAGCGCCTGGGCACGATCTTCACCAGCGAATAAGGGCCGCGTTCCGCGCGGCGAGCCGCCATGCCACTGGGCACGCTGGACCGCACCCCACCGCCGTTCTTCAAGCAGGGCCCCTCGGCCCTGTCCAAGCTGATCGTGTTCAGCGCCGTGGCGCTGTTCCTGATGGTGGCCGACCTGCGCTTTCGCGTGGCGCAGCCCGTGCGCGCGGCGCTGGCCACGGCGCTGTACCCCGTGCAGTGGGCGGTGCTGCAGCCCGTGCAGCTGGTGGGCGCGGCCGGCGGCTATGTCACCAGCCTGCACACGGCCCAGCAGAACGAGGCCGACGCCGTGCGCCGCCTGGCCGATCAGGCCGCGCGCAGCCTGCAGGTGGACCAGCTGATGAATGAAAACCAGCGCCTGCGCGAACTGCTGTCCATGCGCGAGCGCGTGAAGGCCGGGGCGATCGGCGCCCAGGTGGTCTACGACGCCGCCGACCCCTACTCGCGCCGCGTGGTCATCGACCGCGGCCAGACGCATGGCGTGGTGGCCGGAGCGCCGGTGATCGACGAGTCGGGGGTGCTGGGCCAGGTGACGCGCGTGTACCCGCTGATCGCCGAGGTCAGCCTGCTGGTGGACCGCGACCAAGCCATCCCCGTGCTCGACGTGCGCTCCGGGGTGCGCAGCGTGGCCTACGGCCAGCCGGCCAGCGACGGCGACGGCCTGGAACTGCGCTACACCCTGGCCGAGACCGACATCCGCGAAGGCGACCTGCTCACCACCAGCGGCGTGGATGCGGTGTACCCACCCGGCCTGCCGGTGGCGCGCGTCACCACCGTGGAGCGCCAGAGCGGCTCGTCCTTCATGCGCATCCGCGCCGAGGCCCTGGCCCGCATGGACGGCGCGCTGCACGTGCTGGTGCTGGAGCCCGCGGGCGCGCAGCTGCCGCCGCCCCCCGTGGCCGCACCCGCCGCGGACGCCACCCAGCCCGGTCCCGTGCCGGGCGCCAAGGCCGCCGGCCGGCCCGGCCGTCAGGGGGCCCGGCCATGATCATGCGCCCTGGCCAGCAGCTGCTGCTGCCCGCCAACCCCGTCTTCATCTGGTTCAGCCTGATCTGCGCGCTGGCGCTGAACATGCTGCTCAACATGGGCCTGTTCGGCCGCGCCGCCTGGGTGCCCGACCTGCTCGCGCTCAGCCTGGTGTTCTGGTGCGTGCACCAGCCGCTGCGCATCGGCGTGGGCACGGCCTTCTTCTTCGGCCTGGTCATGGACGTGCACCAGGGCGCCCTGCTCGGCCAGCACGCCTTGTCCTACACCGTCATGGCCTTCGGCGCCGTGGCCATGCACCGGCGGCTGCTGTGGTTCCCGGTGCCGGCGCAGTCGCTGCAGGTGCTGCCGCTGTTCGTGGCGGCACACCTCATCGGCATGGTGGTGCGCCTGCTGGCCGGCGGCAGCTTCCCGGGCTGGCCCTACTTCCTTTCGCCGCTGTTCGAGGCCATGCTCTGGCCCGTGGTGACGGTGATGCTGCTGGCCCCCCAGCGCCGCGCACCCGACCCGGACGACAACCGCCCCCTCTGACCCCGAAGGCTCGGCCATGACGGAGTTGCGCAACGTCGACGCGGACATCTGGCAGTTCCGCCAGCGCGTGATCGTGATCGCGCTGACGGTGCTGTTCGCCTTCGGCCTGATCGTGGCGCGCATGACCTGGCTGCAGGTGACCCGGCACGAGGAGTTCATGGCCCAGGCCGAGAGCAACCGCACGGCGGTGCTGCCGGTGGTGCCCAACCGGGGCCAGATCGTCGACCGCGAGGGCCGCGTGCTGGCCAGCAACTACTCGGCCTACACGCTGGAGATCACGCGCTCGCAGGTCGAGGACCTCGACGAGACCATCACCGGCCTGCGCGAGCTGGTGGACATCTCCCCGCGCGACGAGCGGCGCTTTCGCAAGCTGCTGGAGGAATCGCACCGCTTCGACTCCCTGCCCATCCGCACCCGGCTGAGCGACGAGGAGGTGGCGCGCTTCACGGCCCAGCGCTACCGCTTCCCCGGTGTGGAGGTGCGCGCGCGGCTGCTGCGCCACTACCCCATCGGCGAAACCGCCAGCCACGTGATCGGCTACATCGGCCGCATCAACCAGCGCGAGAAGGAGCTCATCGCCGACTGGCCCGAGGAAGACCAGGCCAACTACCGCGGCACCGAGTACATCGGCAAGCTCGGCGCCGAGCAGCAGCACGAGCAGACCCTGCACGGCACCACCGGCTTCGAGCGGGTGGAGACCTCGGCCGGCGGGCGCGCGGTGCGCTCGCTTGCGGCCACGCCGCCCACGCCGGGCGACACCGTCGTGCTCACCATCGACGCCAAGCTGCAGAACCTGGTCGAGACGCTGTACGGCGAGCGCCGGGGCGCCCTGGTGGCGATCGACCCGCGCAACGGCGAGGTGCTGGCCCTGGTCTCCAAGCCCACCTTCGACCCCAACCTCTTCGTCGAGGGCATCGACGTGGACAACTGGCGCGCGCTCAACGAGTCCATCGACAAGCCGCTGCTCAACCGGGCCCTGCGCGGCACCTACCCGCCGGGCTCCACCTACAAGCCCTTCATGGCCATGGCCGCGCTGGAGACCGGCGCGCGCAAGGCCGAGACCGCCATCAACGACCCCGGCTACTGGATGCTGGGCAACCACCGCTTCCGCAGCCACGGCGACGGCGGCCTGGGCGCGGTGGACATGCGCCGCGCCATCATCAAGTCGAGCAACGTTTACTTCTATTCGCTGGCCAACGAGATGGGCGTGGACGCCATCCACGACTTCATGAAGCCCCTGGGCATCGGCCAGCTCACGGGCATCGACCTCAAAGGCGAGGTGCGCGGCGTGCTGCCCAGCCAGCAATGGAAGCGCGACACCTACAAGCGCCCCGAGGCCCAGCGCTGGTACGCGGGCGAGACCGTTTCGCTGGGCATCGGCCAGGGCTACAACAACTTCACCATGCTGCAGATGGCCAACGCCATGGCCACCCTGGCCAACGGTGGCATCAAGCGCGCGCCGCACCTGTCGCTGGCGCGGCGCAACCCGCTCACCGGCCAGGTCGAGCCGCTGCCCACGGCGCCAACCGAGAACCTGAACTTCAAGCCCGAGCACGTGCGCGTGGTGCTCAGCGCCATGCAGGCCGTCACCACCGAGGGCACCTCGGCGCGCGTGTTCTCGGGCGCCGGCTACACCAGCGGCGGCAAGACCGGCACGGCGCAGGCCGTCACCATCGGCCAGCGCGAGCGCTACGACGCCCGCAAGCTCGAAGAGCACCAGCGCGACCACTCGCTCTACCTCGCCTTCGCGCCGGCCGACGAGCCGCGCGTGGCGCTGGCGGTGATCGTGGAGAACGCCGGCTTCGGCGCCGCCGCGGCCGCGCCCATCGCGCGCCGCGTGTTCGACTACCTGTTGCTCGGCCAGTACCCGAGCGAGCAGGACATCGCCGCCCTTCAGGCCGGCGGGGGTGGCCCGCCCATCGGCACGCCGCGGCGCGTGAGCGACGTGGTCTGGCCACCCGAAGTGCCCGCGGCCACGGCGCCCTGAGGCCGCGCCAGCGGCGCGGGCGCCAACCCGGCCCGCCAGGGCGGGCCCCCGCCTCAGTCCAGGAAGCGCGGGCGCTCGTCGACGCGGCGGCGCTCCTGCGTCTGCTGGTCGAACACCGCCTGCGCCGCGGCGGACGTGGGCGCGCCGGCCATGCGCCGGTCCAGGCAGGTCTGGGGCGTGAGCCCGCCCGGGTTGCAGCGGCTTTCCGAGGCCTGCACGCAGCGCGCCTGGGCCGCGCGGGCTTCCCGGTTGGCCTGGCACTGGCGGGACAGCTCGCCCCACTGTGACTCCCAGGCCGCCTCCCTGGCCTCGAATTCGCGCGCCTCGCGCTCGCGCGCCCGGCGCGCTTCCTCGCGGTTGCGCTCGCGTTCGCGTTCGCAGCGCGCGTCGCAGGGCGAGTTGTCCACGCGCGTCAGCAAGGGGCCGATGTCGCGCCACGGTCGGCCCGGCATCGCCTTGCAGCGGGCCTCGTCGGGGCCCTGCGGGTCGGGGCATTGCTGGCGCCGGCAGGCCTGCACGGGCGCCAGCTCCTGGCGGCAGGCCGCCTCGGACGCCTGGCGGAAGGCCTCGACCAGGCGCGCGTGCACACGGCGCACGTCGGGGGCGTCGGCCGCCTTGTCCAGGGCATCGGCGTGGGCCAGATCGGGTTTGTCCGGCTTCGGCTTCTTCTCGCAGTACGCCGACTGCGGCGTCTTCTCGCAGAAATCCTGCAAGGCGCTCGCCAGCGCGCTGGCGCTGGCCGAGCTGCGCGGGCAGATGATCAGCTCCGTCAGCTGGATGCCCCCGCGCATGGCGTCCTTCGCGTCGGCCGGCGACAGGTGGCTTCGCCCCTCCCGGGCGCACCAGCCCTGCTGCCCCATGGTGAGATCACCGCTCGGGAGCCGGCTGGAGCCGCCGCTGATGATGAAGCGCGACCAGTCGGGGCTGCCCGGCACGTTGAACGAGACCTTGCCATCGGGCCGCACGGGCGCGCCCGTGTCCAGATCGACGGCCAAGATCGCCCCGCCCTTGCCGATGAAGAGGCCCAGGCCGTAGACCATGAGCTCGCTGCGCCGGGCGGCCAGCTCCAGCGGCGCGGGCAGCAGCTCCACGGGAAAGCCCCGGACCTCCTTGCCCACGCGGATCTTCACCGAGCTGATGGTCCACACGAGCCCGGCGTTGGCCACCGGCTCGCCCATCAGCGTCGTGAGCTTCCAGCGGACCTCGTGGATGCCGCAGACCTCGGGCACGTCCGGGGTCGCGCTCTTGAAGCACTCCACCCGGGCCAGGCCGCCGCCGGGGCGCAGCGTGCCCTGGCCGCCGATATCGGCCGCCCGGGCCGGCGCGCCGCCCAGCCCCAGCAGCGCCAGGCCCGCCAGCGCCGCGCCGAGGGCGAACCGGCGCCCGCGGCGCCCCATGGGCCCGCCGCTCATTGCTGCCGCGACCTCATGCCTTCGAGCACCGACCCGCTGCCCGAATGGGTCCGGTACTTGCGCTCGCCAGAGAAGGATTCGCGCTTTTCCTGCAGCAGGTTGCCCTGCCAGGTCACCGTGCAGGTGATCTCCTGGTGGTCGCGCCAGGCGGGGTGGTTGATGAAGCCCGTCTGGCACGAGCAGTCGAGGTTGCGCGCACTGGGCGCGTAGCGCTCGATGCGGGCCTCGGCGCGCTCGCAGCCGTCGTCCAGGTCGTCGGTGTTCCACCAGGTGGTCTTCACGTCCACCCAGGCCGCATCGAGCGCGGCGCGCTGGCGCGCGGCTTCGTCGGCCGTGGCCTTGCCCGCCTGGGCGCTGGTGTAGAGCTGCAGCGCCTGGCTGTAGTACTTGCCCTTGGTGCCGTGCACCCGCAGGTAGCGCTCCAGGCGCTCCAGGGCGGCGGCGTGCTGGCCCGTGGCCTGCAGGGCGCGGCCGTAGTGGTAGTCAAAGTTGGCCGGCATGGGCACGCCGGTGGCCTCGGCGGCCTTGAGCGCGGCGGCCGCCTTGGGCCAGTCGGCCTTGCCGCCTTTGTCCTCCTTCTCCATTTCGCCGGAGGCCAGTTGCAGCTGGCGATCGGCCTCGACGGTCGGTGGCAGGCCCTGGGCGGTGGCGGCGCCCGTCCACAGCAGCGTGGCGGTCAGGCAGGCAAGCAGAAGGCGCGGGAGGCGGGCGTGTTGCATGGCGGACAGGATCTCCATCGTCGAAGGCGGACCAACCCGCCCTGGCCTTGGCATCGGCGCACGGGCGGCCAGCTTGATACTAGGCAGGGTTTCCCAGCACGCGAATAGTGCAGATGCACCAAGGACCGGGCCGGGCCGCTAGCGCAGCCAGGCGTCCCAGGTGGTCTTGAGGATCAGCGCCCCCACCACCCCGATGAACACCCAGCGCACGAAGCCGCTGCCGTGCTTGAGGGCCAGCCGGGTGCCAGCCAGGCTGCCCACCACATTGGCCAGGGCCATCACCAGGGCGTAGTGCCACCACACATGGCCTTTGAGCGCGAACAGCAGCAGCGCCGCCAGGTTGGACGCCGTGTTCAGCAGCTTGGCGCTGGCGCTGGCGTGCAGGAAGTCGAAGCCCAGCCAGCGCACGAACAGGAAGACGAAGAAGCTGCCGGTGCCCGGGCCGAAGAAGCCGTCGTAGAAGCCGATGACCGCGCCCATCAGGCAGGCCGCCGCCGTCAGCCGGCGCCCGGCGAAGGCCGGGTCGTGCGCGTGGCCCAGGTCCTTGCGCGCCAGGGTGTAGAGCAGCACCGCGCCCAGCACGAAGGGCAACGCGCGGCGCAGGAAGTCGGGCGAAACCACGGTGACCGTCCAGGCCCCCGCCATGGCGCCGGCGAAGGCCATGGCCGCCGCCGGCAGCAGCGCGCGCCAGGGCATGTCCACGCGCCGCGCGTACTGCACCGTGGCCGCCGCCGTGCCCAGCACGGCCGCGCCCTTGTTGATGCCGAACAGCGTGGCCGGGTGGGTGTGGGGAAAGACCGCGAACATCGCGGGCACGAGGATCAGCCCGCCCCCGCCCACGATCGAGTCCACGAAGCCGGCCAGCAGCGAGGCGGCCGAGACGAGCAGCAGTTCCATAACGGCGGCGATTGTCGCCGCCCGCGCTCAGGCGCCGCGCCGCCCCGCCGCGCCCCGCTCGTACCAGGCCTGGCTGCGGTTCACGGCGGCCACCACGGCCAGCATCACCGGCACCTCGATCAGCACGCCCACCACGGTGGCCAGCGCCGCGCCGGACTGGAAGCCGAACAGGCCGATGGCCGTGGCCACCGCCAACTCAAAGAAGTTGCTGGCGCCGATCAGCGCCGACGGTCCCGCCACGCAGTGCGCCACGCCGAGCCGGCGGTTGAGCCAGTAGGCCAGCCCCGAGTTGAGCAGCACCTGGACCAGGATGGGCACCGCCAGCAGGGCGATGACCAGGGGCTGCCCCAGCAGGGCCTCGCCCTGGAAGCCGAACAGCAGCACCAGCGTGAGCAGCAGCGCGCCGATGGACAGCGGCCCCAGCCGCGACACCACCGCCTCGAAGCGGGCCTGGCCGCGCCGCCACAGCGCCCGGCGCCAGACCTGGGCCAGGGCCACGGGCACCACGATGTACAGCCCCACGGAGATGAGCAGCGTGTCCCAGGGCACGGTGATGGACGACAGCCCCAGCAGCAGCGCCACGATGGGCGCGAAGGCCACGACCATGATGGCGTCGTTGAGCGCCACCTGCGACAGCGTGAAGTACGGGTCGCCGCGGCAGAGCTGGCTCCACACGAACACCATGGCCGTACAGGGCGCGGCCGCCAGGAGGATCAGGCCGGCCACGTAGCTGTCGAGCTGGTCCGGCGGCAGCCAGGGCGCGAAGGCGTGGCGGATGAACAACCAGCCCAGCAGCGCCATGGAAAAGGGCTTGACGGCCCAGTTGACGAACAGGGTGACGCCGATGCCCCGCGCGTGCGCGCGCACCTGGCCCAGGGCGGCGAAGTCGATCTTCAGCAGCATCGGGACGACCATCACCCAGATGAGCGCGCCCACCACCAGGTTCACCCGGGCCAGCTCCAGCGCGGCGATGGCCTGGAACAGACCGGGCAGCAGCCGCCCGAGCGCCACGCCGGCGACGATGCACAGCGCGACCCAGAGGCTCAGGTAGCGCTCGAAGAAACCGATGGCGGGCGCGGCGCCCGGCGGCGCCGACAGGGCGCTGTCCTGCAGGGCCATGGGCTCAGTCCTTGGCCAGTGCGCGCGCCGAGTCCTGCAGCGCCAGGCGGTCCAGGGCGCTCGCGGGCAGATTGACCAGCAGCTCAAGCCGTCGGCGGATGGCCAGCAGGGTCTGCCGGAAAGCGTCGAGCCGCTGCTCGGGCGACCCCTGCACCGAAGAGGGGTCGGCATAGCCCCAATGGGCCGTCGCCGGCTGGCCGGGCCAGTAGGGGCAGGTTTCGCCCGCGGCGTTGTCACAGACGGTGATGACCAGGTCCATGGGCGGCGCGTCGGGACGGCCGAATTCGTCCCAGCCCTTGCTGCGCAGCCCCTCGGTGGCGATGCCCGCGCGCCGCAGCACCTCCAGGGCCAAGGGGTGGGGCTGCTGGTTGTCGCGCGGGCGGCTGCCCGCCGAATAGGCCTGGAAGCGGCCCTTGCCGAGGTGGTTGAGCGTGGCCTCCGCCAGGATGCTGCGGGCGGCGTTGTGCGTGCACAGGAAGAGCACGTTCAGGGGAGCGGGTGAGGTCATGGCGGTGAACGATCAGCAAGCGCAGGACGGGCCGTCCACGGCGCATGGCGCGCCCTGGCAGCAGTTCTCGGTGAGGTAGGCCAGCAGGCCGTTCATGTGCGCGTAGACCGCGCGGTAGATGAGGTTGCGCCCCTCGCGCTGCTGCGTCACCAGGCCGGCGTTCGCCAGCTCCTTGAGGTGAAAGGACAGCTTGGTGGCGGCGATGTCGAACCGCTCGGTCATGGCGCCGGGCGTGAGGCCTTGGTCGCCGGCCGCGACCAAGGCGCGGAATACGCGCAGGCGGTGCTCGTGGGCCAGCGCGGCGAGGCATTGAATGGCGGTGGGCTCGTCCATCTTTCAATAATACAAGAATTATTGAATTAAAAGCAAAACCACCAAAAGAAAAAGCCGACCTTTTGGGTCGGCTCTTCCAGTCGTGTAGTGCGCCGGTGCGGCACGTCCGGCAGTGCCGGTATGGGTTGTCTCCTCGGTCTCCAACGACCCGGATACCCCTAGGGAGCACCAGGCAACTCGGAGACTGTAGTCGCTTGCACCGCCCGGGTGCATCGGGGCTTTCCCTTGCTTCCCCGCGACCGCTGGCACAGGAAATGCAAAACGCCGCCCACCACCACCTGGGACTACAGCCATGCCAGAAGACATCAGCGGCCCCGCCCTGGCGGCCTTGGACAGCCTCTCGGGCGCCGACACCGCCTGGGTCATGGTGAGCACCGCCCTGGTGCTGCTCATGACCTTGCCGGGCATCGGCCTGTTCTACGGCGGCATGGTGCGCCGCTTCAACGCCCTCAACACCATGGCCAGCGTGATGGCGATCGCCGCGCTGGTGAGCGTTCTGTGGTTTGCGATCGCTTACTCACTGGCTTTTACGCCCGGTGGCGAGCTGGGGGGCTTCATCGGCGGGCTCTCGCGCGCCGGCTTTGCGGGGCTGGGCTACTTCGGCCCGGACGGGCAGGTGGCGGTGAGCCACCTCGCGCCGCGGCTGCCGGAGTCGGTGTTCGCCCTGTTCCAGCTCAGCTTCGCCGTCATCACCTGCGCCCTGGTGGTGGGCGCCTTGGTGGAGCGCATGAAGTTCGGTGCCCTGCTCGGTTTCGCCGGCCTGTGGCTGCTGCTGGTCTATGCGCCGATCGCGCACTGGGTCTGGGAACCCGGGGGCTGGCTGGCCCAGCTCGGTGCGCTGGACTTCGCCGGCGGTGCCGTGGTGCACATCAACGCCGGCGCGGCCGCCCTGGTCTGCGCCTACGCGCTGGGTCCGCGCCAGGGTTATGGGCGCGAGCCCTTCCTGCCCTTCAACCTGGGCCTCACCATGGCCGGCACCGGCCTGCTGTGGGTGGGCTGGTTCGGCTTCAACGGTGGCTCGGCCCTGGCAGCGGACGGCCGTGCGGGCCTGGCGATGGTGGTGACGCACATCGCCGCGGCGGCCGGCGCCCTGGCCTGGATGCTGGCCGAGTACGCGGCGCGCCGGCGCGCCACCCTTCTGGGCCTGTGCTCGGGCGTGGTGGCGGGGCTGGTGGCCATCACACCGGCCGCCGGCTTCGTCGGCCCGCGCGCGGCCCTGCTCATCGGCGTGGCGGCGGGCTTCGCCTGCTACTGGGGCGCCACGGGGCTCAAGCGCCTGCTGCGCGCCGACGACTCGCTCGACGTCTTCGGCGTGCACGGCGTGGGCGGGCTGGTGGGCGCGCTGCTCACCGGCGCGCTGGCCGACCCGGCCATCTCGGGCCAGCAGGGCAGCCTGCTCACCCAACTCATCGCCTGCGTGGCGGTGCTGGGCTACAGCCTGGTGATGACCACCGTGGTGCTGTTCATCGTCTCGCGCTTCGCCGGCCTGCGCGTGGGCGCCGACGCCGAGCGCCAGGGCCTGGACGCCGCCCTGCACAACGAGAGGCTGGGCGGGTGAGCGGCAGCAGCGAGCTGTTCGCCATCGCGGCGCACCTGCACGTGCAGCTGCGGCGCAAGACCGGCCGGGTCATCGACACCGAATGGCTGGCCACCAACGCCGAGTACGCGCGCGCCATCGTGCGCTTCACGCGCGAGCGGGCCGCCGCCGAGGGCCACGCGGATCTGCTGCCCTGGGCCGACAAGCTGGAGGCTGCCATCGTGGCCATGGGCGCGGCGCCGCGCAAGACGCTGCTGGACGTGGCGGCGGAGGCGCTGCGCGCCGCGCCCGGCCCGGCGCCCTCGGGCGAGCAGCCCCACAAGTACGTGGGCGGTTTGCGCTGAGGCGCAGCCGGTCCGCCGCCGTCGGACTCAGGCGCCTTCGCGGATCCAGCGCGCGGCCTTCTCCGCGATCATCAGCGTGGGGCTGTTGGTGTTGCCACTGGTGATGGTGGGCATCACACCCGCGTCCACCACGCGCAGGCCGGCCACGCCGCGCACGCGCAGGTGGCTGTCGACCACGGCGCTGTCGTCGTCCGTGCGGCCCATCTTGGTGGTGCCCACGGGGTGGAAGATGGTGCTGGCGATGTCGCCGGCCAGGCGCGCGAGCTCCTCGTCGCTCTGGTACATCGTCCCGGGCTTGAACTCCTCGGGCCGGTACTTCGCCAGCGCGGGCTGGGCCACGATGCGCCGCGTCACGCGCAGGCTGTCGGCGGCCACGCGGCGGTCCTCCTCGGTGGCGAGGTACAGCGGCGCGATGGCCGGTGCGGCCTCGGGGTCGGCGCCGGTGATGCGCACGTGGCCCCGGCTGGTGGGGTTGAGGTTGCACACGCTCGCGGTGAAGGCCGGGAAAGCGTGCAGCGGCTCGCCGAAGGCGTCCAGGCTCAGCGGCTGCACGTGGTACTCCAGGTTGGCGTGCGGCTGCGAAGGATCGCTGCGCGTGAAGGCGCCGAGCTGGCTGGGCGACATGCTCATGGGCCCGCTGCGCGACAGCGCGTACTGCAGGCCGATGCGCGCCTTGCCCCACAGCGAGTTGGCCAGCACGTTGAGCGTGGGCGCGCCCTGCACCTTATAGACGGCGCGGATCTGCAGGTGGTCCTGCAGGTTCTCGCCCACGCCGGGCAGTTCGTGCAGCACCTCGACGCCGTGCTGGCGCAGCAGCCCGGCCGGGCCCAGGCCCGAGCGCTGCAGCAGCGCGGGCGAGCCCACGCTGCCGGCGCTCAGCACCAGCTCGCGCGCGGCGCCCACGCGGACCCGCTCGCCGCCCCGGCGCAGCTCGGCGCCGGTGCAGCGCAGCGCGCCGTCGGCCCCGCGCTGGAACAGCAGGCGCTCGGTCAGGGTTTCGGTCCACACCGTGAGGTTGGGCCGGTGCTGCACCGGGCGCAGGAAGGCCTTGGACGCGTTCCAGCGCCAGCCGGCCTTCTGGTTCACCTCGAAATAGCCCACGCCCTCGTTGTCGCCGCCGTTGAAATCGGCCGTGGCAGGCACGCCGGCCTGCTGCGCGGCCCGGGCAAAGGCGTCGAGGATGTCCCAGCGCAGGCGCTGCTTTTCCACGCGCCACTCGCCGGTGCTGCCGCGCCGGCGATGGCCGTGCAGGGCGGCGAAGGCCTCTTCTTGCGTGGCGTCCAGGCGGTGGTGGTCTTCGTGCGCCATGAAATCGGGCAGGCAGGCGTCCCAGCGCCAGGCGTCGTCGCCCGTGGCCTCGGCCCAGTGCTCGTAGTCGCGCCGCTGGCCGCGCATGTAGATCATGCCGTTGATGCTGGAGCAGCCGCCCAGGGTCTTGCCGCGCGGGTAGCGCAGGCGCCGGCCGTTGAGGCCGGGGTCGGGCTCGGTCTGGTAGCACCAGTCGGTGCGCGGGTTGCCGATGCAGTAGAGGTAGCCCACCGGGATGTGGATCCAGTGGTAGTCGTCCTTGCGGCCGGCCTCCACCAGCAGCACGCGCTTCGTGGGGTCGGCGCTCAGGCGGTTGGCGAGCAGGCAGCCCGCCGTGCCGGCGCCGATGACGATGAAGTCGAAGCCGGTGTCGCCGCTCATGGCCGTTTACTTCGCGGTGGGCATCACGAACTCGGCGCCCTTGCCGATGCTCTCGGGCCAGCGCTGCATGATCGACTTCTGCCTGGTATAGAAGCGCACGCCCTCCTCGCCGTAGGCGTGCATGTCGCCGAACAGGCTCTTCTTCCAGCCGCCGAAGCCATGCCAGGCCATGGGCACGGGGATCGGCACGTTGATGCCCACCATGCCCACCTGGATGCGGCGCGCGAACTCGCGCGCCACGTTGCCGTCGCGCGTGAAGCAGGAGACGCCGTTGCCGAATTCGTGCCGGTTGATGATCTCAACCGCCTGCGCGAAGTCGGGCACGCGCACGCAGCTGAGCACCGGGCCGAAGATTTCTTCCTTGTAGATGCGCATGTCGGTGCCCACGTGGTCGAACAGCGTGCCGCCCATCCAGAAGCCCTGCTCGCAGCCCTTGCCCGCCGCGGCGCCGGTAAAGCCCCGGCCATCCACCAGCAGCTGGGCACCCTCCTTCACGCCCGCGTCGATGTAGCCGCTGATGCGTTGGTGCGCGGCGGCCGTGACGATGGGGCCCATCTCGGCCGCGAGGTTCATGCCGTCCAGCACCTTGAGCGCCTTCGTGCGCTCGACCAGCTTCGGCATGATCTGGTCGGCCACGTCGCCCACCAGCACGGCCACGCTGATGGCCATGCAGCGCTCGCCCGCGCTGCCGTAGGCCGCGCCGATGAGCGCGTCCACCGCCTGGTCGAGATCGGCGTCGGGCATCACCACCATGTGGTTCTTGGCGCCGCCCAGGGCCTGCACGCGCTTGCCGTGGCGGGCGCCGGTCTCGTAGATGTAATTCGCGATGGGCGTGGAGCCGACGAAGCTGATGGCCTTCACGTCGGGGTGCACCAGCAGCGCGTCCACCGCCTCCTTGTCGCCCTGCACCACGTTGTAGACGCCGTCGGGCAGGCCGGCCTGCTGGAGCAGCTCGCCCATGAAGAGCGAAGCCGAGGGGTCGATGGGGCTGGGCTTGAGCACGAAGCTGTTGCCCGCGGCGATGGCCACCGGGAACATCCACATGGGCACCATCACCGGGAAGTTGAAGGGGGTGATGCCCGCGACCACGCCCAGCGGCTGGCGCAGGGTCCAGTTGTCCATGCCCGTGGAGACCTGGTCGGTGAAGTCGCCCTTGAGCAGTTGCGGGATGCCGCAGGCGAATTCGATGATGTCGATGCCGCGCGCCACCTCGCCCTGGGCGTCGGTGAACACCTTGCCGTGCTCGGCCGTGATGAGGCGCGCGAGCTCGTCCTTGTGCTGGTTCACCAGTTCGAGGAACTTGAACATCACGCGCGCGCGGCGGATGGGCGGCGTGTCGGCCCAGGCCGGGAAGGCGGCCTGGGCGGCGGCCACGGCGGCGTCCACATCGGCGGCGTTGGCCAGGGCCACGCGGCCGGTGACCGCGCCGGTGGCGGGATTGGTCACGTCCTGCACACGCGCGGACGTGCCGGCGGCGGCGCGGCCGCCGATGAAGTGGGTGATGGCGCTGGGGTTCGTGGTCATGGCGGCGGGGCGTGGGCGGTGAAGAAGCGGTCCAGTCTAGGCAGAGGGCCCGGCCGCGCCTAGGCCCTGGGCTTGAACGTTTTGTTTGCCATGGTGAACAATCGCCGCATGAGTCTGGAAAAAGCCGAACACCTCTGGTCCCACCTGCACTGGCTCACGGTGCTGGCGCAGCACGGCAGCTACACGGCAGCGGCGCAGCGCCTGGGCGTGAGCAAGGCCGCCATGAGCCAGCACATCAGCGAACTGGAGCGTGCGGCTGGCGTGCCCCTGGTGCAGCGCACCACGCGCAGCGTGCGTCTCACCGAGGCCGGCCAGCGCCTGGTGGACGGCCTGCGCGAGCCCTTCGAGCGCATCGCCCAGGGCTTCGCCAGCGTGCGCGACCTGGCCGAGGTGCCCGCGGGCCGGGTGCGCGTGACCGCGCCGGTGGCCTTCGCGCGCCAGCAGCTGGTGCCGCGCATCGCCGATTTCCTGCGCGAACACCCCGGCATCCGCGTCGAGCTCGATCTGTCGGACCGCCTGAGCTCGCTGGCCACCGAGGGCTTCGACCTCGCCATCCGCCACACCGCCGCGCCACCCGACACGCACGTGGCCTGGACCCTGTGCCGCACGCGCTCGGTGCTGGTGGCCAGCCGCGCCTACCTGCGCCGCCGCGGCACGCCCGCCGCGCCGCAGGACCTGGCCGGCCACGATTGCCTGCACTACCCGCGCGCGCAGGACACGCCGGCCTGGCACTTCCAGCCGGCCGGCGAGGCGCGCCGCCAGGCGCCCGCCCAGCGCTTCACCGTGCCGGTGGCGGGGCCCTTCGCCGCCAACAACAGCGAGGCCCTGCGCGACGCCGCGATCGCGGGCCTGGGCATCGCGCTGGTGCCCGACTTCAGCGCCCAGGCCGCCCTGCGCGCGGGCAAGCTGGTGGAGGTGCTGGCGGACTGGGCGTCGGTGGGCACCTTCAGCGACCACCTCTACGCCATCCGTCCCTACGCGAGCCACGTGCCCCGCGCGGTGTCGGTGTTCGTGGCCTGGCTGCGCGAGGCGCTGGCGCAGGGGTTCCCGCTGCGTGGCTGAGCCTCCGCAAGCGGTGGCCATAGATGTTTTCGTCATAAACAACCAAAAACGTATTCGTTCCTTCCTGGAGGCGTTCCCGGGAACATCGCGGCCTCGCTGTCTCACAGCACCGCCCTCCGAAGAAGGAACGACCCATGACCACCCGCCGCCACCTGCTGACCACCCTGGGCGCCGCCGCCCTCGCCCTGAGCGTGGGCGCCGCCCAGGCCCAGGCCCCCGCGCCCGTGACCCTGCTCAATGTGAGCTACGACCCCACGCGCGAGCTCTACGTCGAGATCAACCAGGCCTTCACCAAGCACTGGAAGGCCAAGACCGGCCAGGAGGTGACGATCAAACAGTCGCATGGCGGCTCGGGCAAACAGGCCCGCTCCATCATCGACGGCCTCGACGCCGACGTGGCCACGCTGGCCCTGGCCGGCGACACCGATGCGCTGCACGCCCACGGCCAGTGGATCCCCAAGGACTGGCAGAAGCGCCTGCCGCACAACAGCTCGCCCTACACCTCGACCATCGTGCTCGCGGTGCGCCAGGGCAACCCCAAGAACATCAAGGACTGGGACGACCTGGTGCGCCCCGACGTGAAGGTCATCACCCCCAACCCCAAAACCTCGGGCGGCGCGCGCTGGAATTACCTGGCCGCGTGGGAGTTCGCCAAGCGCCAGTTCGGCGGTGACGCCCAGGCCAAGGACTTCGTCGCCCGGCTCTACAACAACGTGCCGGTGCTCGACACCGGCGCGCGCGGCTCGACCATCACCTTCGCGCAGCGCAACCAGGGCGACGTGCTGATCGCCTGGGAGAACGAGGCCTACCTGCTCGAGAAGGAGTTCGGCGCCAGGTTCGACTTCGTCTACCCCTCGCTGTCCATCCTGGCCGAGCCCGCGGTGACCGTGGTCGACAAGAACGTGGACAAGAAGGGCACGCGCGCCGTGGCCCAGGCCTACCTCGAGTACCTCTACACCGAAGAGGCGCAGGACATCATCGGCAAAAACTTCTACCGCCCGGTCTCGACGAAGGCCCAGGCCAAGTACGCCAAGCAGCTGCCCAAACTCAACCTGTTCACCATCGACCAGGCCTTCGGCGGCTGGGACAAGGCCGCGAAGGCGCATTTCGCCGACGGCGCCTCGTTCGACCAGATCTACACCAGGAAATAAGCGCCGCCCGACGCCGTCACAGCCCCCCGGGGCGTCGCCGGGTCCTGGGGCGGTCTCGAGGGGGCCTGGACCTGCGGGCGACAATCGCCGCGCCGTCAACGGCTTCCCCCAACCGACCACCGAGGAGACTCCCCCCATGCCCAAGGCTTACTGGATGGCCACCTACCGCTCGATCACCGACCCCGCCGCGCTGGCCAAGTACGCCGAGTTGGCCCTGCCCGCCCTGCAGGCGGCCGGCGCCCGTTTCCTGGCGCGCGGCATGCCCGCCCAGGTGTACGAAGCGGCCCCGCACCAGCGCGCCGTGCTGATCGAGTTCGACAGCGTGGCGCAGGCCATCGCGGCGCACGACAGCCCGGGTTACCAGGCCGCCCTGCAGGCCCTGGGCCAGGGCGCGGAACGCGACATCCGCATCATCGAAGCGGCGAGCTGACGCGCGCCGCAGCAGCGCCGGCCCGGGCCGGCGACACCCTGTCGGCGCCAGCCCCGCGCCCGACACGGCCGCTCAGACATTTCTGTCATGAGCACACAACCAAACATTGGTTGGTGAAACGGGCCGGCGCACCTAGAGTGCGCCCATTCGTAAGCCTATTTCATTACCAAACCCTTTTGAACTGGCCATGTCGAGCGGACGGACATCCACCCCGCTGGCGGCGGACGCCCAGGCGCCGCTGCGCCGGGCGATCGACGCGGTCGAGGCCTGGCGCACGAACGACCTCATCCACAACCCCCGGCACGGCTGGCTCTCGCGCGTGCCCCCCACCCAGGTGCTGTTCCCACTGTCCGGCCCGCCCACGCCCGACGACCTGGACGATCTGCTGGCCAAGGCCGGGCGGACGCCGACTTTCTTCCTGACCCACCCGCTGGTGATCGCGGCCTTCGAACGCGAATGCGCGCGCACCGGTGTGCGACCGGCCCCCACGGTGCTGTTCGACGCCCGCGCCCTCACCTGGCGCGACACGCCCCTGATCCCCTGCGACACGGTGTCCCTGGTCAATGGCAAGGGCAAGGTCTTGCTGCTGTGCGCGGGCGACGGGCACCCGGCCCCGCCGGTGCGCGCCTGCGGCAACCAGCGCCGGGCCATCGCCACTTACCTGATCGGTTTGCACCGCTCGCTGGCCGGGCGCGCGCCCGACGCGCTCGCGGTGCTGGAAGACGTCGAGATCGGTCGCAGCCACGCCTATCCCGACACCTACAAGGGCTGGGCCATGGACCCCGGCCCCGCCCCGCGCCGAGCGGACACGACACAGGAAGGAACGACCCCGTGCAGTCACTGTCCCTGAGCTGGATCCGCCGGCCGCCTTCCCCCCGCAAAGCCCGGGTCGAACGCCCCCCCATCCACCCCTTGCCGGACGGCGGCAGCGGCTTGGCGCCGCGCA
>Ga0209958_1000555_pt1 | contig 58784 bp, 48 predicted proteins | sample ThiBio_inoc_plan_FD_183942 | JGI IMG/M metagenome (GOLD analysis project Ga0209958, IMG submission 183942) | Wastewater bioreactor microbial communities from Cape Town, South Africa - Thiocy_inoc_plan (SPAdes) | ecosystem: Engineered > Bioremediation > Thiocyanate > Unclassified | place: South...
AGGCGCCGGCGACCTCGGCCGCGGCGGCGGCGACGAAGTTGGAGCGGTCGGCGATCGCCTTGCGGACGGCCGCCGCGTCGCCGGGGCCCGGCCCGTCCCGGTCGCGGAGCCGCCGCATCGCCGCCAGCTTGTCCTCGAACGACGCCCGCTTCGCCATGCTTCACCCCGCCTCCCGGCCGGCCGCGCGGTCGCGGAACTCCTTCGGCGACTCGAACGGCGGCGGCCCCGCGCGGCGCGCGGCGGCCTCGACCTCCGCGGCCTGATCGGGCAGCCCCTCGTCGCCGAACCGCCCCACGGTCGACTCGGCCATGTGGGCCTCCACCGCCATCGCCGAGAAGTTCCGGCCGTCGACGAACAGGTAGCCGAGCGTCCGGCCGTAGCGGTCGGGCCGGCGTGCCCGCAGCAGTTCCAACCGCCTCGCCCCCAGGACGACGCGCCGGGCGAACGCCTGCGCCTCCGCGCCGTGGTCTTGTTCCTTGCGGTCGGGATACCTGCGGTTGGCGACCTCGGGCGCGTCGATCCCCAGCATCCGGACGCGCTCCGCCGGGGCGTCGGGCCATCGGATCCGGATCGTGTCGCCGTCGTCGACCCAGACCGTCTTCGGGTCGACCGCCACCCGGGTGAGGGCCGCGGGCGCGTGCCTCGGCGCGGGGACGCCCCGCCGCCACTCGCGGTACGCGAGGAACGCCAGCGCCGCCAGGATCAGCACGAGCCGCAGGCGACCCCACCAGGGCCGCCGTCGCGACCCCGGGCGATGTCGGAACGGCCTCGGCACGTCGCGCCCCATCTCAACAGCCCCCCGAGCGAGGCTACCGCATCGATCGCCCGGTCGGCAAGCGGCGTCGACCGGGCGGATTCTCGCAATTCCGCGGCGATTCCTGAAATCGCGAGGAGGTCCTGGTGGATCTTATGGAGCGGACCGTCGTTCCTTGACAATACGGCCGCAGCAACCGGGAGCCAGAATGCTACCGCTCGCCGGGCCCCTCGCCGAACCGAGCGGCGCGACGAGGTCCGATGGGCGGCGAGGCCGCGCCACCCGTCCCAGGCTCCTTCACGTCTGACGACCTTTCCCAGGCCGTTCGCGTCAGGGCGCCCCCAAATCCGGGACGGTGTGGGAAAAACCTGGCCGTCCCGGAGTTTGGGGCGGGCGTCCCGATGGCTTTCCCTATCGAGTCGGGACGTCGGGATCGTCCCCTCTCCCGCCGGGAGAGGGCGGCCGCACAGCGTCGGGTGAGGGTCGCCGGGGCGCGGAGGGCATGTCGGCGCGCGTTCCATGAGCGAGCCGACGACGACGGCCTTCTCCCCTTGAGGGAGGAGGTGGCCGAAGGCCGGATGAGGGGTCGACCGGCGACGGACTTCGATGCCGATCCCGGCTCGCGAAGACCTGGACATCCCACGGCCATCGGTCGCGCGCCCCCTCATCCGGCCCTTCGGGCCACCTCCTCCCTCAAGGGGAGAAGGGTTCGATGGCCGTGGTCGTCCCGAGGTCCGACGACCTTCAGCCGGCGGGAGAGGGGACGTCGGTCGTCGCCCGCCCCAAAATCCGGGACGGTCAGGAAAAACATATCGCCTTCGACGAACGAAGCGACGAACTTCCGACATATCCCATTTTCACAAAACAATTTACATCCCGCAACGCCTCCCACTCCGCGACGAATGAAGCCATCCACCGGCCATCCTCCTATCGACGCGATCGGTTCCGCCGCGTCCCGTGCAATATCCGCCGACCTGCCACGAATAGCCACCGTCCCGGGCCGACGGCCGGCCTCGAAGTCTCCCCGAACGAGGATCGCCCCGCGATGAAAGCGACGCTCGCCCCCCTGCTCCTCGCCCTGGCCGCGACGGCCTCGGCGCAGGCGGTCCCGGACCCCTCCGACGTCTCGCGGATCGAGGCGGTCGACGCCTACGTCCGGGGGGCGATGGAGAAGAAGCACGTCCCCGGCGTCTCGGTCGCCGTGGTGCGGGACGGCAAGGTCGTGCTGGCGAAGGGGTACGGCCTGGCGGACGCGGAGCAGGACGTCCCGGCCACCGCCGAGACCGTCTATCAACTGGCCTCCGTGACCAAGACCTTCACCGCGGGTGCCGTCATGATGCTGGTCAAGGACGGCAAGCTGAGCCTCGACGACAGGATCGGCGATCGGCTCAAGGACCTGCCCGAAGCCTGGAAGGTCGTCACGGTCCGCCAGCTCCTCACCCACACGTCGGGCATCAAGAGTTACACGTCCGTCAAGGACTTTCACACGATGGCCCGCCGGGACTTCGCCCCGCGCGAGATCCTCGACCTGATGGCGAAGGAGCCGCTGGAGTTCCCTCCGGGCGAGCGTTGGCAGTACAGCAACACCGGCTATTTCCTGCTCGGCCTGCTCATCGAGGAGGCGTCCGGCAGGCCCTACGCCGAGTTCATGGCCGAGCGGATCTTCCGGCCGCTCGGCATGGCGCGCACCCGCGTCAACGACCTCAAGGCGATCATCCCCGGTCGGGCCCGAGGCTACGCCCGCGACGGCGAAACCCTGGTGAACGGCGAGTACGTCAGTCCCACGCAGCCGTTCTCGGCCGGGGCGCTGGTCTCCTCGGTCGCCGACATGGCGAAGTGGGACGCGACCCTCTCGGCGGCGACGTTGCTCGACCGGGCGACCCTCGACGCGATGTGGACCCCCGCGAAGCTGAACGGCGGCGGCGCGGCCGACTACGGCCTGGGCTGGCAGGTCGTGGAGACGAACGGCCATCGCACCGTCGCCCACGGCGGCGGCATCCCGGGGTTCTCCACCCAGATCCTGCGGTTCCCCGACGACAAGCTCTCCGTGGTCGTGCTCACCAACCTGGAAGGGGGCCACGCCGGAGGCATGGCCCGGGGGATCGCCGTCCTCTTCCTCCCCGACCTGGCCGACGGGCCGGCCGAGGCGATCGCCGACGCCGACCCGGAGACCACCGGCCGGCTCCGCAGCCTGTTCGACGGAGCCGCCAAGGGCGAGGTCGACCCCGCCCTGTTCACCGAGGAGGCCGGCAAGGTCCTCGTCCCCCGCATCAACGAGAGCAAGCCGATGATCGCCGCCCTGGGGGCCCTCAAGACCTTCCAGCTCATCGAGCGGAAGGACTCCGACGACGGCCGCAGCCTCAAGTACCGGGCGGCCTTCGACAACGCCACGCTCCGCGCCTCCTACGTCCTGGACCAGGCCGGCAAGATCCGAGGCGTGAGGATCCAGCCCGAGGAGTGAGCCGGGGTCGGACGCATCGGGTACAATCGAGGCGTCCGCGACCGTCGCGACTCCCCCTCCCCCGGAGCCACCCGATGTCCCGCGCCCTCCTCGTCATCGACGTCCAGAACGAGTATTTCACCGGCGCCCTGCCGATCACCCACCCGGCCGGGCACCTGGGCCGCATTTTGGAGGTCATGGACGCGGCCGAGGGGAAGGTCCCGGTCGTCGTGATCCAGCACGGGGCGGACCAGGGGCCGATCTTCCGCAAGGGGACGCCGGCCTGGGAGTTGCACCCGGAGGTCGCCGCCCGGCCTCGCGACCTGCTGGTCCAGAAGGCGATGCCGGGGAGCTTCACCGGGACCGAGCTGGAGGCGTGGCTCCGCGCCCGGGGCGTCGACACCGTGACGATCGCCGGCTACATGACCCACATGTGCTGCGACACCACCGCCCGGCAGGCGGCCCACCTGGGGTTCAAGCCCGAATTCCTCAGCGACGCCACCGGGACGCTCGACCTGGAGAACCCCGCCGGGCGCGTCACGGCCGAGGAGTTGCAGCGTTCCATCCTGTGCGCGCAGCAGCAGTTCCTCAGCGAGGTGATCCCCGCGTCGACCTGGCTCGGCCGGCTCTGAGCGTCGGGACCGTCAAACTCGCCCGGGAAACCCGCGCCGGGGCCGATTGCCGAACGCGGGGGTTGTGCTACAATTGTACCGATAGCTCGCCCGTCCATGAGTTTGCGCGTCCGTCCCGTCGAGGGCCTGCTTCTCCCTGAGGAGGCGTCCCCGTGCCCCTGAGCGACCTTGATCGTGGGCTCATCGACCGGTGCCTGGGGAAGGAGCCGGGCGCCTGGAACGACTTCGTCGATCGCTACGTCGGCCTGATCTACCACGTCATCCACCACGTCGCGCACTCGCGGAGCCGGCTGCTCAGCGAGGCCGACACGGAGGACATCGCGGCGGAGGTCCTGCTGGCCGTCGTGGACGACGATTACGAGGTGCTGCGGCGCTACAAGGGCCTCAGCTCGCTGCCGACCTACCTCACGGTCATCGCCCGTCGGATCTGCGTCAAGGAGATCATCCGTCGCCAGCGCGAGGCCGAGCTGGGCCACGCCAGCGCCCACCGCGAGATCGTCGGCGACCTCTCCGGCGAGGCCGAGGCCATCGCCACCGCCGAGGAGGTCGAGCGGATCCTGGACGAACTCCCCGAGAAGGAGGCCGAGGTCGTCCGCCTGTACCACCTCAAATACATGAACTACCGCCAGATCGGCAAACAGCTCGGCATCTCCGAGAACTCCGTCGGCCCGATCCTCGCCCGGGCCCGCAAGCGGATGCGACGCGCCGGCCAGTCGTCCCCCAGGGCGGGATGACCCCCCGATTCCCCGCCGCACCTGTTGCCACGCCCCCGCCGCTCGCTATACTTTGTCCCCAGGCCCTCGTAGCTCAACGGATAGAGTCACTGACTTCGAATCAGAAGGTTGCAGGTTCGAATCCTGCCGAGGGCATTCTTCCCCCGACCCGATGGCCCTGCGTCAGCATGACCGGCGCGCCGAGAGGATTTTGGCAGCCTGATCGCGACCCTTTTGGAATTCCACTTGCTTCGCAAAGCTCTCGATCTCCGCAGTCGCTTCGATGCACGGCATCGAGGCCAGGGCGATCAGGGCCGCATTCCCCACGGCGGCCGAGCGCGGGCCGATTCCAGAGAGCCTGCGATAGGACGCCAGGGCCAGCCTGCTCAGGAGTCGTGCCGTCCTGGGATCGCCTTCCATTCCTACGACCCAGGCCAGGCGTTTCCACAGATCGATGTCGCACGGATGATCGGGCAGCGATTCGAACCGCGACGATCCAAGCTCGTCGGGTAGCGCCTCGAACTGCGGGAGCCAGCGAGCGAACGCCTCCCGGAACGGCCCGCGGCCGACGGCGTTCAGCAAGACTCGGGCGGTCTTGATCCACGGAGAAGTCGGCTTCGCGGCTCGTGAATCCTGGCAGAACGTGAGCAATCTCAGCCAGGCGTCGCGATGGTCGGCGGGCATGGCATCGAGTTCGGATCGGATCGCCACGGCCCAGGCCCGATCGATGGCGAGCCTGACGTCGGGCGCGCCGCCGACCAAACTCGCCAGCCGATTGCCGAGCCGACGCCAGTCGTCCCGGCCGGTGGCGTGAAATCGGCCGCCCAACGAAACTGCGGCGGCCACGACCTCCGCGGCCGGCGTCGCCCCCGCCGCGAATCGGGCCTCGAAGGCCGCGACGATCTCGTCGAAGGGGTACCAGGTCGGCGAGAAGTGCTCGGCACCGACGAGCCACGTCGCCATCAAGCCGAGGACCTCGTCGTCGGCCGTCGGCTGCACCTTCAGCATGCCATTCAAGGCGAGCACGACGATCGTCCGCCGCCGCCTCCATTCGGCCCCGTCGCAACCGTCGTCGTCCGGCTCCTCGGCACCCACGACGGCGGTCGACGCGCCGAACCGGCGTTCCAGGCCGATCGCACGCTTCAGCAGTCGGACGACAATCTCGCGCCGATCCGCGGCCCCCAGGGCCAGCAACGCTCGGCCGGCCTTCGTCCGGGACAGGACGACTCCGGCCTCGCTCCAGACCCAACCGCCTTGCCGCTTCACCGGCCCTGGGACGGCCCTGCACGTTTCGTGCAACAGGGCGTCGATTCGGTCGTCCACGCCAGCATCTCCCGAAGCGACGCCCTTCCGGATCGCTCGCGCGGATCGTAGCGGCGGCCGCTCTCGCCGTCAAGGAAACGACGCGACGCGGCGGGGTTGGTCCCGGCCGCGTCGCGAGGGGGTGGATCGGGCGATCGGGTCGCCGCGATCGCGTCACTTCTTCTCTTCGGCCTCGGGCTTCTTCAGGCCCTCGAGCTGCTGGAGCACCTTGTCGAGCTTCTGCTCCAGGACGTCGATCCGGGCCTTCTCCTCGGAGTTGCCCGGCGTCCGGATGATCGCGCGGCCTTCGGCGACGCGGGGGAGTTCCTTCATCAACTGGAGGCTGCGGATCTCGGCCACCCTGGCGTTCACGTCGGGCGAGACCTTGAAGACGTCGCCGCGGAGCTTGGCCAGGTTTCTTGCAGCCTCGACCAGCTTTTTCTCGGCCTCGACCAGCTCCTTCTGCTTCTCGGCCAGGACGTTCTGCTTCTCGGCCACGACGTTCTGGAGTTCCTTGACCTGCTTCTGGGCCTCGACGAACTTGGGGTCGTTGGGGTTCATGCGGCTCGTGATCTGTCCCGGCCCGAAGACGTGAAGGCGGTTCTTCTCGTCGCCCGGCGCGAACTTGACGTCGAAATCCTGCCCCTTGGACGCCATCTTCTCCAGGGCTTCCAGGGCGGACTTGAGGGCCTTGATCTGGATCTCGGCCCCTTCCTCCTTGGAATCCTTGGACTCCAGATCCTGGATCTTGCCCTTCAACTCCTCGACGGCCTTCTTGATCCCCTCCCGGGCCTGATCGGGCGCGCCGCGGAACTGGAACCGGATCTCCTCGCGGACCTTGTCCTTCTTCTTGTCGCCCTCGTCCTTGTCCTTGCCCTTCTCGTCGTCGGCGACCGCGACCACGGTGACGGCCCCCCCGCTCGCGGCGACCTCGGAGTCGCCGGCGAGACTGACCGTCTCGCCGTCGCGGGCGACGGCGGCGAAGGTCACCACGTCGGCCGGGGCCGCCTCGGTGATCGCGACGTCGCCCGAGAGCGAGACCGCGTCGGACGTGACCGTGGCGACGTCGGCCGCGATCGAGGCCGCATCCGAGGCGACCGTGACGGCGACGGCCTCGTCGCCCTCGGGGGCCTTCTGGGCCCAGGTGGGGGCGATCGGCAGCAGGGCGCCGGCCAGCGTTATGGCGCCCAGCGAGCCCTTCCATCCCAACGTCCGCGGGGTCGTGCCCTTCATGACCATCGTCAGCCTCTTTCTCAGGTGGTGGACCTTGCCGAATCCGCTCGCCAGGAGCGGGGCCGGCTCGGCGCCCGGGTTCAGGAAATCGACCGTGTCCAGCAGGGTCTCGGCGTAGGCGCGGGCGTCGTCGGGGAACATCCAGACGACCCACGCGTCGCAGCATTGCTCCTCGACGTCGCGGAGGGCCTTGCGGGCCCACCAAACGACCGGGAGCCACCAGTACAGGACCGTCACCGCCAGTTCGAAGAACCGCAGCAGGTGGTCCCCGCGCTTCAGGTGGGCCAGCTCATGCGTCAACAGGAGCGTCCGACGGCGAGAGTCCAGCCCCTTCCAGAGCATCCGGGGCAGGATCAGCCGGGGCCGCACGCCCAGGCCCCAGAGCATCGGCGTGGTGCGGGCGTCGATGAAGTCGACCAGCGGGGGCCGCCGCAGGCCCATCTCGGCCGACAGCTCGGCGACCTCGTCCTCGACCGCGTAGCCGGCCGGCGAGGCGTCGCGCAGCCGGCGCTGGAACCGGACGATCCGGAACCCCGCCAGGGCGGCCGTCGCCAGCGAGCCCGCCAGCCACGCGCCGCCGAGCAGCTTCCACGCCGTCGCGGCGTCGATCGGCCAGGGCTCCGGCCCCTCTGCCTCGGCCGGATCGATCGCGAGGGCGAGCGTCACGACCTCGGGCGAGTCGGCCCACGCCCACTCCAGGCCCTCGAAATCGGCCTCCTCCGCCGGGACGAACGCCGCGACCTCGGCCGCGGGCCCCGCGACCTCGAACCGGCCGACGGAGACCTCGAACAGCGGCGGCGTCACCAGCTTCAGCAGGACGAGGATCCAGAGGGCGTGCACGACGGCGGGCCGTCGCGCCAGCGCCAGGGACAGCCCCGCGACGGCCGCGGCGAGGGCGGCGGCCGCGAGGGCGTTCGTCAGGGCCACGCGCATCAAGTCTTCCATGGCGAAGCTCCCCTCGACGTGTCAGGCCCCCGTGCGCCGTCTCTTCCCGCGGTCGAGCCGGTCGATGAGCGACCGCAGCTCGTCGCGCTCCGCGGCCGAGAGCCCCTCCCCCTCGACCAGGTGCGTCAGCAGCGGCGTGAACGAGCCGCCGCAGAGCGAGTCGGCCACCGCCCGCAGCCGACGGCCGATCAGCTCGCCCTTCTCCACGGCCGCGGCGAAGACGTGCACGCTCCCCGAGCGGTCGCGCGTCACGCAGCCCTTCTGCTCCAGCCGCTCCAGCAACTTCTGCACGGTCGCGTACGCCGAAGGGCCCCCCTCGCCGTACACCCGCTCCGCCAGCCGTCGGATCGGCGCCGGCCCGTGGTCCCAGAGCGCCGTCAAGAGCGCCAGCTCGGCGTCCGTCACGTCCACCTCGTTGCGGCCCATCTCATCGGCCCTCCTCAGACGCGTTGTCTTGGCGGCATCCTAAGACAATCCGTCTTGGACGTCAAGCTGTTGTTCGGGGAGCCGATCGGAATATCCTGGGGACGTCGAGATTCCCGCGGCGAGGTCCGAAAGGGGCGTTTACGGGTGAAGATTCGTGGATTGATCCTGGCCAGCGCGTCGCCGAGGCGTCGGCAGCTGCTGGAGGAGGCGGGGTACGCGTTCGAGGTCGACCCTTCGGACGTGGACGAGCCGGGCCCGGATGCGGGCGCGGACCCGGGCGAGTACGCGGCGGGGCTGGCGTGGCGGAAGGCCCGCGCGGTGGCGAGGCGTCGCGGGTCGGGCCTGATCCTGGCGGCCGACACGGTCTGCGCCGTCGGCGGCGAGATCCTCAACAAGCCCGTCGACCGGGCCGACGCGGAGCGGATGATCCGGCTCCAGGAGGGGGGCGACGCCGACGTGATCACCGGCCTGTGCCTCCACCGCGGCGACCGCGACGAGTGGGTCGGCGCCGTGGAGGTCAGCGTGGTCCGCTTCCGCGCCCTCGGGGACGAGGAGCGCGCCGCCTACCTCGACTCGGGCCGCTGGGAGGGGAAGTCGGGCGCCTACGGCGTGCAGGACGGCGACCCGTTCGTCTCGGTGGCGCGGGGGAGCTTCTCGAACGTCGTCGGCCTGCCGATGGGGCGCCTGGCCGCGCTGCTGGCGGCGCACCCGTCGCTGCTCGACTGATCGAGGGTCCGCGCCATCCTGGCGTGGCCGGCGGCGGCCGGGCTACAATGGACCCGGCCGCGAGGCCTCTCCCGCCGCCTTGCTTCGAAGGGACTCTCCCGCCATGAAATGCGACCGAAGCCGAATCCTCTGGCTGATCCCGCTGGGCCTGGGACTGTTGTCGTGCGCCGCCGTCGCCGACGAGCCGGCCGTCCGCCCGCTCGCGCTGGAGCCGCTGCCCGTGGGGGCGATCCGGCCGACGGGATGGCTGAAGGTGCAGCTGGAGACGCAGGCGAAGGGGCTCGGCGGCAGCCTGGACGAGTACTGGCCCGACATCAAGGAGAGCGCCTGGATCGGCGGCAAGGCCGAGGGCTGGGAGCGCGTCCCCTACTGGCTCGACGGGATCGTCCCGCTGGCGTACCTGCTGGACGACGCCGCGCTGAAGGCCAGGGCGAAGCGATACGTCGACTACATCCTCGACCATCAACAGCCCGACGGCTGGCTCGGCCCCGTGGGCGACGCCCAGAACCACGCCCCCTACGACGCCTGGCCCCTGTTCCCGCTGTACAAGGCGCTCATCCAGTACGAGCAGGCGACCGGCGACCCGCGGGTGATCCCGGCGCTGGCGAAGTGCGCCGGCCGGATCGACCGCGTGCTCGACGAGAAGCCGCTCTACGAGTGGGCCAAGGTCCGCGCGGCCGACTACGCCTCAGCCCTGCTGACGTTGTTCGACCGCACGAAGGATCCGGCCCTGGTCGCCGCCGCGCGGAAGGCGATGGGCCAGGCGCACGACTGGCGGGCCCAGTTCGAGGACTACCGGCTGACCGACCGGCTGACGAGCGGGTTCGGGATGCTGAGCCACGGCGTCAACACGGCGATGGGCTGGAAGTTCGGCCCGGTCCGCTCGCGGCTCTCGGGCGACGCGGGCGACCGCGACGCGATCTTCCACATGATGGCCGTCCTGGACCGCTTCCACGGCCAGGCCACCGGGATGTTCACCTGCGACGAGCACGTCGCCGGCCGCAGCCCCTCGCAGGGGACCGAGCTGTGTACGGTCGTCGAGGCCATGTACTCGCTGGAGGCGTCGATCGCGATCCTGGGGGACGCCCGCCTGGGCGACCGCCTGGAGCGCGTCGCCTACAACGCCCTCCCCGCGACGTTCAAGAAGGACATGACGGCGCACCAGTACGACCAGCAGGCGAACCAGGTGATCTGCACGCGCGAGGGCGAGCACGTCTACGCGACCAACGGGCCCGACTCGAACCTGTTCGGCCTGGAGCCCAACTTCGGCTGCTGCACGGCCAACTTCCACCAGGGCTGGCCCAAGCTGGCGACGCACCTCTGGATGAAGACGCCCGCCGGCGGCCTGGCCGTCGCGGCCTACGCGCCCTGCGTCGTGACCACGGAGATCCAGGGCAAGCCCGTGCGCCTGGAGGTGAAGACCGAGTACCCGTTCCGCGACGCGGTGGAGATCGAGGTGACGGTCCCCGAGCCGATGCGGTTCCCGCTGGAGCTGCGGGTGCCGGAGTGGACGCGCACGCCGCTGGTGTCGGCGTCGGGCGCGCCGTTCGCGCTCGGCCCGCGCAAGCTGCGGACGGGCGACGCGGCCGACGTGCCGCGCGACGAGCGGTCCGCCTGCTACCGGACGCTCGACGCCGAGTGGAGCGGGACGAAGTCGATCCGCCTGGAGCTGCCCGCCGCGGCCGAGGCGTACCGCGGCTTCAACGGCTCGACGGCGATCCTCCGCGGCCCGCTGGCCTTCGCCCTGCCGGTCGCGGCCGAGTGGAAGAAGATCAAGGACGGCCCGCGATTCGCGGACTGGGAGGTCGTCCCGAAGTCGGCGTGGGACTACGCGCTCGACCTCTCCCCGGGGCGGATCGAGGGCTCCGTGACCTTCCGCGACGTCCAGCCCGAGGCCGGCGCGCCGGCGTTCTCGGCCGAGGGCGTGCGGGTCGTCGCCGAGGTCCGCGGACGCCGGCTGGAAGGCTGGGGGATCGAGCGCGGGGCCGCCGCGCCGCCGCCGAGGAGCCCGGTCGCGAGCGCCGCGCCCGCGGAGACCTTGAGGCTGATCCCCTACGGCTGCACCGACCTGCGCGTGACCGAGTTCCCGACCCTGCGCGACTGACCGGCCCGGCGACGGGGCGGGAGGCCACCGGATGACCACCATGGCGACCGAACCGGCGTCCGGCCCAGACGCCCCCCCGCCCGCCTCGGCCTCGCCCCCGCCCCCGACCGGGGCGAGGCCGAGGCGGTCGCTGGTGGCCCGGCAGACGCTGTTCGTCGGCTTCCTGGTCGCGCTGACGGCCGCGGCGTTGACGACCGCCGGCTACCTGTACGTCGGCGAGATGGTCACCGAGCAGATCGACGCGCGGCTCTCCGCGATCGCCGACGACCGCCAGGCGTTCCTGCTGACGGCGATGAACCGCGAGGGGGACCGCCTGGCGATGGTGGCGGGGCGGTCCCGGCTCCGCATGCTGCTCGACCCGCGGGCGCGGTCGGCGGCCGGCGACGAGCGGGCCCTCGTCGACATCCAGGGGGTCCTGGACGACGTCCTGGAGGCCGCCAGGGACGTCCGGGCCCTGCGGCTCGAGGACCCCGAGGGGAGGGCCCTGGCGACCAGCGGGCCGCCCGAGGCCGCGGCGGCCATCCCGGCGGGGGCGGCGTTCGGCGACGGCCGCCGGGGCGTGATGCCGGCCCCGGAGGAGGCGAGTCGCGCGGCCGTCTTCGCGGCCGACGTCCCCTCGCGATCCGGCCCCCCCCTGGGGCGGCTCCTGGCCCTGGTCGACCTGTCCCGGATCGACGCGGAGCTGTCCGACCCGCGCTGGCTGGGGAAGACCGGGGAGGTCCTGATCGGCGTCCCCGAGGGTGACTCGGTGCGGTTCCTGTTCCCGCCCCGCGAGCGGCCCGAACAGATCCGGTTCCCGCTGTCGCGGACGGGCCCGATGAAGGAGGCGTTCGCCGGCCGCGCGGGCCTGACGCGGTCCCCGGACCGGTTCGGCCGCGAGACCCTGGCGGCCTACCGCCCGCTGGGCTACTCCGACTGGGGCGTGGTGGTGAAGATCGACGCGACCGAGGCGTACGCGCCGGTGCGCCGGCTGCGTCGGCTGATGACGTCGATCGGCGGGACGATCCTCCTGGCCGGGCTGGCGGCGTCGTACGTCCTGGCCCGGCGCCTGGCCCGGCCGATCCTCCGCCTGTCCGAGGCGGCCGAGGCCGTGGCCGACGGCCGGCTCGACACGCCCATCGCCGTCACCTCCGGCGACGAGGTCGGCGTCCTGGAGTCGAGCTTCGCCCGCATGACCGAGCAGCTCGCGCGGTCGCACGCCGACCTGGAGGCGCGGATCCGCGCTCGCACGGCCGACCTGGAGTCGGTCCGCGACCTGCTGGACGCCTTCTTCCGGATCTCGACCTCGCAGGCCGATTCGCAGGCCCTCGACCGCACGTTCGACTCGGTCCTGGCGTTCTGCTCGCGGCTGGGCTACGACCTGGCGATGATCTCGCTGGTCGACCGCGAGGCCGGCGTGATCCGCGGGGCCCGCGGCGCCGGGACGATGGGCGCGATCGTCGACGAGACCGTCCGCCCGCTCGACGGCCCGGACGTCCTGGCGCGGGTCGCCCGCGAGAACCGCGTGGAGATCGTCCCGGACTCGACGGTCGACCCGACCTGCGACCACGAGGCCGTGGCCCGCGCCGGCTTCCGCGGCCAGATCGTCCTGCCGATGGCCGGCGGCGAGGAGGCCCTGGGGACGCTCCAGGTCGCCGTGCGGGCCACGGCCTCGTGGGCCCGCGTGGACCTCCGCCCGCTGGAGACCCTGGCCGGGCACGCCGGCCGGACGCTCGCCCGGTCCCAGCAGGTGCGCGAGGTCCGCCGGCTGAACGAGGTGCTCGACCGCCGGGCCGGCGAGCTGGCGCGATCGGAGGCGGCGCTCCGCGACCAGACGAGCGTCCTCCGCTCGGTCCTCGCCTCCATGAGCGAGGGGGTCGTGGTCGCCGACTCCGAGGGCCGCCTGCCGGTGATGAACCCGGCCGCGCGACGGCTCCTCGACCTGCCCCCGGGCGACGCCGGCCGGGACGAGTTCTGGAAGCAGACCTCGGCCCTCTACCCGATCGGCGGCCGCGAGCCGTTCCACCCCGACGACCTCCCCCTCCAGCGGGCCCGGCGCGGCGAGACGACCGAGGGGGCGGAGATCATGCTCGGGCACCCCAGCCTCCAGCGAGGCCGTCGCCTGCTGGTCGACTCCCGCCCGCTGCTCGACGACGCCGGGGCCGTCCGGGGCGGCGTCGCCGTCTTCCAGGACGTCACCGCCCGCAGGCGCGCCGAACTGAGGCTGGCCGTCGAGTACGCCGCGGCCCGCGTCCTGGCCGAGTCCGAGTCGCTCCCCGAGGCGGCCCCCCGCATCCTCCAGGCCCTGGGCGAGCGCCTGGAATGGGACCTGGGCGTCCTCTGGCGGGTCGACCCCTCGGCCGGCCGCGCCCGCTGCCTGACCCTCTGGCGCGCCCCCGGCTCCGGCGGCGCGGCCGTCGACGAGGCCGTCCGGGCCGGCGCGTTCGGCCCGGGGGAGTCGCTGGCCGGCCGCGTCTGGGCCGACCGCAAGCCCGCCTGGATCGCCGACCTCGCCTCCGGCGCCGGGGGCTGCGAGCTCTGCCTCGCCCTGGTCGACGACGGCCTGCGATCGGCCTTCGGGGCCCCGGTGACCCTCCGCGGCGACTGCATCGGCGTCCTCGGCTTCTTCAGCCGCGACGACCGCCCCGAGGACCCCGACCTGCTCGACATGACCGCGATCCTGGGCGCCCAGATCGGCCAGTTCCAGGACCGCTGCCAGATGCACGCCCGCGTCGTCCAGTCGGAGAAGCTGGCGTCGCTCGGCATGCTCTCGGCCAGCGTCGCGCACGAGATCAACAACCCGCTGGCCTACGTCTCCAGCAACCTCGCCGTCCTCGACCGCGACGTCCGCGCCCTGCTGGAGATCCTGGCCTGCTACGAGCCCGGCCTCGACGCCCTGGCCGCCGCCCGCCCGGAGCTGGCCGACGAGGTCCGCCGCCTCGACGAGGAGTGGGACCTGGCCTACATCAAGGAGAACCTCGGCAAGGTGCTGGACAGCACCCGCCAGGGCGCCCGCCGCGTCGCCGACATCGTCCACAACCTCCGCGGCTTCGCCCGCGGCGACCGCGGGGCCGCCGGGCCCGGCTCGGTCGACCTCCAGGAGTCGATCTCCGCCGCCCTGGAGATGATCCGGGGCCGCCTCGACCGCCGCGGCATCGCCGTCGAGCGCCGGGGCGACTCCGTCCCGCCCGTCGCCGCCTCGCCCACCCAGCTCAACCAGGTCTTCCTCAACCTGCTGGTCAACGCCATGCAGGCCATCGACGCCGCCCAGCGCGAACGCGGCCGGATCCTGATCGAGACCGCCCTGCTCGGCGACGAGGTCCGGGTGGAGATCCGCGACGACGGCTGCGGCATGGCCCCGGACGTCCTCGCCCAGATCTTCGACCCGTTCTTCACCACCAAGTCGGCCGGCGAGGGGACGGGCCTGGGCCTCTCCATCAGCCACGGCATCGTCCTCGACCAGGGGGGCCGCATCGAGGTCGAGAGCGCCCCCGGCGAGGGCTCGTGCTTCCGCGTCGTCCTCCCCGTCGCCCGCAAGCCCGCGGAGTGAACCGAACCATGCCGCCGATGCTCGCCGCGATCGCGTCCGCCCTCCTCGCCGCCGCCCCGCAGCCCGACCCCTCGGCCCTCGGCTACTCCGGCCGCGAGGGCGCGACGATCTACGTCTCCAGGCTGGGCGGCGGCTCCGACGGCAAGACCTGGGCGACGGCCTTCCGCACGATCCAGGCCGGCCTGGACGCCGTCCCCGACGACGCCGGCGGCCATCGCGTGGTCGTCCGCCCCGACGCCTACGCCGAGGCCAACCTCGCCCGTCGCGCAAGGGGGCCGCCGGCGCCTACAACGCCCTCGTCTGCGACTTCGACGGCTCGCTCGGCTCGGGCGCGAAGGGCTGGGCCCTGATCGACTCCGGCGACCCGGCGACGGGCTTCAAGAGCTGGGACTGGTGGAGCACCATCCGCGCATCCGACAAGCACTGGCCCACGGGCAACAACGCCGAGACCTTCTCCAGCATCGTCTGGGACCGCTGGTCCCTGCGCCGGGTCTATGCCACCGGCGGCGACGCCGGCCTGTTCTGGGACCTCACCAGCAAGAGCGGCGAGGGCTTCACCGTGCTCGTCGAGGACTGCGTCGGCGTCGGCCGGGCGTTCGGCGGCGGCGTGGCCTACCCGAAGGTCCGGCCCGACGAGCCCAGCACCTTCCGGCGCTGCTACTTCCTGGCCCTCGACTTCGTCGGCGACACCGCGGCCGTCCTGGTGGGAGGCTCCGAGGACGCCATGCCCGACCGCCCCCACGCCGTCTTCGAGGACTGCACCCTGGTCCACCCGGACAACGCCCTGGCCCTCTCCTACGCCGGCCGAAAGACCCGCGTGAAGCTGACGCGCTGCCGCCTGATCGCCCTCAACTTCACCCAGCCCGAGATGGGCGGCAAGTCGACCGGCGTGATCTGCACCCAGGGCCACGCCCCCGGCGGCTCGCTGCACGTCGACCTGGAGGACTGCCGCCTGGCCGGCTACAGCGTCCTCACCCCCGGCCCCGACGGCGAGGCGACGACCTTCTCGACCACCGGCCGCAACACCGCCTACCTCCAGTTCAAGCAGCCGACCCCGGAGGGCTTCGAGCGCATCGGCACCTGGCCCGCCGACCTCTTCGCCGCCATCGCCCCGCCGCCGTTCGGCGACGCGGTCATCCCACCCGGGCGATGAGGCACTTGAGGTAGTCGGTCTCCGGGCACGCGACGGCGACGGGGTGGTCGGCCCCCTGCCCTCTTTGTTCGAGGATCTGGACCGGCCGGCGCGACAGCTCGGCGACGTTCGCCAGCACATCGCGGAAGGTGGGGCGTTCGACGTGGCCCGAGCAGGAGCAGGTGGCGAGGACGCCCCCCGGTGCCAGGACGCCCACCACGGCCCGGTTGAGCCGGGCGTAGGCGCCGAGCGCCGCGGGGAGGTCGCGGGCGTGGCCGGCATACTTGGGTGGGTCGCAGACGACGACGTCGAACCGCTCGCCCGCCGCGTGCAGGCGTTCGAGCACCTTCGGGACGTCCCCCTGTTCGAACGCCACGTTCTCGATCCCGTTGAGCCGGGCGTTCTCGCGGGCCGTCGCCAGCGCGGGGGCGGAGCTGTCGACGGCCAGGACGCTCGCCGCGCCTTGCTTCGCGGCGTTGAGGGCGAAGCCGCCGGTGAAGCTGAACAGGTCGAGGACCCGCTTCCCCTCGCAATACCGCGCGACGGCCCGGCGGTTGTCGCGCTGGTCGCAGTAGAAGCCGGTCTTCTGGCCCTGGAGCACGTCGACCCGGTACGACAGACCGTTCTCGACGACCGTCAGGCCCTCGGGGATCTCGCCGACGATCCGGACGTCGCCGACGTCGAGCCCCTCCTCCTTCGCCACCGCGCGGTCGGGCCGGGCGAGGATCGCCGATGCGCCGGTCGCCTCGCGGAGGGCGTCGAGGATGGCGTCGCGGCGGCGATGGAGCGCGAGGCTCGAAAAGAGGGCGACCAGGACGGGCCCGTAGCGGTCGACGGTCAGCCCGGAGAGGGCGTCCCCCTCGCTGAAGACGAGGCGGTAGGCGGTGTTCTCGGCGTCGAGCTTCAGGACGTCCCGCCGCAGGCGGACGGCCTCGCGCAGCCGGTCGGCCCAGAAGGCGTCGTCCAGGGCCGAATCGTCCCAGCGGTAGAGGCGGACGCGGATCGCGCTGGCGGGATTGAACAGGCCGCGGGCGACGAAGGCCCCTTCGTGGCTGTGGACGGACACCTCGTCGCCGGGCTCGGGCGAGCCCTCGATGCGGGCGATGGACTGGGCGAACGCCCAGGGGTGGCCGGCGAACAGCGGGCGGGCCCGCTTCGGCCTGAGGACGACCTTCGCCGGCGCGGGCGAGCCCGCGCTCATGGGCCTTCGGTCGCCCGGCTGGCCGACTCGAACTCGGCGAGGTACGCCAGCGTCCGTTCGAGCTGGTCCTCGAGGTGCCGCACGCGCAGGAGGCTGCGGATCCGGCAGAGGAGTTCCACCTTGTTGACGGGCTTGGTCAGGAAGTCGTCGGTGCCGGCCTGCACCCCGCGCTCGAAGTCGGACGCCTCGTTCAGCGCCGTGACCATCAGGATGAGGATGTCCTTGGTTTCCGGGTTGGACCGGAGCTTGCGGGAGACCTCGAAGCCGGACAGGCGCGGCATCATGACGTCGAGCAGGATGAGGTCGGGCTTGAACTCCTCGACGACCTGCAAGGTCTCCTCGCCGTCGCGGGCCGTGCGCATGTCGCAGTCGACGTCGGCGAGGTACGCCTCCAGCAGCTCGACGTTCTGGGCGTTGTCGTCGGCGATCAAGATTTTGGGGCGGGCTTTCTGATCTTCCAAGGCAACCTCGCAGAGAATCCCCAGACCGCCGGATTCGAATGATCGGGACGCGGCCGAACGCCTCCGGAGCCTCTATCGGCCGGCGACCGCCCTCAAGGCGACCCGACCGACGCCCAGGCCCGGGGCCCTCGCCCTCGGATCCCGTCCAATCCGGGGATTCTACCACAACCGCCCGATTCCAGAAGGCCGATCGCCGCGGCCGGGGCGATGCGGCTCGCACGCCCATGCCGGCGCGGGCGACGAAGATACGCTCAAGTCGAGTCGGTCGGACGACGGCCCCGGAGGCGGATCGCGACGAGAAGGACGGCGATCAGGGAGGTGCCGAAGACGAAGGGCGAGGATTGGCACCAGCGATCCCGAGGCATCAGCACGCGCCCCGTCCAGACGCTATCGGCGGCCAGCCGATCGAAATCGGTGATCCAGGGCGGAAGGGGCGGGTCGATAACCTGCACCATCTTGCCGAGATTCCCCACCGGTCGGACGACCGCGAAGTGTCCCCCCTCCGAACTGTCGATGTAAACGATCGACACCCGATCGGGGCGAGAATCTCCCGAGGCGACCTGGACGCCGTCCAGGGGCAGGCCGAGGGAACCGGAGGCGGCAGCCAACTCCGCCATCGAGTATCCTTCCGGCGACGGCGCGGGGAGGACGGCGAGGAGTCGTTCAAGGCTCGTGGGCCGGCCCTCCAGGTTCAGCAGGAGGTAGAGCGCATTCGTCCCGCAGTCCAATCGGACGTCATCGTCCTTCGCCGCGGCATGGCGGCAGGTCGCGAGCGAGGCGAGCAGGACGACCGCGGCGACGACTCGTGCGTTGAAGTGGATCAAGTTCGCCCCCTGGACGTCATGCGCGGCGCTGGATGACGAGAATCGCCGCGAGCACGGCGGAAGCGACGGCGAAGGCCATCGGCAGCCAGGGCCATCCCCAGGACGACGTCGTCGGAGCCGCGATGAGTTCCTGTCCCTGCCGCTCGGCCTGGGCGATCTGATCGGCGAGCATCGCCTCGGCCTCCGCCTTGCTCGGCTTGTCCGCGATCTTGCGGACCCCGTAGATCTCTTTCAAGCCGCGCGTGACGTCGGAGATCGGCGTCCCCGGCTTGTACTGGGGCGTGAACGTCGAAGCGGGGGGGCGCTTGTTGATCTCCATCGTCGAGGCGAGGACGTGGAGCTTGTGGATCCGCTTCGGCTCGTCGGTCAGCTCGACGCCCACGGGCCGCGACGAGCCCTCCTCGCGTATCACATCGCCGACGTGATTGCTCTCGGTGGCGGCGACCGGCATCCACACCCGGCCGTCGCCGGCGGGGAACTCCTGGAGTTCAAAGTCCCAAGAGGCCGCCACTTTGTCCCCCAGGTATCGCTCGCTCCTCACTACCCTGCCGGACCGATCGAGGTCGATCCAGAATCGCTCGGCGACGACGCGGGGGGCGTCGGGAGAACGAGCCGTGGTGAGGACGAGGAGTTTCACCGGACGACCACCCCATGAGGCGTCATCAACCTGGCCCTCGATGCTCGGAAGGGTCATCGTCGCCTTGATCCGGTCGAGCGGATCCAGCAGGCCGCAGCGCGTCTGCATATCGACGCCCAGGACGTTGGGCTTCTCCACGCTCGATCGCGGGACGGTCTCGTCGTTGTCGCGCACAATCCTCGTGAACTCACCCTGAGATCCACGCAGGATCACGGTCTCCCAGACGGCCCGCCCTTCCGCGGCCCTCTGCTCGAAGAAATCGCTCCGAAGGTTCCCCGCGGCCGTCCAGATGTAGGTCCCTCCATAACTTCGGGACGGTCGCCCGCCCCGCTCGGTGCCGGCCGGTTCCTCGGTCCCTTCAAACTCGCAGCGATAATCCCCGACGGCCGCCCTCATCGCCTCCATGACGGCGATCAACGCCTTCGGATCGCGCACATCTTTGAAGCCGTCATCGAGGGTCGAGGAGAGGGCCGCGAAGACAAGAGCCAAGCTCAACATGGATACCACCTCGATCGCCAGTCTGGCGATCGATCCATAAGGATGTGAGGGCCGGCCGGTCGTGCCTGGGCGGCATGGCGATCGCATCACCGTCAGTGAGCGATTCGATAGCGTTTCGCCGGGAGAATTCATCCGACCGGCCCCCGATATCCGACCCAATTACTGAGCCGTGACCTTCCAGTCTTCGTAGCAGAGCGTATTGGTGTTCATAAAGATCGAGCAGAACGTGCCGTAGCACTGCCCGGTCTTCATAACGCCGCACTTCGCCGTCTGAGTCCTCAGCCCGTCGACGCCCGAACCTCCGGTGCTCACATACCTGACGCCCATCGTCATCGGATACTCACACTCGAAGCAATGCGGCTGCGAGGGGTCGGAGCACGTGTTGTCCGCGTCGTTTATGAGGTTGCAGACGACGCCATACCACGCCCCGTTCGGGTTGAGCCCCCGGACTTCTCGAAGCACATCCTCCCCCAGAAGAGGCCGACCGTCCGGGCGGCCTGTAGAGCCGAACATCAGCGCGACCACGCTCACCGAAGCCGCGACCCAGAGGAGGGTGCTGCGATTCACGGGATATCTCGCCATGACCAGATCCTCATGCTATGGACGTGACTCGCCCAGGAAACGGACACATTCGCCAAATCGCCCACCGAATCGAGGAGTCGGGCTCACTCGATAAGCTCGCCGCCGTTGCGGGTGCCGAGGCCGCGCCAGACCGGCCGTCCGATCCCATCCCGCACGAATCGGACGGAGCCGTCGCCCATCAGGGTCGAGACGCCGCCGGGGTGGAGGCTCCTGGCGGTGACGATCCCCACCCATTGACCTGGGAACAGGGCGTCGGGGATGCGCCCGTTGGACTCCTGGGCGTGGTTGTAGGCCGCGCACTCGAAGTCCCCGATGAACCAGGAAAAGCCGCCCCGCCGGACCTTCGGGAAATCGCGGGTCGCCGCGAGCCGGCTGCAAGCGAGGGCGAAATCCGCGTCGCGGTCGGTGCAGTACCACGCCACCGAGATGTTCCCGAAGTCGCGCATCGCCGAGAACGCGGGCCCCGGCCCGGTGCCCAGGAGCCGCTCCGAATAGGCCGCGGTGTGCGACAGGCCGTCGGGGAACGACCCCACGCCGAGCGGCAGGTTCGAGTAGAACCCATTACCGCTGTCGTAGGTTTGATTGTTCGTCGCCGGATACGGCCCGACACCGTAATTCCCCCGGTAGCTGCAACCGTGGGCCTTCAAGACCGAGCCGTCGGTGGGGCAAAGGAAGGTCGACACCCGGACCAGGAAGGCCGACTCGTTCTCCGGGTAGGGGAACTCCTTGAGCATGGCGCCCGGGAACGACTCGACGTCGAAGTTGATCGAGGCGAACAGCGCCGGCTGGTCCAGGAACGGCAGCAGCCGCGCGAGCGCGGAGTACGGCCGGACGGCCCCGTAAGCGGCGGGGGCGTCGCGAGGGTCGATGCGCTCCGCGATCCAGTTGAGCGGGAAGAGCCGATGGCTGGACTCGTAGGCGTGCAGGGCCAGGCCGACCTGCTTCAGATTGGACTGGCACTGCGCCCGCCTTGCCGCCTCGCGGGCCGACTGGACCGCCGGGAGGAGGAGCGAGATCAGCAGGCCCAGGATCGAGACGACGACCATGAGCTCGATCAGCGTGAAGGCATGGCGATCGGGCGACCTTGACGCCGCAGGAACGCCAAAGCGTCCATCGATCTTCCGCTTCATGATCTCCCCTTTTCATTCAATCGAGGACGACGATCCGCAACTCGACGCGAGGGAGGGAAGGGTGGTCGGTTTCGATCGTGAGGATATGCACGCCGACGGGGGCTCCGGCCGTCGATTCGACCTGGATCGTATGCCGACCCGCCGGTTCGTCGACCTCGGCGTGACCCGTGACGGCCGGCTCCTTGCAAGACGCCCGCCCGACGCGGAAAGGGAGTCCGTCCTGAGAATCCAGGACGACCTTGGCGGACCGCATCTTGGGTCCCAGGGCGATGGATTCCGGCGAGGCGGTGATCGGCGGCACGACCGTCCAGTTGACCGCCGACCGATGCACGATCTCGCCCCCGATGCGGAAGGCGAGTTCCGCGGCACGCGCCCCGGGAGGCCCCCCCGCATCAAGCCGTACCGCCAGCGGCCTGGCCGCCGTCTCAACCCCGTCCGTCGACGTTCGACTCACCTCGGAGTCGCACCACCGCGCGGGTATCGTCGAGCCGAGTTCCATATGTCCCAGGTCGAGGGGCGGATCTCCCAAGGTCCCCGCGGCGATCGCCAGGAAACGAACCTCCTCGGTTCGTCCCGATCCGCTGACGGCCCGGGACGGCGACGGCTCGATGGGTTGGATCCGGACCGCGGGATGAACGGTCGCGGTCGTCTTCAGCTCGATCGTCTCGCCCCGAGACGTCGTCACGACCGCGACATGGTTCAGGTCGCCCGCCTTGTTCTCCAGCATGAGGACGACTTCGACCTCGCCCGCCCCCCCAGGCGGAATCTCCTCGTGGTCGATCCGCACCCGGCCGCAACACGGCTTGAGATTGGCCACTTCGAGCAGGCGGACGGCGGACCGAGTCCCGTTCGAGAGCCTGTATAGATGGGTCGCTTTCGCGCCGCCTCTCCCCACGACCGGGCCGAAATTGAAGCTCCGATCGCGAAAAGATATCAGTGGAGGAAGAGCGTCCGCCCGCGCGGCCTGCAATCCGCCCCCCCCCCCCGATCGCACGCGAGGAAGAGAGGGATTATGCAAACGGTCAGCTCAGCGATCGTTCGTCCAGCCGGGATCGCCACGACGGATCACCTCGTCGAGAATCAACCCGATCATATCCAGAAATATCCTCGCCACCCGATCCTATCATTGCGCCTCCGAGGAGCAAGAGAGGACCGGCCATATTTACCGCTTTTCATCGGATCCGTGTCGTTCGCCCCGGCGGATGCGACGATCAGGTCGAAGCGTCTTCATCAGACCCTTCCAAGGTCCCACGAAGGGATGGCGCCGGGGCGGCCGACGCGGCGGTCAGGTGTCCGAGGCGTCGATGACCTTGCCGTAGAGGGCCTGTTCGAGCCTGGCGTGGGTCAGGTCCTCGGCGCCGGTGCCGTCGTTGGCCCAGTGGCAGAGCTCGTGCAAGAGCGTCAGGCCGACGAAGTAGACGAGCTTGCCGGTGGCCGTGTGCTTCAGGCCCTTGCCGGCCTCGAACTCCTCCACCCGCTCCTTCTTGATCTGGAGCACGTCCGTGGACGGCGTGAAGCAGCCCGACGCATTGACGCCCGCGCAGACCAGGCCCGCGACCAGCTCGATCCGCGGGCCCTTGTTCCAGAGCAGGGCGTCCTTGATCGTCCGCTCCGAGGAGTTGCCGGAGAATCGCTTCAGCGCGTTGATGATGAACGGCATGTCGCGCACCTGGGGGATGTTGGTGCTGACGTAGTACCGGAACTTGGGGAACGCCTTGATGTCGGCGGGATCCATACGCATGGCGGGCCTCGTCCTCTCGGCGGCAGGAAGCCGAACATTCCCGACCATCCACGACGCGACCTCTACGCGCACGGCCGCGCCGACGTGACCCGGGGGCCCGCGAAAGCCATCGAATCGCACGCACATCAGCACTGATCGGATGCAACCAGCCGCCGACGGTCAGCCGCGGCGGGCCTGGCCCACGCGGTAGCCGCGCTCGCCGTAGAAGACGTGGCCGTAGGTCTCGTGGTCGCCGCCGGGGTGGTAGTGGGGGAAGCGGCGGTTGCCGACGGCGTCCGCGTCCCAGTCGCGCTCCCGGGGCGCGTGCGAGCCCTCCCAGAAGGCCTTGCCCGGGTGGACGTCCTTGGCCAGCGAGACCGCGTCGGAGTTGGAGGGCGTGTAGACGTCGCGCCCGCCCCGCACGCGCTCCAGCGCCTGGTTGCGCGTGATCCACCGGCCGATCTCCCGCATCGGCCGGCCGCGATCGAAGTCGTAGAACTCGCCGGGGAGGTGTTCGCGGGGCATGGCGGCTCCTCCAAGGGGTCCGTGATTACATCCAGACGCTGCGGTCGAGCGAGCGGTAGCCGACGGCCTCGGCGATGTGCTGGGGCTGGATCTCGGCCGCGCCCTCCAGGTCGGCGATCGTCCGCGAGACCCGCAACACCTTGTCGTGCGCGCGGGCGGAGAGGCCCAGCTCCTCCATCGCGGCCTTGAGGATGCTCATGGCCTCGGGCTTCAGCCGGCAGTGCCTGCGGAGCTGGCGAGGGGTCATCCGGCCGTTGACCAGCGTCCCCTCGTCCTTGAAGCGATGCGCCTGGCGCTCGCGGGCCTCCAGCACCCGCGCGCGGACCTGCTCCGACGTCTCGCCCGGCGGCATCTCCGCGAGCTGCGTGAACGGCACCGCCGGCACCTCGACGTGCAGGTCGATCCGGTCGAGCAACGGCCCGGAGATCCTCCCCAGGTACTTCTCCACCTGCGGCGGCGTGCATGAACACGACCGGCGCGGGTCGGATCGATATCCGCACGGGCATGGATTCATCGCCGCCACCAGGATGAAGTCGGCCGGGAACGTGGCCGAGTTCATCGCCCGGCTGATCGTCACGCGGCCCTCTTCCAGCGGCTGGCGGAGGACTTCCAGCGTCTTGCGATTGAACTCGGGCAGCTCGTCCAGGAACAGGACGCCCTTGTGGGACATCGAGATCTGCCCCGGCTGCGGCGGGTTGCCGCCGCCGACGAGGCCGGCGTCGCTGACCGAGTGGTGGGGCGTGCAGAACGGCCGGACCGCCATCAGCGCCTGGCCAGGCTGGAGCTTCCCCATCGCGCTGTAGATGCGCGTGGTCTCCAGGCTCTCGGGGGGCGTCAGCGGCGGCAGGATGGTCGGCAGCCGTCGGGCCAGCAGGGTCTTGCCGGTGCCAGGCGGACCGATCATCAGGCAATTATGGTTTCCGCTGGCCGCGATGAGCAGGGCGCGCTTGGCGTAGTCCTGGCCCTTCACGTCGACGAAGTCCTCCTCCATGTGGGAGCACTTCGAGAAGATCTCGTCCAGGTCGACCGACTCGGGGTCCATGTCGAGCTGGCCGGAGAGGAAGCCGACGGCCTCGGCCAGGCTGCCGACCGGGTAGACGTCGATCCCCTCCACCACGGCCGCCTCGGCCGCGTTGGCGCGGGGGACCAGGACGCCGTCGCGGCCCTCGGCGGCGGCCTTCAGGACCATCGAGAGGACCCCCTTGATCGGCCGGGTCTCCCCCGTGAGCGCCAGCTCGCCGACGACCGCGAAGTTCCCCGGCCGTTCGAGCGCCACCTGCCCGCTCGCCGCCAGGATCCCCAGGGCGATCGGCAAGTCAAACCCGCCGGCGTCTTTCTTAAGATCGGCCGGGGCCAAATTAATAACCACGCGGTCGCCGGGGCGGCGGTAGCCCGAGTTGACCAGGGCCCGCTCGACGCGGTGGGTGCTCTCCTTGACGGCGGCCTCGGCCAGGCCGACGAGGATCGTCTTGGGCATGGAGGAGAAGGCGGCGTCGACCTCGACCTCGACGGCCGCGGCGTCGATCCCGATCAATGTATACGAGAAAAGTTTGGCGAGCATGGCGGCGCGGCGTCCCGGGATGGTCCATCGCCCGGGCCGCGGCGCACGGGCTCTGCTCCCACTATACGTCCGTATTCGGCGATTTCGAGCGCCGAGCCGCCGGGACGCCGTGCTTTCATCAATCGCATCGGTCGGGGGCCTCCCCGCCTCACCGCTCCAGCAGGACGACGACCTCCTCCTGCATGGCCCCCTGGAAGTTCTTGATGTGCGGCAGGCACATGGACTTGGCCACCCAGCCCTGGCGGGCGTAGTGGTTGAGGGCCTCCTCCAGGCGGACCAGGTCGAACTTGCCCTCGAAGTACTTGTCGCGCGAGGTGAGGAGCTTGTACTCCCGCGCCGGGCCGGCGGTGGACGGCTCGGCGGGCGCGGGCGCGGCCGGGGCCGGCTCGGCGGCGGGCGCGAGCGCGGGCGCGACGGGCATGGCGTGGGAGGACGGGTCCGGGGCGAGCGACCAGGCGGAGGCGTCCAGGCCCTCGACGGCGATGCCCTCGAAGACCGGGGGCGGGCCGTGGACCGCGGTCGCCGTCCCGGAGGCGACCCCGGCCGCGACGGCGGCCTTGGCGGGGTCGACGACGTGGAAGGCGTTGCCGCACTTCTTGCACTTGATCCGGGCCCCGACGAGGTTGGTCGGGATCTTGCCGCGTTCGCCGCACGAGGGGCAGGAGATGAGGAGCATGGTCGACACTCCCGGCGTGTTGGGACCGGTTCACGTCCGACGTGTTTTGGAGCGTAACGCGCCGGAGGCGCCGGTTCCATCGGGTCGCCCCGCCCCCGTCGGGAAGCGACCGGGAGCGACGGCCGGCGCGGATCCGGTTAAGATGATCGGCGACGCCGGGGCCGCGACGGCCCGCGACGGACGGATGGAACGCCCCGACAACGACCTGGGTCGCCGAATGACGTCGATCGTGATGCTGGTCCTGGAGGTCCTGGCCCTCCTTGCCGTCGCCGGGCTCGGATCGCTCCTCTCCTGCGCCCTGGAGGCGGCCAACGCCGCCCGCCTGCGCGATCGGGCCTCCCAGGGGGAGTCGGGGGCGAGGGCCGCCCTGGAGCTGGCCCGGCGCCCGGAGGGCCCCTCGGCGGCGGCCCGGCTGGGGGCGACGGCCGCCCTGGTCATGGCCGGCGCCCTCGCGGGCCCGGCCTTCTCCGACGGCGACGGCGGCCTCGCCCGGCTCCCGGCCGCGGGCGCGGCGCTGGCGATCGCCGCGGCGGCGTCCGTGCTGGCCGACGCCGTCCCGCGGGCCTTCGCGGCCGGACGCCCGGAGTGGTACGCCGCCCGGCTGGCCCGGACGCTCGGCGCGGCGGCGAGGCTCGCGGGCCCGGCGGCCCTCGGCCTGCACCGCCTGGGCTCGGCGCTGGCCCGCCGGCTCGGCGCCCGGCCCCCGGAGAAGGCCGCGGGGGTGGAGCACAAGGTCCGCGAGCTGATGCGCGAGGGCGCCGAGTCCGGCGCGTTCGACGCCGGCAAGCACGCCATCTTCCGCCGCGTCTTCCGCTTCTGCGACCGCCGCGCCCGCGCCCTGATGACCCCGCGCGACCGCGTCGTCTGGCTGGACGTCCGCGACGCCCCGGAGGAGATCGCCCGCAAGATCGTCCTCAGCCCGCACGCCAGCCTCCCCGTCTGCGACGAGACCCTGGACAACCTGCTGGGCATGGTCCGGCTGAAGGACCTCCTCGCCCGCGGTGCCGAGGGCCAGCCCACCCGCTTCAAGGGCCTGCTCACCCTCCCCGACTTCATCTACGAGGGGACCCGCGGCCCGCAGATCCTCGACGTCCTCGGCCGCTCGCGCACCGGCGCCGCGGTGGTCCTGGACGAGTACGGCTCGGTCGTCGGCGTCGTCACCCTGGCCGACGTCCGCGACGCCCTCCTCGGCTCGACCGCCGAGAAGCCCGACGACGCCGACGCCCCCCGCGCCGTCCAGCGCCCGGACGGCTCGTGGCTGCTCGACGGCCGGTTCCCCGTCGACGAGTTGGTCGACCTGTTCCAGATCCCCGACCCGCCCCCCGGCGAGTTCGACACCCTGGGGGGCCTGGTCGTCACCAAGCTCGGCCGCATCCCCCGCGTCGGCGAGGGCTTCGACGACCTCGGCCTCCGCTTCGAAGTCGTCGACATGGACGCCAACCGCGTCGACCACGTCCTGATCCGGCCGCTGGAATTCCCGTTCTGACCACCTCCCCACGAATGGCCACGGAAAGCGAGTCACCGATGACCCGAACGACGCTCGCCTGGATGCTGACCTCCGCCGCCCTCCTCGCCCCGCCGCTCGCGGCCGCCGAGGAGCCGAACTACACGCGGACCGAGGACGTCGTCTACGGCCGCAAGCACGGCATGGCGCTGACGATGGACGTCCTGGCGCCCAAGGCGGACGCCAACGGCGCGGCGATCGTCTGGATGGTCAGCGGCGGCTGGTTCTCGGCCCACGACGCGATCAACCCCGGCTACGTCGCCGAGTTCCTCAACCGCGGCTACACCGTCTTCGCCGTCGTCCACGGCAGCCAGCCCCGGTTCACGATCCCCGAGGTCGTCGAGGACGTCAACCGCGCCGTGCGCTATATCCGCTACCACGCCGCCGACTACCACGTCGACCCCGACCGAATCGGCGTGACCGGGGCCTCCGCGGGGGGGCACCTGTCGCTGATGCTGGGGACGGCCGGGGCGCTGGGGAACCCGTTCGCCAAGGATCCGGTCGACCGCGGGTCCAGCCGCGTGCAGGCCGTCGCCTGCTTCTTCCCCCCCACCGACTTCTTCAACTACGGCAAGCCCGGCGAGCGGGCGCTCGGTGAGGGGATCCTGAGCGGCTTCAAGGCCCCGTTCGACTTCAACGCCCTCGACCCCCAGGACAAGGTCTTCCGTCCCGTCGACCCGGCGATGCGCGACGCCATCGGCCGCCAGGTCAGCCCGATCACGCACGTCTCGCCCGACGACCCGCCGACGCTCATCTTCCACGGCGACGCCGACCAGCTCGTCCCCATCCAGCAGGCCGAGCTGATCGTCGAGAAGTTCAAGGAGGCCGGCGTCGAGGCCAAGCTGGTCGTCAAGCCGGGCGCCTCCCACGGCTGGCCGGACCTCGTCAAGGACAACGCCGTCCTCGCCGACTGGTTCGACCAGCACCTGAAGGTCAAGCCGAAGGTGCCCTGAGCCGGCGGCGGGTGTCGCCCGGGCCCCCCTCCCGGAATCTTCCCGGATTGGGGGGCCACGACCGGGGGGTCGGGGGATATAATAAGGGTTCCACCACGACCGGGCCCCATCGTGCGCCCCGGCCCCGACGATCGAACACCCGCGAGCCCCATGACGCCCCAATCTACGAACGACCAGGCCGAGACCGGAGTCCGGGGGACGATCTCGTTCGTCAGCCTCGGCTGCTCCAAGAACACCGTGGACTCCGAGCGCATGCTCGGCCTGCTGGCGCAGGAGGGGTACGCGCTGGTGCCCGAGGGGGCGGACTCCGACCTCGTCATCGTCAACACCTGCGGGTTCATCGACGCCGCCCGCAAGGAGTCGTGCGGCGTCATCGAGGAGATGCTCGGCCGCAAGCGCGAGGGCCGCATCAAGGGCGTGATCGTCGCCGGCTGCCTGGCGGAGCGCCAGAAGGACGTGCTGCTCGACGAGTTCCCGGAGGTCGACCAGGTCGTCGGCGTCTTCGGCCGCGAGCAGATCGCCCAGGTCTCCAACCGGATCCTCGGCGGCCTGCACGAGCAGCGCACGCTGTTCAACCCCGCCCCGGTGAACGCCCAGGACGACCGCGCCCGGCTCCGCATCACCCCGAGGCACCTGGCGTACCTGAAGGTCTCCGAGGGGTGCGACCGCCTCTGCACCTTCTGCGCCATCCCGTACATGCGGGGCAAGCACGTCACCAAGCCCATCGAGCGCGTGGTCGAGGAGGCCCGCGAACTGGCCGCCGACGGCGTCCGCGAGCTGATCCTCGTCGCCCAGGACATGACGTACTACGGCATGGACCTCTACGGCGAGCCCCGCCTGGCCGAGCTGCTCCGCGAGCTGGATCAGGTCGAGGAGCTGACCTGGATCCGCATCCTCTACAATTACCCCCGGCACTTCACCGACGAGCTGTACGATGCGATCGCCGGCGCGAGACGGATCATCCCGTACCTCGACATGCCCTTGCAGCACATCAACGACCGGATGCTCAAGGTCATGAACCGCCGCCACACCCGGGCGGAGACCACCGCGATCGTCGACCGGCTGCGGGCCGACATCCCCAACCTCGTCCTCCGCACCACGTTCATCGTCGGCTTCCCCGGCGAGACCGACGCCGAGTTCCGCGAGATGGCCGACTACGTCGCCGAGAAGAAGTTCGAGCGGCTCGGCGTCTTCACCTACTCGCTGGAGCCCGACACCCCGGCCGCCAAGCTGCCGAACCACCTCCCGGATGACGTGAAGGAGGCCCGGCGTGAGGAGATCATGCGGATCCAGAAGCCGATCGCCGAGGCGTTCAACGCGACCCTGATCGGCCGCGAGATGGACGTCCTGATCGACGGCCACGCCCCCGCCGGCGGCCCCGGCCTCTGGCTCGGCCGCACCTACGCCGACGCCCCGGACGTCGACGGCGTGGTCCTGGTCCAGGGCCCCGGCCTCCAGCCGGGCGACGTCGTCCCCTGCGAGATCCTGGAGACCGAGGGCTACGACTTCGTCGCCCGCACGTCGGCCCTTCCGTCGCGGCGCCGGCGGGCCCGCCCCCGCCCCCGCAAGCGCCCCGGCTCGTCGCTGACCGTCCTCGACGGCATGTAAGGAGAGGTCCGAGATGGCCCCGCAAAGCCCCGCCGTCGCCGAGGCCGAAGCCCCCGCGCGGCCGGCCGGCCGGTTCTGGAACGTCCCCAACACCCTGAGCGTCTCCCGCCTGGGCCTGGCGGCGTTCGTGTTCGCGACGATCTCGGCCCAGTGGTACGGCTGGGCCTTCGGCCTGTTCGTCGCCGCCGCGGTCTCCGACTGGCTCGACGGCTACTTCGCCCGCCTGCTCGACCAGGACACCCCCCTCGGCCGCCAGCTCGACCCGCTGATCGACAAGGTCATCGTCTGCGGCGTCTACATCTACCTCGCCGCCATCCCGGGGACGGGCGTCCTCCCCTGGATGGTCGCGGCGATCGTCGTCCGCGAGCTGCTCATCCAGGGCCTGCGCAGCCTGCTGGAGGGCCAGGGCCGGGCGTTCGGCGCCAAGATGGCCGGCAAGCTCAAGACGACGTTCCAGTGCCTCTCGATCTCGGCCGTCCTCCTCATCCTCTGGATGGGCGAGGCCGGCCGCGACCTGATCCCGCTCCGCGACGCCTTCACCTGGATCGCCGTGGCCCTCACCATCTACAGCGGCGCCGCCTACCTCTGGGGTGCCGGCCCCGCCCTCCGCAACGAGGCGGCGCGGGGGCGATGAGCGGAGGACTTGCGATCCCTCATGGCGGCGAAGGCGCATCCGACGTCCCCTCTCCCGCCGGGAGAGGGCGGCCGCGCAGCGGCGGGTGAGGGTCGCCGGAGCGCGGAGGGCATATCGGCCGCGCCGGCCGTAAACCGTTGCTATCTCGACAAGTCCGACGACCCTCACCCGGCCCTTCGGGCCACCCTCTCCCGGCGGGAGAGGGGACGCCTGCGGGCCGCTCAGGTCTCGCGTTGAACGGCGTCGGCGTCTTCGACCCTTCGCCCCAACCCCACGGATCCCCGCCGCATGTTGATGGAATGGATCGAGGCCCTGGCCCTCGGAGTGGTCCAGGGCGTGACGGAGTTCCTGCCCGTCTCCAGCGACGGCCACCTGCTCGTCGCGCAGCAGTTCTTCGCCTGGCTGAACGGCTCCGGCCGATCGGGCCAGGAGAACCTGTTCTTCGACATCATGCTCCACCTGGGGACGACCGCCGCCATCCTCTACCACTACCGCGGCCCGATCCGCCTGGGCCTCCGCGGCCTGCTGACCGACGACCCCGACGTCGGCCCCGACTTCCGCCGACCGGCGGTCCTGCGCGTCGTCGGGCTGGCCCTCGTCGCCACCCTCCCGCTCGTCCCGTTCGCCCTGTTCCTCAAGAAGTGGGTCGACGGCCTGTTCGAAAGTCAGGTCGCCGCGCCCGTCGGCTTCCTGATCTCGGCGGCGGCCCTCGGGGTCGTCTCCCTGAAGATGCGCGGGCCCGACGGCCACGGCCGAGGGCCGTCCCAGACCACCTGGATCGACGCCCTCCTGATCGGCTCGGCGCAGATGCTGGCGCCGCTGCCGGGCGTGAGCCGCAGCGGGACCACCATCGTCGCGGCCCTCCTGCTGGGCCTGTCGCGCGTGTGGGCCGTCCGGTTTAGCCTCATGATCGCCGTCCCCGCCGTGATGGGGGCCGTCGCCAACGAGCTGAAGGACGCGATCAAGGACCCATCGCAACTGGGCCTCACCCCGGAGCGCGTGGCGCAGACCCTGACCGCGATGGTCGTCGCCGGCGCGGTGGGGTACACGGCCATCCTGTGGCTGATCCGCGTTGTCCGATCCGGGAAATTGTGGTATTTTTCTGTATACTTGGTCGCGTTCGCGGCCCTGGTCCTGGCGTTGGTGACGGCGAAGGGAGGCGGCAGTGGCGGAGGGGGCTCACCGGACGCTCTGGACGGGGCCGCCCGGCGCGGCGACGCGGGAGCGCCTGCTGCAACTGGGCCCCTCGCTCCGGGAGGCGCAGTGGATCGTCCCGACGCCCCTCGCCCGTGACCGGACCGCCCGCGACCTGGCGCTGCACCCGTCGAAGTCCACGCGCGGCGCCGCCCCCCGCGTCCGCTGCTGGGACGACCTGTGGCGCTGGGTGGCCTCGGTCGTGCGGAAGGGCCCGACGATCCTGTCCGGGCCGGCGGCGACGGCCGTCTTCGACCAGGCCCTGCGCGACGAGACCGCGGGCGGCCGCCGCGGGCCGCTCGCCGGGCTGACCTCGCGGGCCGGCTACCGCCGCCGCCTCCGCCGCCGGTTCGCCGACTGGACGGCCGCCGAGCATCACCGCGACCCCGAATGGGGAGCGACGGACGACGGCGACGGCGCGACGATCGCCGCGGCCGAGGTCGCGACGTTCCGGCGCTATCGCCGGCTGCTGACCGGCCTGGACGCCGAGGACGAGGCCGGGCTGGCCGTCTGGGCCTCGATCAAGCTTCGCGACCGGGGCGGCTCGGGCGACGGCGACCGCCTCGTCTTCCTCGACTTCGACGGCCGCACGCCGGCGCGCTGGCGGATCCTCCGCGACGCCCTGGAGCGCCCGCGGTCGGTCGACGTCACGCTCTGCCACCACGACGACCCCGAGCGGGCCGAGCTGTTCCTGGCCGCGACCGCCCTGCGCGACCGCCTGCTGGAGCTGGGGCTGTCCGAATCCGTCCTCCCTTCGTGCCCCCGCCGCCCCGCCGGCCTGCGCGCCGTCGACGCCCTGCTGTTCGGGCCGTCGTCGGCCCGCATCGAGGCCGCCGAGGGCCTCTCCATCCGGGGCGGACCGGCCGGGATGGACCTGGGCCGAATGGTCGCGCGGGAGGCGAAGGGGCTCCTCGACGCCCGCGTCCCCCCGGACGAGGTCCTCGTCGTCTTCCCCCGCCGCGACGAGCAGGCCGAGGCCGCCGTCGAGGCCCTGCGCGCCGCCGGCCTCCCCGTCCACGACGACGGCCCGACGCCCCTCGACCGCGACCCGGCCGTCGCCGCGGCCCTCCAGGCGGCGCGGATCCCGGTGGAGGACTGGGAGGTCGAGCTGGTCGTCCGCCTCCTCCGCAACGGCCAGCTCCGCCCCGATTGGAAGGACGTCGGCCGCATGGAGCTGGCCGAGGCCGCCTCCACGCTCCGCACCCTCTCCGTCTTCCGCGGCAAGGGCCACATCCTCACCGCCCTGGCCCGCGCCATCGCCCGATCGGAGGAAGGGCCCAACGAGGCCGAGACCCGCCGCCGCGAGGAAGAGGTCGCCCGGGCGCGCCGCGCCTACCCGATCCTGGAAGACCTCATCGGCGCGATCGACGGCCTGAGCCACGACCGCCCCTGGTCCGAGCACGTCGCCGGATTCCGCCGCGCGGTCGAGTCGCTGGGGATCGGCCGCCGCGACCCGGCCGCGCTGGAAACGCTCTGGGACGCCCTGGACGACCGCGCCGAGGTCTTCGACCGCCTCGGCCGCGGGACGACCGCCGTGGCGTGGCGGGAGTTCGTCGAGGAGCTGGCGGACGTCGCCGCCCCGCCCCGCCCCCGGGCAGCATCCGCACGGCCACGGTCGACGAGATCGACGGCGTCCGCGCCGGGCACGTCTTGATGGTCGGGCTGGTGGAGGGGAGCTTCCCCCGCCGCCCGGCCGTGCAACGCTTCCTGGCCCTGAAGCCCGGCGAGGCGGCCGACGACGCGGCGCGCAAGGCGTACTCGGCCGAGGCCCTGCGGTTCGCCCGCGTGCTGGGCGCGGCCGACCACGGCGCGCACCTCTTCTACCCCACCACCGACGCCAAGGGCCAACCCCTGCTCCGCGCCGGGTTCCTGGACGACCTGCTGGGCGCGCTCTCCTCGGCCGCCGAGTCCGCGTGCCACGTCGCCCACGCCCGGTTCCACCCCGCCCTGCTCGACCGCGAGGACCTGGCCCTGTCGCCGGCCGACGCCCGCGTCGCGGCCGCCGCCCGCGCCGCCGAGTCCGGCCGCCTGGGCCGCCTCCGCGCCCTCGCCCGCGACCCGTACCACCGCGCCCCGCTCGAAGGCGCCGCCGCGGCCCTCGCGGCGCTGGAGCACCGCCGCAAGGGGACGCCGTTCGGCCCGTTCGAGGGGTTGATCGACGATCCCGCCGCCGCCGCCCGGCTCGCGAAGGACTTCGGCCCGGCCGACCACACCTTCAGCCCCAGCCAGCTCGAGACCTACCTCATCTGCCCGTTTCAGTTCTTCAGCCGCCACGTCCTGAAGCTGAGCCCCATCGCCGAGCGCGACGAGCTGGACGAGGACTATACGGAGCGCGGCAGCCGCCTGCACGACATCCTGGAGGAGTTCGAGAAGCGTCGCGCCGAGTCCGACGGCCACGCCATCGACGACCTCCTGCTGGCCCGGGCCGTCGACAAGGTGCTGGCGAGGGAGGTCCGCGAGCTGAGCGAGCTGGAGGTCGCCCTCCGCGAGATCGAGCAGGGGCAGGTCGAGCGGGTCGTCGCCCAGTACGCCCGCCAGCGCGCCGACTACGAGTCCGAGGCCCCCGCCCCCCCCGCGCCGACCTGGTTCGAATTCGGCTTCGGCGAGCCGGGGAGCGACCACCCCCTCCCCTACGAGCTGCGGCTGGGCGAGCAGGTGGCCCGGCTCAAGGGCCGCATCGACCGCATCGACGTGGTCGACTCGCCCGCCGGCCGGCGGTTCCGCGTCATCGACTACAAGAGCGGCACGCCCCCCAGCGGCAAGGACGTGACCAACTTCCGCATGCTCCAGCTCCCCCTCTACGCGATGGCCGTCGAGAAGCTGCTGTACGAGACCGACCGCGTCGGCCTCATGGACGTCGGCTACTGGGGCCTCAAGGACAAGGGCTACCGCCCCATCGTCTTCAAGACCTGGGAGGAGGAGCGCGAGGAGCTGAAGCGGCGCGTCTTCGACGTCATCCGACGCATCCAGGACGGGGCGTTCCAGGTCGCCCCGCAGAAGGACGGCTGCGAGGCGTACTGCGAATACCGGGGCGTCTGCCGCATCCGCCAGGTCCGCGCGGCCGGCAAGGCGGACGCCCCGCTCGAAGGCCCGTCCGCCGAGAAGACCCTGGGGGGCCGCCCGGCGAAGAAGGCCGGGGCGGTCGAATCATGAGCGAGGACCGCGTCTCCCTGACCGACGAGCAGCGCGGGCCGCTGCTGATGCGCCGGGCGAGCGTCGCCCTGGCGGCCGGCGCCGGCTGCGGCAAGACCACCGTCCTGACCGAGCGGTTCCTCTCCGAGATCGACGGCGACGAGGGCCGGGCCCTGCGGTCGCTGGCCGTGATGACGTTCACCGAGAAGGCCGCGCGCGAGCTTCGCCAGCGGATCCGCCTGCGATGCCGCGCGAAGCTCGCCGCCGGGGCCGACCCCGCCTGGTGGACGACGGTCCTCCGCGCCCTGGAGGCGGCCCCCATCGGCACGTTCCACGAGTTCTGCGGCCGGGTGCTGCGGGGCCGGGCCGTGGCGATGGGCGTCGACCCCGAGTTCGCGGTGCTCGACGACGTGGTCGCCGGGGCGCTCCGCGAGCAGGCGGTCGGCTCGGCGATCCGCCGCCTGCTCGCCGCCCGCGATCCCGACCTGATCGCCCTGGCCGTCCCGCACACCCTGCGGGCGACCCGCGAGATGCTCGAATCGACCCTCGCGAGCCGCACGCCCGACGAGGTCGACCCGACCTGCGACCTGGAGCCCCCGGAGATCGTCGCGCGCTGGCAGGCGGCCTGGTCGCGGGTCGCCCGGCCCGCCATCCTGTCGCGCCTCGCCCCCAGCCTGCGCGCGACCCGTCGCGTGCTGGAACCCATCGTCGAGGCCGGCCCCAAGCTGGCCCAGCTCCGCGGCGACGTCCTGGAGGCGCTGGCCGACGTGGAGGATCGCGGCCGGGACGCCGACCTCGCCCGGCTCCGCGAGGCCGCCAAGGTCGCCGGCCTCCGCGGCAAGAACGACTGGCCCGACCCCGACGTGAAGGAGGCCGTCTCCCGGGCGTTCAAGGCCCTCCGCGAGGCCGTCGACGGCGTCCTCGGCCGGCTCGCCTGGGACGACGCCGTCACGCTCGAATCGGCCGCCGAGTCCGCCCGCTTCGCCCGCGTCGCCCGCGAGGCCCGCGCCGAGTACGACGAGCTGAAGGCCCGCCGCCGCGGCCTCGACTTCGCCGACCTGATCGTCCTGGCCCGCGACGCCCTCCGCGACCTGGCCTCCCCCCCCGGCGAGCCCGACGAGGAGCCGGCCGCGGCCGACGTCGAGCCCGCGGCGATCGACTTCGTCCTGGTGGACGAGTTCCAGGACACCGACGAGGTCCAGTCCGACGTCCTCCGCCTGCTGGCCCGCGACGGCTTCTGCGACGGCAAGATGTTCGTGGTCGGCGACGCCAAGCAGTCCATCTACCGCTTCCGAGGCGCCGAGCCGGCCATCTTCGGCCGCTGGCGCGAGGAGTTCCACGAGCACGGCCGGCTGCGGCTCTCCGAGAACTTCCGCACCGTCCCGCGCATCATCGACTTCGTCAACGCCCTCTTCGCCGACTCGTTCGCCGACCCCGGAGCGGGCCCCGACCCCGCCGCCGTCCGCCTCGCCCCCCGCCGCCCCGACCACGCCGACGGGCCCGCCGTCCACTTCTTCTGGGTCCCCCCCGACGAGCCCGACGACCCGGACGAGAAGGCCGCGAAGCCCTCCGCGCAGGAGTGCCGGATCCGCGAGGCCGACGCCCTGGCCCGCTGGCTCCGCAACCGCCTCGACGCCGGCTGGACGGTCGTCGACCGCGAATCCCGCAAGCCCCGCGAGGCCCACGCGGGGGACGTCGCGATCCTGCTGCGGGCCATGACCGACGTATGGCCCTATGAACAGGCCCTGGCCGATCAGGGCTTCGAGTACCACACCATCGGCGGCTCGGCGTTCTACTCCCAGCAGGAGATTTTGGACGTCGTCAACCTCCTCTCCGTGATCGAGGACCCGCTCGACGACGTGGCCCTGGCCGGCTGCCTGCGGAGCCCGTTCTTCGCCCTCAGCGACGAGGGCCTGTACTGGCTCTCCCGTTCCTCCGGCGGCCTGGCCCGTGGGCTGGAGCTGGCGGACCAGATGGCCAACCTCTCCGACCGCGACCGCGCCCAGGCCGAGCGCGCCCGCTCGTTGCTGGGTCGCTGGCGGGGCCTCAAGGACCACGTCTCGATGGCCGAGCTGCTGTCGCGAGCGGTCGACGAGTCGGGCTTCTCCGCGGCCCTGGTCTGCGAGTTCCTCGGGGCGAGGAAGCTGGCCAACGTGCGGAAGCTGATCGAGACCGCGCGCGACTTCGACCGTCGCGGCGGCTTCGGCCTGGCCGACTTCGTCGGCCGCCTGCGCGCCTTCGCCGACGACCCGCCGCGCGAGGAGCAGGCGACGACCACCGAGGAGGACAGCCCGAGCGTCCGGATCATGACCGTCCACCAGGCGAAGGGCCTGGAGTTCCCGATCGTGATCCTCCCCGACCTGAACAAGAACGCCGGCCTCAAGACCGGCTCGCTGGGCTTCGACCGCGACCTGGGCCTGGTCCTCAAGCCCCGCCCCGCCCCCGCCGAGCCCGACGACCGCCCCGGCGCGGGCGAGTCCCTGGGATGGCTGGCCCACCGGGCGATCGAAGAGCGCGAGGAGCGGGAAGAAGCCCTGCGGCTGTTCTACGTCGCCACGACCCGGGCCCGCGACGACCTGGTCCTCTCGGCCGGGTTCGCCGCGCCGCTGGAGGAGGTCGCCGCGTCGGTCGCCAGGCTCTCCCCCGCGCTGAACCTGCTGTGGGAGCGGTTCGACGGCCCCACCGGCCGCTGCACCGCCGATCTTCCCGACGGCTGGCCCGCGCCCGAGGTGAGCGTGGTCGACGTGGCGTCGATCGGGGCGACGGAGGAGCGGCCCGCGCACCATCCCCGGCCGAAGCTGCCGGAGATCGCCGGCGCGATCCTGAACGAGCCGCTCGACGCCGCGCCGCCGGCCGCCGCGCCCCCCTCGCCGCGATTCCTCGACCTCGAAGCCCCCCACCTGGAGGAGACCCGGACGGCCCGGCTCGGCTCGCTGATCCGGGCGGCGGCGTTCGCCCCCGACCTGATCGCCGGGGCCGACCCGGAGGCCGTGGTCCGTCGGCTGGGCTCGCGGCGCACGCCGGCCGCGGGGGCCTCGCTGCGGGCCGACGCCGTCGCCTGGCTCCGCGCGTGGGTCGCCAGCCCGTTCTTCGCCGGCCTGCGCGCCGCGCGCGACGTCCGCCCGTGCGAGCCCTGGACCCTCCCCGGCCCTCCCACCGTCCTCGGCTCGTGCGACGCCCTGGTCCGCGCCGAGGACGGCCGATGGCGATGCGTGACGATCCTCGCCCCCGGCGAGTCCCCCGCCTGGGCCCGCCTGCGAGCCTCCCTCTCCTCGACCGCCCTCGACCACAACGGCCCCGGCGCGATGGGCCCCTCATGGCTCGCCCACGTCCCCCCCGACGGCCCCCTCAAGGCCGAGCGCCGCGGCCCGATCCCCGACGCCGAGCGCGACCGCCTGGCGCAGGAAATGGCCGGCGCGTGACGCCTCCGCGGGCGATGTCAGCGATCCGCCCCGAACCTACTCAGCCGCCTGGATGAGCGGCCGGAGGGCTTCGGGGTCGACTTTCTCGCCGACCTGATCGTCGCGGATGATCCCGGCCGCGTCGATGACGTAAGCCGTAGGCCAGCTTCGGACGCCCCATTTTCGGGGAATCTTCCCATCGGGGCCGCCCGCCCAGAACGACCTCCAGGTGATCCCTTCCTTCGCGATGAATTCCTGAACCTTGGCCCGATCGTCCTCCGCATCGCCGTTGACTCCCACCAGCGCAAACGGCCGGCCCTTCATGGCCGCCAGGAGATCCTTCCCCCTCTGCGGATCGCTCGAAGTCGTCCAGAACGAAAGGACCACGACCTTGCCCCGGAATTCGCTCAGCCAGAAGGGCGCCCCGTCGATGTCCTCCCCGATGAGCTCCGGCGCGGGCTGGCCGATATTCAGGTTCCGAATCCGATAGAGTTCGCCCGCGGCCGGCTGTCCCACGTTCAGGCCCAACTCGGCATCCTCGCGGACGACCTGCTCCAGCAAGGCTTCGGCCTCGGTCCGGAGCTTGGGCGCGTCGATCGCCCGGCAGCGATCGAGACGAACCTCGTTCAGCTCCTTCGTCAACGCGGGGCCGCTGATCGGCGCGCCGAGCCTGTCGTGCATCCGGGCCATCTCGGCCAGGTAAAAGCCCAACTCACATCGTGCCAGCGTGACGAGCTCCCTGTTCCGGCTCCGAGAGATGACCGAACGGAGGAAGTTCTCGGCCTCGGGGCAGCGCGGAACGAGATCGTCGGCGAGGAAGATCGCCGGGACCATGGCTGTATCGTCAAGGACGGGGTTGTCGGCGAGGAGCCGATACGCGGCGTCGTCGCGTCCTCCGACGTCATGAACTCCCGCCAGGGCCGTTTCCGTCACCACCCATGTGGCCGCGGCCAAGCCTTCCGAATCTCCCGGATGCAAGCGGGCCAACGTCAGGGCTCGGTCCATCAGGCTCAGCTGTCGGACGCGCCGGGCCTCCGACGCGGCCTTTACACCCGCATCGAACGTCTCCTTCCTCAATTCTCGAATCGCATTGTGGAATGAATCCCGCGCCGACTCGGCCTCCGCCTTGATGATCGCCAGCGCATCAGGCGCCGAGGCCGGCCCGGAACCCGGCGCAGGCGCCTGGCCCATCGCGGCCAAGGGCCAGAACGCGACGAACAACCAGCCGTATCGCGTCATGGTTTCGCTCCTCCGGTCGAGGTCGATTGAGAGCAGGTCGGAAGTCGGTCCGGAAGCGTGGAAATCGTCCCATCACGATGAACAGGCCCACTGTACGAGATCGGCGGCGAACATTCCCCCCGGCGACGAGCCCTCACGACTCGTTTCGTCGCCATCGGCGTGGTCAAGCCCGAGCATCGGAAGCCGAATCCTCAGATGAGCGGAACCGGCTTGCCCGGCAGATGGCCGAGGCGTGACGCTGGCGACGGCCCTTACGGCCGTGTACTCTGCGCGGGTCCTCTTGCCCGGGAGCCCGACGCCATGCGCCACGCCAGATTCCTCGCCGCGCCGCTCGTCGCCCTCGTCGTCGCCCCCGCCGCGGGGGAGTCGCCGGTGCCCGACCATCGGACGATCGGCCCGCCCCTCGCCGGGACGAGGCCGCTGGAGACGCCGGGCGACCTTGCGTCCCAACTCGTCGACGGGGCCGACCGCTTCCTCCGGCGCAAGCTCGACGAGTCGGTCGCGGGGCGGGCCGCCCGCTGGCATCGCGACTTCTCATCGGCCGAGGCATTCGCCAGGTCGAACGCCAACCAGAGTCGCCGGCTGGGGCACATCCTGGTCCGCGACGCCCGCGCCTCGGCCCCCGGGCCGATCGAGGCGATCCAGGCCGAGGGCCGCCCTTCGTATCGCGGCGATGGCCTGGAAATCCGCGCCGTGCGCTGGCCCGCGTTCGGCGACGTGACGGGCGAGGGCCTGGAAGTCCGGCGCGACGGCGACGCCCGGCCGATCGCCGCGGCCGTGGTGCTCCCCGACGCCGACCAGACGCCGGAACAGCTCGCGGGCCTGGCCCCCGGCCTGCCCCCCGATCGCCAGGTCGCGAGACGGCTGGCCGAGGCCGGTTTGCGCGTCTTCGTCCCGGTCCTCATCGACCGCACGGCCGCCCCGCGCATGGGGGGCGCGACGATGACCGGCCGCGAATTCCTCCACCGCCCCGCCTTCGTGATGGGGCGGACCCTGATCGGCTACGAGGCGCAGAAGGTGATGGCCCTCGTCGACCGGCTGACCGCCGACGGCCTCCGCGTCGGTGTGTTCGGGTACGGCGAGGGGGGCGGGATCGCGCTCTACGCCGCAGCGCTCGATCCCCGGATCGCCGCCGCGTGCGTGAGCGGCTACTTCGACGACCGCAACGACGTCTGGCGGCAGCCGCTCGACCGCAACGTCTTCGGCCTGCTCGACCGCTTCGGCGACGCCGAGCTGGCCTCCATGATCGCCCCGCGCCCGCTGATCGTCGAGGCGGCCGGCGGCCCCGAGTTCACCTTCGCGCCCGGCCAGGGGGGCGCGCCGGGCCGGCTCGAAACGCCGAAGCTGGAGACGGTCCGGGCCGAGGTCGACCGCGCGAGGAAGCTGGTCGAAGGGCTCGGGGATAAGACCGGGATCGAGCTGGTCGTCTCCGGCGACGACGGCCGGGGGCCGTTCGGGACCGAGCCGGCGCTGGCCGCGTTCCTCGCCGCGCTCGGCGCGAAGCTCGCCCCCGCCGGCCCGGCGATCCAGGCCCCGCCGCCCCCCGCCGAGGCGATCGCCGCCCGCCAGGCGCGGCAGGTCCACGAGATCGACCGCCACACCCAGCGGCTCATCCTCGAAGGGCCGGACGAGCGCCGGGAGTTCATGAGGGACCTCGACGCGAGTTCGCCCGCGGCCTACGAGAAGTCCGCCCGACGGTATCGCGAGATCTTCGAAACCCGGATCATCGGCCGGTTCGACGACGAGCTTCTGCCGCCCGACGTCCGCTCGCGCCAGGTCTTCGACGAGCCGGGGTTCGCGGGATACGAGGTCGTGATGGACGTCTTCCCCGACGTCTTCGCCACCGGTGTCCTGCTGATGCCGAAGGGGATCGCCGCGGGCGAGCGGCGGCCGGTCGTCGTCTGCCAGCACGGGTTGGAGGGAAGGCCGTCGGACGTCGCCGACCCCCGCGTCGAGAACCCGGCCTACCATCAATTCGCGGTGCGGCTGGCCGAGCGCGGGTTCATCACGTTCGCCCCCCAGAACCTGTACATCTTCGAGGACCGTTTCCGCACCCTCCAGCGCAAGGCCAACCCGCTCGGGAAGACGCTGTTCTCGCTGATCGTCCCGCAGCACCGCCAGATCGCCGGATGGCTCAAGACGCTGGCCCAGGTCGACCCGGATCGCATCGGCTTCTACGGCCTGAGCTACGGCGGGAAGTCGGCCATGCGGATCCCGCCGCTGGTCGACGCCTACGCCCTCTCGATCTGCTCGGCCGACTTCAACGACTGGGTCTGGAAGAACGCCTCCACGAACAGCCCCTACAGCTACGTCCGCACCGGCGAGTACGAGATCTTCGAATACGACCTCGGCAACACGTTCAACTACGCCGAGATGGCCGCGCTGATCGCCCCGCGGCCGTTCATGGTCGAGCGCGGCCACTTCGACACCGTCGCGCCGGACGAGGCGGTGGCGTACGAGTTCGCCAAGGTCTTCCACCTCTACGACGCCCGGCTGAAGATCGGCGACCGCTGCAAGATGGAGGTCTTCGACGGCCCCCACACCATCAACGGCCAGGGGACGTTCCGGTTCCTCCACGAGCACCTGAGATGGCCCGAGCCGAAGTGAGGCGCGGGATCGGGCCTCTTCGTGGAGCAACGGCGCGAGACCAGGACCATCGGACGGCCCGGCCCTCGCATGCGGAGGCTGACGGACGGAAAGTCGTCGGCGGCGTCGTGGTCAGGTGAGACACGTCGAGCGGGAGCCGAATGCGATGGTCGTGCATGTGGCCGGCGTGAGGCGATCCTTCCCGGAAATTCGCGGGAGCGTCATCCTTGGTTCCGTCCTGCTAGCCTGGGACGTCCTGTTCACCGGGTCGATGGTCTTGTCGACGCTCGTCTGTCCGGTCTGGTTCCTTGTCAGCCTCCTGAGGGGCGCGATCCACCGTCCCGGTTGGGGCCTCGCCCTTGCATGGATCGGAATCCCGACCCTGACGTTGGCGATCGTCAGGATCAACGACACGATCCAACGCGGGGTCGCCGAGGTGAATTCCCGGCGCATCGTGGCGGCCTGCGAGGATTTCCACGTCGCGAACGGCCGGTTCCCCAAGACCCTTGACGAGCTTGTGCCGCAATATATGGATTCCGTTCCCGTTGCGAAGTACTGCCTGGGGCCGGGGTGCCGCTTCCTGTACATCCCCAACGCTCCCTTGCTCGTATGGGAGGTCGTCACGCCGTACTACCGGAAGATTTACAACTTCAACTCCAGGACGTGGAGTTATATCGACTAGTTTGAATGGGGCTCGGGGTCGGACGCGAGTCCCGATCGCTGGGTCGCAATGGAAGTCGACGAGCCGTGATTTCCAGAATCATGAAATCCGAACGCCTCGCCCGGCGAGTGTAACGAGATGGAGGAATCTCGGGCCGATCTTTGACAATCCGTAGACGGTGGACGGGGAGCCGGACGGGTGCCCCCGGAACGCCCCCCGGACCGGGCGAGGCGAGCCCGCGCCAAGACTGTTCGGCATGAGAACTGATGGGCTCTAAATTCGTCCCCTCTCCCGGCGGGAGCGGGGACGCCGAACACGCCTTCATCGCTCCCCCAGACAAGTCGGGCCGCATAGGATTGAGCCCGCGCCCGGACGAAGTCGATAGAGCGGGTCGCGTCCGACAGCGGCAGGTTGATTCAACGCATTCGAAAAGCGACGAGCGAACCCACGCAGCAACGACCATAAACCAATAACCAAAAACGACTTTCGGCACAAAACCGGGAAGTCGAATTCCCACGAGCGAAGCCACGAGCGGGGATGCTTCTCGGGGATTGCGGAAAGATCAGCGGGTGGTCGAGGCGGGGTCGTCGGCCGCGGCGGCGAGGCGGTCGGCTTCCTGGCGGGCGTGGTCGCGCCATCGGGATTCCAGGTCCTTGAACCCGGCGATGCGGTAGGTGGCGCGGAGGGCCGTGTCGGGGCCGCGCTGCTGGGCATCCTTCACGAAGGTCACGAACTGGGCGGGGGTCCCCTGGGCCATCAGGAACCGGGTGAGCGAGACGCTCTGGGCGTAGTAGAGGTTCCAGTCCTTCGACTCGGGATAGTCCGTGGTCATCAGGGTTTCGAGCGGGAAGACGCGGTTCTCGGCCAGCGGGGCGTTCAGCTCGGAGCATCGGCCGGCCTGCTCGGCGGGCGGCTCGGCCAGGACGGCCATCCCCTCGTCGGCCCAGCGCGGGACCTGCTGGTCGGGGAAGACGTCGGCCAGGACGACGTGCGTGACCTCGTGGGGGAGGATGGCGGCGATCAGCTGCGGGTGGTCGGCCCGGAGGTTCACGCGACGGGCGACGACCTTCCCGCCGCCGATCCCCATCGTGGAGAACCCCGGCGAGGTCTCCGGCTGGCCCGTCATGCGGGCGAAGTCGGCCGCGGTGGGATAGAGATAGATGTCGCACTTGGGCTCCCACGCGGCCTTCGCCGCGGGGCTCCCCCAGCGCTTCCCCTGCGACGCCCGGACCGACTCGGCGGCCTCGGCGGCCTTCTCGGCCAGGGCCGGGTCGACGTGATGGACGCGGAAGCTGGCCGTCTCGCGCACCTGCCACGAGATGGGGGCCGCGGCCGGCGCGGGGGCCTCGGACGAGTCGAGGGGCGGGGCGAACTGCTCGACCGGCGGCGCGGGGGCGGGGGCCGGCAGGTCTTCGGCCCCGCCGGGGAGGTCGAGCGTCCCGCCGGCCTGTCGGGCCCGGGGATCGACCCTGGGCCGGCGGGCGGCCGGGGCGACCTTGGGGGAGGGCGGCTCGTCGGCCTCCTCGGGCTCGGCCCCGCGGAGGGCGGCCGGGCCGGGGCCCTTGGGCGTGGGACGCTTGCCGGCGCGGGTGTCGGCGACCAGGTCCTTGAGGTAGTCGACGAACCAGTGATCGGGGGTCAGCCGCTCGACGCTCTGGATCTCGCGCTCGATCAGGTCCCACTCGGCCTTCGACTTGGGCCCGGAATTGATCCGGGCGACGATCGCCGACCATCGGCAATAGGCCCAGACCTTGTTCCGCACCGCGGGGAGCCGGCCCTTGCGGGCGAGGGCCGCGTAGAGCTTGCCCGCCTCGTCGTACTTCTTCTCCTTGAAGAAGTCGTCGGCCTGGGCCAACTCGTCGGGCTCGGCGGGCGTCGGGTCGGGGACCTCGGCCGCGGCCCGGCCGACCTCGGGGTCGACCGACTTCGGCGCCGGGGCGTCCGCGGCGGGGGCGTCCGCGCTCGGGGCCGGGCCGACCAGGGGGAGTTCCAGCGGCTTGTCGGGCGCCGGGGCCTCGGGCGCGGGCTGCGAATGCGGCAGCGTCTTCGCCTCGGCCGGCGGGGCCGCGGCGGCGGGCGCGGGGGCCGGTGTCGGCGCGGGCGCGGCCGGCGCGGGGGTCGGCGTCGGCACCGCCGCCGGGGGGGGCGTCGGCGTCGGCGCGGGGGCCGCCGCCGGGAGGGGCGTCGGGGCCGGCGCCGGCGATTCCGCGGCGGGCTTGGGGGCCGGCGCGGGGTCGGGCGAGGCGGCGTCCAGGATGGCCAGGTCGTCCTCGTAGGAGGAGGCGGACTTCGCGTCGCCGGCGGCCTTCGCGCCAACGATCAGGCCCCTGTACGTCTCCTTGAGGAGGTCGACCATCGCCTTGCGATCGGCGGCGGCCGGCGCGGGCGACGCGCCCAGGGCGTCTTCCAGCAGCGAGGCGGCGGCCTTGAGGTCCTTCGCCGCGACCTTCTGCTTCGCCTGGGCGAGCGCGGGGGGGTCGCCGGCCAGGGCGGCCGGCGCGGTCGCCGCGAGGATCACGAGGGTCCGGAGAACCTGGCGCATGACGTCCATGTCCTGCTGAGGGGGCGGTCGGTCCGTCGCCGTCGGCCCGCGCAGGCCCTTCCCGGGGCCGAGGGGCCGGGCGGAGTATCCCCGCAACCGCCCCTCCCGTCAACCGGAACCGCCCACCCTCCGCGATCAGACCGCCGAGGCGTGGCCGTTCAGCGCGGCCTCCGCGAGGGTCGGCGCGGCGTCGTCCAGGAACACGCCGATCTTGCGGTACTTCGCGTAGCGGCGGTCCATCAGCTCGTCCCTGGGGACGGAGACGAGCTTGCGGATGTTCCGCAGGAGGAACTGCTTCAGGCCGGCGGCCATCTCGGCGTGGTCGCGGTGGGCGCCGCCGAGGGGCTCCGGCACCACCTCGTCGATGATCCCGAAGCGGAGCAGGTCGCGGCTGGTGAACTTCAGGGCCGCCGCCGCCTTGGGGGCGTGCTCGGCCCCCTTCCAGAGGATCGTGGCGCAGCCCTCGGGGCTGATGACGGAGTAGTAGGTGTGCTCCAGCATCCCCAGGTGGTCGCCGATGCCGATCCCCAAAGCCCCGCCGGAGCCCCCCTCGCCGATGACGACGCAGACGATGGGGGTCTTGATGCCGGACATCTCCATCAGGCTCTCGGCGATGATCGCGGCCTGCCCGCGCTCCTCGGCCGAGATCCCCGGGTACGCGCCCGGCGTGTCGATGAAGGTGACGATGGGGAGGCCGAACTTCTCCGCGAACCGCATCTTCAGCAGGGCCTTGCGGTAGCCCTCCGGGTGGGCGCAGCCGAAGTGGCAGGCGGTGCGCTCGGCCAGGTTCTTCCCCTTCTGGTGGCCGATGAACATCACCTTCACGTCGTCCAGGTAGCCCAGGCCGGTGACGATGGCGTGGTCGTCGCCGACGGCCCGGTCGCCGTGCAGCTCCAGGAACTGGTCGAAGATCAGGTCGATGTAGTCGCGGGTCTGGGGCCTCTGGGGGTGCCGCGAGACCTGCACGGTCTGCCAGGGGTCGAGCTGCGAGTAGATCTCGCGCTTCAGCGTGGCCAGCTCGCGGCGGAGGCGGCGGATCTGGTCGCCGATCTTGGAGTTGTCCCCCCCGGCGCGGTTCTTGGCGTACTGCGCCTCCATGTCGACGAGCCGCTGCTCCATCTCATAGATGGGGGCTTCGAAGGGGAGCCGCTGTTCGTGAGGGCTGCGCATGGCGGGCATGGATCCTGTCGGGGACGGGCGGGTCCTTCGGCCACCGGGGGCGGGGCCTTCATCCCTTATCGGCGTCCGGGTCGGGGTCGTTCCGGTAAATCCGGATCTTCCGGAAGGCGGTGAGGAACTCGTGCAGGGAGGCGAAGCGCTCGGCGGGGTCCTTGCGGAGCATCCGCATCACGGCGTCGCTGAACTCGGGCGTGACCCGCTCGTCCCGCGACTTCAGGGGGATGGGCTTCTCCCGGACGTGCTTGCTCAGCAGCTCCTGCTGGGAATCGGCCCGGAACGGCGGGCGTCCGCAGGCCAGCTCGTAGCAGGTGGCGCCGAAGCTGTAGACGTCGGCGGCGGGGGCGGGGGACTCGCAGCGGATCTGCTCCGGGGCCATGTACGTCCCCGTCCCCTGGCGCGGGACCTTGCCGGCGAACAGCCGCGACAGCCCCGAACGCACCTTCATGGTGATCGTGTAGTCGATCACCCGGACGTCGCCGGTGCGATTCGCCAGGATGTTCTCCGGCTTCACGTCGCGATGGACCCACCCCTTGTCGTGCATGCAGGCCAGCCCCGCCGCGGCCTGACGGATGATCTTGTGCAGGTGCTCCGTCGGCATCGGGTAGACGTTGGGGCGGACCAGGGGGAGCTTGAGGTTGGGGGCGGGGAAATACTCCATCACGAAGTATGGCTGCTCCCGATCCGCGACGTACTCATGCACGCGGATCAGGCTCGGGTGCCGCAGCTCCAGCCCCAGCCTGGCCTCGAAGGCGAACTTGCGGCGCTCGGAGGCGTCATCGCAGCGGTCGCCGGCCAGTTGCTTGACGGCCAGGCGGCGGTGGGTCGAATCGTCGACGACCTCCATCACGACGGACGTGACGCCGGAGTGGATCACCCGGACCACGCGATACGCGCCGATTCGTTCTTCCGCCCCCGTCTTCGTCAACCTCGCAGCCCTCCCCGACGATGGCGTCCCGGCCGTTGCGACCCGCATCATCCTACGAAAATCCGAAGGCCCCGACAACGCGCGCAGCCCTTCCGAGCGGGTCGAGGCCGGGCCGCTCAAGAGTGGAGGCGGGTCGGGACGATCATGGAGCTACGGGGAGTTCAGCCGGACGCCCCGCGCGGCCCGGAGTCGCGCGGCCCGGGACCAGGAAGGAGTCGGTCGACCATGGAGCGGAATCGGCGAATCGCCCCGCAAGGCAGCCAAAGCGACGCCCTCGCCAGCCGCCTCGCGGCCCAGGAGGCCCTGGCCGCCGCCATGGACCTCGGCCCGGCGCTGCTCACCGGCGAGCCGGGCGCGGGCAAGACCTGGCTCCGCCGCCGGCTCGTCGAGTCGCTCGCCCCCGCCTGGGGCGCGGCGGTCGTCGAGGCGGCACCGGCGATCGACGCGGTCGACTTCCTGACCCTGGCCGCCGCCAAGCTGGGCGTCGCCCCCCTGCCCGACCGCCCCGCGACCCTGCGGCTGGCGATCGAGAAGGCCCTGGAGGACGACGCCCTGGAAGGCCGCCGTCGGCTCCTGGTCGTGGAGGACGCGCACCACGCCTCGCCCGAGGTCTGGGCCGAGGTCGAGGCCCTGTGCGACCGCCTGGGCGAGCCCGGCGGGTTCGCCGCCGCCCTCGTGGTCGGCCGCACCGAGCTGACGCGCCGGATGGCCTCGCAGCCGCTGCGGCCGCTGGCGACGCGGCTCTCCAGGCACGTCCACCTGCCGCCGCTGGACATGGCCGAGGCGGCCGGGCTGCTCCCCGGCGTCGCCCCCGGCGAGCTGGAGATCCTCCACCGCGACGCCGCCGGCAACCCGCGCCGGCTCCTGGCCCTGGCCGGCGACCGCGCCCCGAGGCCGGCCGTCCCCGCGCCGTCGCCCGTCGCCGAGGCCCCGCCGCCGCTCCCCTCGTTCCCCTCCCGCACCGCCGAGCCCAAGCCGTCCGCGCCGCTCGTCGTCCCCCATCCCGGCGCGCCGAAGGTGGAGATCCCCGTCGAGCCCCGGCAGTCGCCCCCCGCCCTGCTGCCGAGCCGCCCCCCGCTCCGCGTCGAGGACGGCCTCATCGAGGTCGGCTGGGCCGGCAGCCTGGAGGCCGAGGAGGCCGACGACCTGGACGAGACCGAGGATTACGCCCCGGCCGACGGCGAGCTGATCGACGACCACTACGCCGCCCTCCAGGCCTGGTCCGAGTGGGCCCGCAACCGCGACCGTCTCAGCCGCCCGGCCGAGGAGGAGCCCGCCGAGGACGACGCCGAGGAGATCGAATCCGACGACGAGCCGGAAGAGATCGAGCCCGAGGCCCGCGTCGCCGAGGAAGAAGCCGAGGCCGACGTCGAGTCCCCCCTGAACGAAGACCTCCGCGCCGAGCCCGCGCACGACCACGCCCCGTTCAGCCAGCTCTTCGGCAAGATGCGGATGTCGAGCTGAAGCGCCCCCTTCGCCCGGCCCGGCCTCACGGGGCCGGCCGCGTCCGGGGGTCGGGGGATCTCGGGTCGAGGCGGAGATCCCCCGCCTCGGCGTCGAGGAAGTGGGGCTCGACGCCGTAGACGCCGCCGGCCTCCGCGACGGGGAGGCTCGGGCGGCTGCGGGCCGGGGCGTCGAGGGCGTACCAGGCGTTGCCGGCGAAGGTGAACGTCTCCGGCGCGGTGTCGGCCCCGACGTTCACCGCCGTCCTCATCTCGTCGGCCCGATGGACGATCAGGTTCCCCTCGACCTTGCCGCCGCGCGAGGGGACGAAGCCCTCGCCGCGGTTCTCCTGGAGGATGCGGAAGGCCCAGGACTTCGGGCGGTAGATGACGTTGCGGCGGACCGCCGCGCCGTCGACGCCGACGAACGCGACCGCGGCGGCCGAGCCGATGAACGTGCAGTCCTCGACGACGAGGTCCTTCGCCTCGAAGCCCTCCGGGCGGGGGCGGAAGAACGGCAGGCCGGTGCTGCCGCCGAGGTTCACGGCGCGGTGGCCCGCGTGCTCGAACCGGCAGCGGCGCACGCCGATCGCGCGCGTCCCCCCCTTCATCTGTACGGCGTTGGCCCCCTCCTCGTCGCCGTGGCGGAACGTGCAGCCGACGATCTCGCCGTCCCGGCAGCCGACCATGTCGATCCCCGACCCGCCGCGCCCCCAGCGCTCGATGGTGCAGCCCTCGACGCGGAAGTCGGCCAGGCCGGAGAGCTTGATGCCGTCGTGGTTGCCGTCGGGCCCGACGTCGCGGACCGTCAGGCCGGCCAGGACGACGTGGTGCGACGGGCTCGTCAGCTCGCCGCCGTCGTCGACGTTGATCCCGTTGTCGGTCGCCTTCTCGACGACCAGGTCCCGCAGCTCGACGTGCGAGGCGCGGGAGATCCGGAACGCGAAGGACCCGCCGCGGAAGACGGGGGGATGCGCCGGGTCGGCGGCGCGGATCACGATCGGCGCTTCGGCCGCGCCGTGGAGGTCGCGGGCGAACACGCCGCCCGCGTAGTCGCCCGGCGCGACGCGGATCGTCGCGCCGGGCCGGGCCTCGGCGACGGCCCGCCTCAGGCCGGCGTCGTCCTTCACGTCCACGTCGGCGGCGAGGCAGGTCAGCAGCGCGAGGAGCGTCGGCATCGTCGCATCTCCGGATCGCGTCACGCGAACGGCAAGTTCAACTGCCACGAGACCCCGAAACGGTCGTTCACCCAGGCGAACCTACGGCTGAAGCCGTAGTCGCCCAGCGGCATCAGGACGCCCCCGCCTTCGGCCAGCTTGGCGTAGGCCGCGTCCAGCTCCTCGGCGGCCTCGAAGTCGACGAACAGGCTGATCGCCGGCGTGAAGCCGAAGGCGTGCGGGACCGGGCTGTCGATCGCCAGGTACTCGCGGCCGGCCAGCGTGAAGCTCGCCGTCATCACCGAGCCTTCCGCCCCCGGCCCCTGCGGCCCGTACCGCTCGATCCGCCCGATCGCCGAATCGGGGAAGAGCGAGACGTAGAACGTCATCGCCTCCTCGGCCTTCTTCCCCTGGAACATCAGGAACGTCGTGACCTTCGCCATGGCCCATCATCCTCCCGAGATCGAGACCTGTCCACCGACACGTCGGCAGGATGCCCGATCCGGGAGATGTGGTCAAGAGTTCATCGCCCGGCTTTCGGGAAGCGGAGCGTCGCGCCGGCCCGGGGCGTCACCTTCGCGGGCGAGCCGCCGGGGGCGAAGGCCGCGGGGAGGTCGAGCGTCAGCGGCGAGCCGTCGGTCGACCGGACGTGGACCTCGATCGCGTCGGCGGTCGCCTTCAGGTCGAGGACGTGGCCCTGGGCGTGGACGCCGGAGACGGCCAGCGAGGGCCAGTTGGACGGCAGTTTCGGGTCGATCTTCAGGCCGTCGCCGCGGGGCTGGACGCCGAGGAAGCCGTAGAGCATGGCCTGCGGGACGAGGATGCTCTCCATGAACTCCTGGTCCATCCCCAGGCCGCCGGCGGGGCCGCCGCCCTGGAGCGTGCCGCGGCCGGGCTTGGCGTAGTAGGCGCGATAGCCGCCTTCGGACTGCACCTCGCCGAACCATTCGGCGATGGTGCGGAGCTTGGCCCAGGCGTCGTCGGGGCCGTGGACCTTCAGGCGCGACAGGACGTCGAAGTACGAGAAGCCCAGCACCGCGCCGCCGTCCTGGACCTGCCCGCCCCAGGGGATCCCTTCGGGGTTCGACCAGACCCATGTGTAGGTCTCGACGTTGCGGCGGGTGGTCGACCGCGGGCCGAATCGCCAGTGGTAGATGTCTTCACCCTGGGACGTGTCGCCGTCGACGACGCGGCGGCCGTCGAGCCAGTCGTACACGGCCTTCGCCCGCTCGTCGGTCGCGATCCCGTAGGCGATCGCCTCGGTGTTCACGAAGACGAAGCCGTAGTCGTGAAGCTTGCCGTCGCGGTCGCGCCAGCCGGCGAACCGGCCGGCCTCGGGGAGCCAGAACGTCGCGTCGAACTTCGCCTTCACGGCGTCGGCCAGCGTGCGGAGGGAGTCGGCGGCGGACGCGCCGTCGGCCGGGATCGCCCACTCGGGATGGTCGACGACCGTCGCTTCGAGGCCGGCCAGGAGGCGGAGGGCGTCGTACAGGTAGATGGTGGCCAGGCCGTCGTCGCCGCCGAACGGGAGGAGGTCCCAGTAGTTGTTGCCGACGCCCTCGCCGTGGATCAGGGTCTTCTCGCCCTTGGGGCCGAACGTCAGCCCGGAACGGCCGCTGTGGCCGACCCAGGGGACGCGGACGAGGTGGTGCTCCTCGATCCCGAACTCCTTCAGCGCGTACCGCATCGCCCCGCGCATGCGGGCGACGTTCGCCTTGAGGAACGGGACGTCGCCGGTCCAGTTGAAGAACTCGGACGAGCCGCGGACGAAGTTGATGTTGGTGATCGGGTGGCGGGTGTCGATGGCCGTGATGATCGACTTGAGCGTGACCGAGGCCCCCTTCGCGCCGTCGAGCCGGAGCTTGACCCGCGTGAGCGTCCCGTCATAGCCCGGGTCGCGGTGGACGGGGACGTTCGCGAACGCCTGGGCGCCCGTCGCGGGGGGATGGGCCATGGCGACGGCCCGGCCGGGCTTCCAGTCGGATTCGCCCTGGAGGAGCCAGGCGATCGACGCCTTCGCGTCGGCGGGCAGGCCGGTCGCGCCCCATTCCGGCCGGATGTACGGGGCGACGAGCGTCTTGCAGGCGAAGGCCGGCGTGGCGAGCGACGCCTCGTCGGCGTCGATGCGCAGCTTCAGGCCGAGCACCGGGTCGAACCCCTCGACGGTCGCGCCGCGGAGTTCCCAGCCGTCGAGGCTCGTCAGGGCCTTGGTCGGGAAGTAGTCCATCAGGTACGCCTCGCCGGCCGTCGAGAAGTACCAGCCGACGCCGCCGGCCTGCTGGAAGGTCGGGAAGGGCCAGCCGTCGCTGTGGGCCAGGCCGCGGTGCTGCTGCATCGCGACGTACCCCTCGTCGTCGATCCGGCGCGACAGGAAGACGTCGCGGTAGTACTCGCGGGCGTGCTTCGCGCCGGCGGCCTCGGTGGCGGCCCAGAGGGTGCCGTGGGGGAGCCAGGCGTCCCAGAGGGTGCAGTTGGTGAAGCCGTCGCGGTGCAGCCAGAACAGGTCGCGGAGCTTCGCCGTCGCGGCCTCCTCGCCCGGGACGTCGAACCGGGGGAAGGCGTCCGAGGGCTGCGCCGCGGCCGTCGCGGCCAGGGTCGAGAGCAGGAGGGCGGCGGGGAGGAGGCGCTTCATGGGGCGGATCCTGGGGAGGGACGGCGGGGAGGGTCGGGCGAGGCCCGCACGGCCGTTCTACCGCGCCGCGGCGGTCGGTTCCAGGGAGCGGCGGAAGGCGCATCTTTTGGAACCTGACGGAAGGTCGCGGGCTCGCGGACGTCTTCCCCCCTCGCGGGGGAAGACAGACCGCGAAGCGGTCAGATGAGGGGGACGCGAAGCACAGGCGCCGTCGGGAGCCGACGGGCCGCCTGATCGGCCTTTGTCGCAACCCGACGATTTTCTCGCGCGTCGTCCCCCTCATCCGGCCCTCCGGGCCACCTTCCCCCGCGAGGGGGGAAGGCCGTTACGATGGCCTCTCAACTCCCCGTGCGATCCGGCGAAAGCCAAAGGCCCACCCGCCGCGGGCTCGCGCTTGCGTCGCGCCGGCCGCAATGCCACGATGAAGCCCGGCCGCCCCGACGGCGCGGCGGTCGGACCCATCCAACCCGAAGGACGGATTCATGCGACGATCCATCGCCCTGCTCGTGGCCGCCGCGGCGCTCGCGGGGCCGGCCCGCGCCGGCGACCTGCGCATCGAGCGGATCTTCGGGCCGGAGGTGAAGACCGGCCCGTACAAGCACCCGGCCGGGATCACCGAGCTGTCCAGCGGCGACTTCTACCTCGTCTATTACGGCGGCGAGGGGGAGTACGCCACGGACACGGGCGTCTTCGGCTCGCGGCTGAAGAAGGGGGCGAAGGAGTGGTCGGCCCCGGCCCGGATCGCGCACGACCCGTTCCATTCGGTCGGCAACGCGGTGGTCTGGGAGGCCCCCGACGGCCTGGTCTGGCTGTTCTACGTCGTCCGCTACGGCGAGACGTGGTCGAACTCCCGGGTCGCGGCCAAGCTGTCGCGCGACGGGGCCGATACCTGGTCGGACGCCTCGCTGCTGGTGCTGGAGGAGGGGACGCTCGTCCGCAACCGGCCGATCGCCACGGCCGACGGCTCGTACCTGCTGCCGCTCTACCACGAGACGGGCCACGACACCGAGATGAGCGGGCCCGACACCTACTCGTTCTTCCTGCGCTACGACCCGAAGACGAAGGCGTGGAGCCCCACCGGGCGGATCGTCTCGCCGAAGGGGAACCTCCAGCCGGCGCCGGCGGAGTTGTCACCCGGGAAGCTCGTGGCCTACTGCCGACGCGCGGGGGACTACAAGCCCGAGACCGTCGGCCACGTCGTCCGGTCGGAGTCGGCCGACGGCGGGCTGACGTGGAGCGAGGGGGCGGATTCGGCCTTCCCGAACCCGAACGCGGCCGTCGACCTGCTGAAGACCCGCGCGGGGAACCTGCTGCTGGTCTACAACGACAGCATGAGCCGCCGCACCCCGCTGACCGTCGCCCTCTCGCCGGACCTCGACCGCGCCTGGCCCGTCAAGCGCGACATCATCGGCGGCGACGGCGACTACGGCTACCCGATGGCCATCCAGGCGAAGGACGGCCTCATCCACGTCGTCTACACCTCCGACCGCCGCTCCGTCGTCAACCGCGCCGTGTTCGACGAGGCGTGGGTCGAGGGGCGCTAAAACCTCATTCGCAGAGATCGTCCCCATGCCCCGCATCGTCCTGTTCGGCTCGTCCAACACCGACATGACCGTCCGCACGCCGAGGCTCCCCGAGCCGGGGGAGACGGTGCTGGGGGGGGCGTTCGCCACCACGCCCGGCGGCAAGGGGGCGAACCAGGCCGTCGCCGCGAGCCGCGCGGGGGCCGAGGTGGTCTTCGTGACGGCCGTCGGCGACGACGACCTCGGCCGCCAGGCGCTCGAACGCTACCGCGGCGAGGGGATCGACGTCTCCCGCGCGAAGGTCGTCCCGGGCGTGGCGTCGGGCGTGGCGCTCATCTTCGTGGCGGACGACGGCGAGAACATGATCGCCGTGGCCTCCGGCGCGAACCTGGAGCTGACGCCCGACGACGTGGCGGCCCTCCCCGACGACCTGTTCCGCGCCGGCGACGTCCTGCTCGCCGGCCTGGAGATCCCGGCGGCCACCGCCCTCGCCGCGATGAAGCGGGGGCGCGAAGCCGGCATGACGGTGATCCTCAACCCGGCCCCCGCGCCCAAGGCCGGCGACCCGATCGTCGCCGAGCTGCTGGCCGCGGCCGACGTCGTCACGCCCAACCGCGGCGAGGCCCGCGCGCTCGCCGGCGAGGGGGGGAAGGACGACCCGGCGTCCGTCGCCGACCGGATCCGGGCCCGGGGCCCGAGGACGGTGGTCCTCACCCTGGGGCGGGGGGGGTGCCTGGCGACGACCGGCACCGAGGTGTACGAGGTCCCCGGCCGTCGCGTGCAGGCGGTGGACGCCGTGGGCGCGGGGGACGCCTTCAACGGGGCCCTGGCCGCCGTCCTGGCGGAAGGCCGGCCGCTGGGCGAGGCCCTGGCCTGGGCCACGGCCGCCGCCGCCCTCGCCGTGACGCAGCCCGGGGCCCAATCCGCCCTGCCGACGCGGGAGCAGATCGACCGCTTCGTCCACGTCGAGGGCTGAGCCGGGGGGTGCCGCCGCCGTCAGGACCCGGACTTCCCGGAGAAACGATTCATGTCGTCGGCCGTCGCGGGCCGATCGCTTCTAGTAACGACACGGGCGCGGCGCGAGCCGATGCGTCGCGTCGTGGTTGGCATGTCGGACGGGCAGGCGTCGTCGACGACCCCCAACGCGGTGCTCCCACTCGCCCCCCTTCCCGGGGGAGGCGAGACGTACGGCGGCGACGGGCGCGGCGCGTGAGCGTCGCGGCCTTCGCACCGGCGGAGGCGGCGCCTGCCCTTCCAGACCCCTCCCCTCGGAGCCGTCGGCCCGCCGTTCAGGCGTGCTCGTGCTCGCGGACGGTGACGTAGACCTCCTGGCAGGTCTCCGCGATCTTCTCGCCCAGCCCCTGGTGCTTGGTCTCCAGCTGGGCGGAGTACATCCCCAGCATCCGGCACAGGAAAGCCCCCTGGCAGGGGTCGCCTTCCTGCACGAGATGGTCGAGCGACTCCTCGATCTGGTCGGCCAGGTAGAGGAGGAACTGCGCCTGGCCCTTGATCTCGGCCAGGAAGCGGCGCAGGTCGGGCGAGATGGCGTCGCGAGGGGCGGCGGGGTGCTCGGCCCCCTCGTCGTGGGGGGCGAACTCGTGCAGGGCGGGGACGCCGTTCTCGGTGGAGGCGCTCATGACAGGTCTCCGGCCGCGAAGGTGGCGGGGGCCTCGGGCGACTGGACCATCGCGTCGAGCATGTCGCACAGGTCGGCGATGGAGTCCATGTGCCGGCTCTCCTGGCGGAGGTTGGCCGTGTGCATCTCGACGAGCTGCTTGATGAAGATCCGGGTCCCCGGGTCGGTCTCGTCCTGGAACCGCTCGACGTCGGCGACGGCGGCGCGGACGAGGTAGTCGAGGAACTGGAGCTTGCCGCGGATCGAGACCGAGAGCCCGGCGAGCGTGGAGCCCCCCGAGGCTGCCGGCGGAGCAGAGAGTTGGGTCATCCTTGGTGCGTCTCCGGTCCGGTGGCGGGACGCCTCGGCGAGGCGTCAGCGTCCGTGCGGGATGTCGATCGAGTGCGAGGCTTCCCGATCATGGGAAACCGATTTCACCTGGAGGTTACTCAGACCCGCCCCCCGTTGCAAGCGGAAAGCCGTCGCGTGGCGGTTCCGCCGGCCCCCCGCGCGGGGTACAAACGGGGGCGCGGGGGCGGGCGTCGCCCCCGGTGACGTTCGCCCCCGGGAGGACCGCAACGATGTCGCGCAACGTGGACCGTCGGGGCCTGCTCATGGCCGGCGCCGGCGCCGCCTGGCTGGGGCCGGGGGCCTTTTCGCGGGCGTCCGCGAGGGCCCCCCGGAAGAGGATCTTGTATTTCACGAAGAGCGCCGGGTTCCTGCATTCCGTCGTCGACCGCCGGGGGGAAGCCCTGGCGCACTCGGAGAGGATCCTGACGGAGGTCGGCGCGGCGCACGGCTTCGAGGTCGTCGCCTCGAAGGATGGGCGGCTGTTCGAGCCCGACCGGATCGGCGCGTGGGACGGCTTCGTCTTCTATGCGTCGGGCGACCTGTCGACCCCCGGGACGGACGGCGAGCCGCCGCTGTCGGCCGACGGCGAGAAGGCCCTGCTGGACGCCGTCCGCGGCGGCAAGGGGTTCGTGGGGATCCACCCGGGGAAGCTGGCGGTCCAGGAGGAGAGGGAGCGGGGGGTGGACGACCCACTCGGCCGCATGGTCGGCGGCGAGTTCATCTCGCACGGGCCGCAGCAGGTCGCGACGGTCGCGGTCGCCGACCCGAAGTTCCCCGGCTTTCCCGGCGGCTTCGGCCGCTCGCCCTCGTTCCGCCTGCACGACGAATGGTACGCCCTGCGGGGGATGCCCGAGGACCTGCACGCCATCCTCGTCCTGCGCACCGAGGGGATGGAGGGCCCGGAGTATCGCCGGCCCGACTATCCGATCACCTGGGCCCGCAAGCACGGCGACGGCCGCGTCTTCTACACCGGCCTGGGCCATCGCGAGGACGTCTGGACCAACCCCGACTTCCAGTCGCTCCTCCTGGGCGCGCTCGCCTGGTCGACCGGCCTCGCCGACGCCGACCTGACGCCCAACCTCAAGGACGTCGCCCCCGGGTACGCCACGCTGCCGGCCTGAACGCCGGCCCCTGGTTCCGCCGCCCGCCGGCGCGGTGTACAACGAAAGGATCGGGCCCGGGCGAGGTCCGGGCCCGCCGACAGCGATCCCGAAGGAGAACCGCAACGATGTCGCGCAACGTGAACCGCCGAGAACTGCTCCTGGCCGGCGCCGGAGCCGCCTGGCTCGGCTCGGGCGTCCTCTCCCGGGCCGTCGGGGCGTCGGCGAAGGCCCCCAAGAAGATCCTCTACTTCACGAAAAGCTCCGGCTTCCAGCACTCGGTCATCACCCGCCAGGGGGAGGCCCTGGCGCATTCGGAGAAGATCCTGACGGAGATCGGCAAGGAGCACGGCTTCGACGTCGTCGCCTCCAAGGACGGCCGGCTGTTCGAGCCCGACAAGATCGGCGAGTGGGACGGCTTCGTCTTCTGCACCACCGGCGACCTGACCACCCCCGGCACCGACAAGACGCCCCCGCTCTCCGCCGACGGCGAGAAGGCGTTCCTCGACGCCATCCGCAAGGGGAAGGGCTTCGTCGGCATGCACTGCGCCGCCGACACCTTCGGCCACTTCGGCGCGCGGAACAAGGGAGCCGAGGACCCGTACATCCGGATGATCGGCGGCGAGTTCGTCTCGCACGGGCCGCAGCAGGTCGCCACCCTGGAGGTCGTCGACCCCAAGTTCCCCGGCCTGGCCGACGGCTTCGGCAAGGCGTCGTCGTTCAAGATCAACGACGAATGGTACTCGCTGAAGAACCTCCCCGAGGACCTGCACGTCATCCTGGTGCAGAAGACCGCGGGCATGGAAGGCAAGGACTACCAGCGCCCGGACTACCCCGCCACCTGGGCCCGCAAGTACGGCGACGGCCGCGTCTTCTACACCAGCATGGGCCATCGCGAGGACGTCTGGACCAACCCGAACTACCAGTCGCTCCTGCTGGGCGCGCTCGCCTGGTCGACCGGCCTCGCCGACGCCGACCTGACGCCCAACATCAAGCAGGTCACGCCCGAATACGCCAAGCTGCCGGCGTGACGCGGCGGGCCTATCCGGGGAATCGCGCCGGCGGCGTTCTCACGCGCCGGCGCGACGACCTAGGGTTGGATGGCGGTCGCGGGCGACCGCGCAGTCTGCATCCAACCCGAGAGGTGGCGCCGTGAGCGTATCGCGAACGTCCTGCTTCAGCATGGCCGCCGGGCTCGCCCTGATCGCCGGAGTCGCCTGGATGTCCCAGGGGTCGGCCGGCGGCATGGCCCTGAACGTCATGCAGGTCCCCAGCGACCGGCCGAGGATCGCCGCGTCGGAGATCCTGTCTCGGTTCCCGAAGGCGAAGCACGAGGAGTTCATGCGCCGGGCCATCGCCAATTCGCGGAAGGCCGGCGTGGAGTACAAGACCGGCGGCGCGTTCGGCGCGGTGATCGTGGACGGGGACGGCGCGGTGATCGCCGACGGCATGAACCACGTCGTCGCCCAGAACGACCCGACCTGGCACGGCGAGATGCACGCGATCCGCCAGGCCTGCGCCCTGCTGAAGAAGCCCAAGCTCGAAGGGTGCATCCTCTACACCTCGTCCGAGCCCTGCCCGATGTGCCTGGCCACGGCCTACTGGGCCTCCGTCGACGGCATCGTCTACGGCGCGAAGGTGGAGGACTCCAAGAA
>Ga0209958_1000556_pt1 | contig 58775 bp, 53 predicted proteins | sample ThiBio_inoc_plan_FD_183942 | JGI IMG/M metagenome (GOLD analysis project Ga0209958, IMG submission 183942) | Wastewater bioreactor microbial communities from Cape Town, South Africa - Thiocy_inoc_plan (SPAdes) | ecosystem: Engineered > Bioremediation > Thiocyanate > Unclassified | place: South...
GCCCGGCTTCCGCCTCCCGCAGGAAGCCAATGATCTGTTCTTCGGTGAAACGCTTCTTCATGTCCAACTCCTTGAATGATGGAATTGGACTCCAAAGCTATGTGCTACTCAAATCGGGGGGACGTCGCCCGCACCACAACAAGCCCCCTCACCTCAGTATCAACCGAACTACAACACGGCCGAACCTCGGGATGCCACAGCGTTAACAGCTCTTGGGGAAAGGTATGTCAAGGGTGACGGCGTACCTAAAGATCCTGTAAAGGCAGTGGAATTATTCCGGAAAGCTGCAAATCAAGGATTCGCGCCAGCCATGAACGATCTTGGCGTGATGTATGCAAACGGAGAAGGCGTTGGACAGAGTTATTCAGAAGCTCTTTCCCTGTATCGTGTAGCGGCGGAACGGGGGAGTACGCAGGCTAATGCCAATTTGGGTAATGCGTATGAAATCGGACAGGGTGTTCCCAAGAATTACAACGAGGCTCTCGCTTGGTACAGAAAAGCTGCGAATTTGGGTCATGAAGGGGCAAAACAAAGAATTGCCGTTATCGAAAAAACACTAAACCAACAAAGCCAGGCACCTCAGACGGATGTTGCGATGGAAATGACGGCGCGTAGTCTGGCAAGGAATGAAGGATGTGAGATTGCGTCTATCAAAAACGTGCAACCACCAGCAGGTTTCAATTTTGCCTATGAGATAAGCTGCTCAGATTCAAGCATTCGTAAGTACAACTGCAAGAGTCCTAATTGCAGTATTGCATCCGTGACGCCCCCCATGGGATTTCAAACCAAGAGCAAGTCAAAGTGACTGGATCTTTGATCCCCTTAAACAGAAATACGGCGCTCAGAGTGATGGTTGTTATCCGTTAAAAGAGTGCGTTGTCGTCGCTGATTTACACCGTATAAACAACCCCAGGGGATAGAAGATGACAATGCCTTACTGGGTGACCGTACCTTGTGCCTCGTGTGGCACGGAGACGGAAATCACAAAATTCCTAAGTACGCACAGCATTGGGTCGGGCGACTTGGATATGCGGTCTGCAGGAATGCACGGATTGATCCTTTCAGCGCAAGTGCAACGATGCCCCGGATGTGGATATTGTGCGTCCGATGTCAGCGTAGTTTATCCAGATGCGCAGGCTGTGATCAGTAGTCAAGAATACCGGGATCAATTAAACGACCCAGCGTATCCCGAACTGGCAAATTCATTCTTGTGCCAAGCCATCCTTCTCGATCGAGCACTTAGAAATAACCATGTAGAGTCAGCTTGGGCACGGATAAAAGCGGCATGGGTTTGCGATGACTCCAACCATTCGGATCCGGCTATCGCATGTAGACGTAGGGCGGAGATCAGTCTGGCTGTTGCAGAAGCTCGCAATCTTAACCCTGCAGTTCAAGATGAGAAAAATGTGGCAATAAGAGTTGACCTGCTGCGTAGGTCAAAACAAGTATATGCCGCAAGGAAACTAATTTCGGATAGGCGGGGGAAAATCACCGATGACCTGATCAAATGCATCCTTGGTTTCCAAAGCGAACTGCTCGATAAGAACGATTTTTCTCGTCACACAATTGCAGAAGCACGATCACATTTTAAAGAGCATAGCTCCGGAGTTGCTGCTGGCAGTACATTGAACGTTATTGCGAGCACACCCAAAGAGCACAAACATGAACACAGCAGTGGCACCAGTACAGCAGAACCAGATGTGACAGAACATCAAGCCGCAATTGAAAAACATGGTGAGCAGATTGGTGCCAATTTGAGCGAGGGTGGAGACGCTGAAATTATTTGGAGCGACTTCGATGTTAGAGACCTTACTTGGGAAGATTATCAGCGGGAGAAGGCGAACGAAAAGTTTGTTGCACAAGTTCAGGGATTCATGGATGTGCTTCGTAAAGATGGCGCAGACGCCGCCGAAGCATATCTAAAAAATAAAATTAAGGCCGAAGATGAGGCGAAAAAGAAAAAGGCTAGGTGGGATGAGTTCCTCAAAATAGCTGGAATAGTTCTGGTAACTGCTTTTTTCGTGACCAAATGTAATGACAGCACTAGTCAAAACGATTGCTACAACGAGTATGGCAAGTATGGCGCTGAACGAATCTGCGAATGAGCATCTCAAATGCCAGGAGTGACACATGAATGCATCATGCTTTTATTGAAACTTACAAGCGCAGAATGGGCTGCATGGGTACAAGCGATCGGGTCCGTTGTTGCCATTTTCGCAGCAGCTTATATTGCCAGACACCAATCGAGGCTACAGCATCGAAGTGCACTCGACCTGCATATGACAGAGCTGCGCACAGCGCGTGTGGACATGGCCAAAACACTATCTGTCCTAGCCGCAAATGCTTCAAAGGTAATGCAACACATCGCAGGCCAACTGAATGATCGCGAGTCCGTGTACCGCGCAGCAGAGGGATTCATTCATTGCGACCTTGGCGAATTGAGGCGCATCGACACCTATTTAAATGGCATTCCAATTCACTCGGTTCCCTACTCGTTGGTCACCATAACCATGACCTTAGGTTCCACTGTGCGTCAGTTTAAGGAAAAGGTTGAAACGACTCTGAGACTTCACCGGCAGATGAATGAGAGCATGTTTGATGATTTCTTTCGATCAACAGATGAAATGAACGCCAGTATTGAAGCTACTTGTTGCGATATAGAAGCCGCAGTTAAAAGCCTAAATACATAGGCCAACAATTACAGACAGATCGAGCGTCTCTTCTTGAGGGGCAAGCAGACGCCAAAATGGCCCGAGCCAATGTCTCCTACTGGCCGAGAGTACGCATAGCGGCACTGATACCGAAAGCCGCCACCCGCGTGCCAGAGAAGCGTGTTCGTCATCGACTGCAATGGCGGAACACCAAGCATTCCCGCCGCCCTATCGAATGATCCGCTGGGGGCTGGTTCAAGACCCGGGTTATTTGTCTGTCGACCAGGCGGCCTGATCCAGCCAGGCCACGGTTTCCTGCCCGCCACGCACCCCGGACACCGGCAGCTTCGCACCCTGCCTCCAGTGCAGCAGCGCTTCGCGTTTGCCAGAACCCGTGACGACAAACCAAACCCGTTGACTGCGATTCAAGCGCGCCACCGACAGGCTCACGCGCTCGGGCGGCGGCTTGGGCGCATCGAACACGGCCAGCGCATCCGGGCTGTCGCCCGCCGTTCCCCAGTCATGGCCCGGGAAAAGGCTTGCGGTATGGCCGTCCTCGCCCATGCCGAGCAGCACGATGTCGAAATCGCCCACGCGTGCCAGCCAGTCGGCATACACTGCTGCCGCTTCGCTGGCACCGAATTCGGCGGGGATCGGCCAGCGTTGCTCTTCGGGGATATTCGACGCGGTGAGCCAGGCGGCCTCGGCCATGGCGCTGTTGCGCTCGGGATGATCGGCCGGCAGGCAGCGCTCGTCACCGTACCAGATGTGCCAGCGCGCGTCGCCCGCGCCGCGACGCGCCAGCTCGGCATACAGCGCGCGCGGGGTGGTGCCGCCGGCCAGCACCAGGTGAAGCGCGCCGCGCGCGGCGATCGCCGCTGCGGCCTCGGCGCACAGCGCGTCGGCCAGTGCCCGCACCAGCGCATCGCTATTGGCGAACACCCGCCACTGGGTCGCCATCACAGCTCGTCGCGCCAGGTCTGGTCGTCGCTGTCGAACAGGCGGTTTGCCTCGGCCGGCCCCCAGGAACCGGCGGGGTAGGGGGGGATGAATTCGCGCTCGACCGTCCAGTTTCTGAGAATGGGATCAACCACGCGCCACGCCCATTCGACTTCGTCGAAGCGGATGAACAGCGAACGATCGCCTTCGATCACGTCGAGCAGCAGGGTCTCGTAGGCGTCGAGCGTCTGCTCGTCGGTCTTGAGGAAGCTCGCGTTCATCTGCATCACGCGCGTATCCATGTCGAGTCCCGGTTGCTTGACATGGATTTCCATACGCATCGACTCCTCGGGCTGGATCGACAGCAGTATCCAGTTGGGGTCGACCGATTCGAGCGGGGTCTCGCGGAACAACTGCTGCGGCGGATGGCGGAAGCGCAGCGCGATCATCGAAGTCTGGCGCGGCATGCGCTTGCCGGTGCGCAGGTAGAACGGCACCCCGCGCCAGCGCCAGTTGTCGATATAGAACTTGGCGGCGACGAAGGTCTCGGTGGCGGAGTTCGCCTCGATGTTTTCCTCCTGCTGGTAGCCCGGCACGGTCTTGCCATCGATCATCCCGCGCGCGTATTGCGCACGAATCGCGTGCGCATGCACGGCGCGCTTGGCAATCGGGCGGATCGAGCGCAGCACCTTCACCTTTTCGTCGTGCAGGGCGTCGGCTTCGAGCGCGGCCGGCGGTTCCATGGCGACGACGGTGAGCAGCTGCATCAGGTGGTTCTGCAGCATGTCGCGCAGCGCGCCGGCGCGGTCGTAGTAGTCGGCGCGCTTCTCGATGCCAATCGATTCGGCCACGGTGATCTGCACGTGGTCGATGAAGTTGCGGTTCCACAAGGGCTCGATCAGGGTGTTGGCGAAGCGGAACACCAGCAGGTTCTGCACCGTCTCCTTGCCGAGGAAATGGTCGATGCGGTAGACCTGTTCCTCGTCGAAATGCTGGTGCAGCAGCTGGTTCAGCATGCGCGCCGACTCGATGTCCTCGCCGAAGGGCTTTTCGATCACCACGCGATTGAGGCCGCGCGGCTTGTTGAGGCCGACCGCTTCGAGGTTGTGGATCACCGCCGCAAATTCCGCCGGCTTGATGGCGAGATAGAACACCGTGCTCGAACAGGCTTCTTCGGGAGGCAGGCGGCGGGCCAGCGCCTGGTACGAAGCGGCATCGTTGAGGTCGCCCTGCTGATAAGTGAAGCGAGCGATGAAGCGTTCGAACACCGGCGTATCGTGCTTGCCCTTGATCTTGTCGGGAAGCATCTCGCGCATGTATTTGCGCCATTCGTCGTCGCTCCAGGGGCGGCGCGAAAACGCCACGATATTGAGCGACTCCGACAGGCGGGCCGATGCCTCCAGGTGATACAGCGCGGGCAGCAGCTTGTTGGTGGCCAGATTGCCGGTGGCGCCGAAGATAACGAAGGTGCACGGCAGCGAGTCTTCCAGGTCGGTCATTTGCCGCCCTCCTTGATCGCGTGGCCGCCGAATCCCTGGCGCATCTTGGCGAGCATTTTCGCTGCGTAATCGTTTTTGCCCTGGCTGGCAAAACGCATCATCAAGGCCAGCGTCATCACCGGGGCGGGGATGCCCTGCTCCACCGCTTCCAGCGCGGTCCAGCGTCCCTCGCCGGAGTCGGCGACGAAAGGCTGGACGGTTTCCAGCGCCTGGTCCTGCGCCAGGAAATCCGCCGACAGGTCGAGCAGCCATGAACGCACCACGCTGCCATGGCGCCACAACTCGGCGATCTCGTCCAGCTGCAGATCGAAGCCGGCTTTGTTCTGCATCAGCGCAAAGCCTTCGGCGAAGGCCTGCATCATGCCGTACTCGATGCCGTTGTGGACCATCTTGACGAAGTGGCCGGAACCGACCGGACCGGTATGCAGCCAGCCTGTCGTCGGCGTCGGCGCCAGTGCTTCCATGTAGGGTTTGAGTCGTGCGGCCGCGGCGTCGCTGCCGCCGAACATGATGCAGTAGCCGTTCTCCAGCCCCCACACCCCGCCGGAGACGCCGGCATCGGCGTAGTCGATCTGCTGCGCCGCCAGCATCCCGGCATGGCGCTGATCGTCCTTGTAGTAGGCATTGGCGCCGTCGACCACCAGATCGCCGGGGCTCAACAGCGGCTGCAGCGCCGCCAGCGCCGTCTCGGTGGCTTCGCCGGCAGGCAGCATCAGCCAGACGATGCGCGGCGCCTGCAGGGCCGCGACCAGATCGGCCAGGGTGGCGCAGGCGAGATGGCCGGTTTCCGCCGCGATGGCCGAGCTCACTTCATGACTGCGGTTGTTGAGCGCAATCCTGATGCCCTTGCGGGCCAGGCGCCGCGCCATGTTGCCGCCCATGCGGCCGAGTCCGACGAGCCCGAATTCCATGTTTTGCCCCTGAGTCTGGATGAATGCCTGCCCGCTGCGATTATCGCGCCGGCACCAAATGCATGATAGGACGTGCCGGCGGCCGCTGCGCCTGCAGCGGTCAGGCCAGCAAACCGGGGAACAGCTTGCCCAATCCGCTCGCGATCATCTCGATCGAAATCGCTGCGATGATCAGCCCCATCAGGCGCGTGACGACATGAATCCCGGTTTTTCCCAGACGCTGCGCAATCGCCGGCGCGGCGCGAAACGACAGCCACACCGACAGGGCCACCAGCGTCACCGGGATCAGCAGTGCGGCCTGATGCAGCAGTTCGCCCTTGGCCGCGCCCGCCGCCACGATGACATGGGTGATCGCGCCCGGCCCGGCCAGCAGCGGAATGCCCAGCGGCACCACGCCGACCGCCTCCCTCTCTTCCGCCTCCATCGCCTCGTCCTGCGTCTGCCGCTGCGGGCTGACGTGCGCCTGCACCATCGACAGGGCCAGCAACAGCAGCAGCAGGCCGCCCGCCACCGAGAACGCGGCGAGGCGGATACCGAAAAAGCTCAGCAAAGGTTCGCCGACGAAGGTGAACAGCGTCAGCACCCCCAGCACCGTCAACGCCGCGATCCGCGCCGCCGCGCGGCTTTGCGCAAGCGTGTGGCCCTGCGTGGCGAGGAGGAAAATCGGGATGACGCCGACCGGATCGACGATGGCAAACAGCGCAAGCGCCGCCTTGGCGAGTTCGAGAATGTCCATTGCCGGCATCATAGCCGCATGACAGGGCGGATCCTTAAAGCCGGCGGAACAGCAGATCCCATACCCCGTGCCCCAGGCGGATGCCGCGCTGCTCGAACTTGGTGAGCGGGCGGGTGTCGGGGCGCGGCGCGTAGTCCGCCACGGTGTTTGTCAGCAGCGGTTCGGCGGCGAGCACCACGAGCATCTGTTCGGCGTAGTCCTGCCAGTCGGTGGCCAGATGGATGTAGCCGCCCGGCTGCAGGCGGCTGGCCAGCAGTTGCACCAGCGGCGGCTGGATCAGGCGGCGCTTGTGGTGGCGCTTCTTGTGCCAGGGGTCGGGGAAGAAGATGTGGATGCCGGCGAGGCTGGCCGGCGCCAGCATGCGGTTCAGCACCTCGACGGCGTCATGCTGGATGACGCGCACATTGGTCAGGCCGCGTTCGCCGAGCTGCTTCAGCAGCGCGCCCACGCCCGGGGTATGCACCTCGACGCCGAGGTAGTCGTTTTCGGGATGGGCGGCGGCAATTTCAGCCAAGCCTTCACCCATGCCGAAGCCGATTTCGAGAATGCGCGGCGCCGGGCTTGAATCAGAGGCGGCGCGGCCGAAGGCGGCGTCGAGATCGAGTACGGCAGGCCGGTACGGCAGCATGAACTGCGGCCCGATCTCGGCCAGCGCACGCGCCTGGCCGGAACCGACGCGGCCGGCGCGCAGCACGTAGGATCGGATGCGCGGATGCGCGCCGGAGTCGGTCGTCATGCTTTATTTGCTGCCTGCGCTTCGGTTTTCAGTAATGAGGCCGCTGGTGGGCGAACTCGGGCTGGCTTTATAGATTTTCTTCGGCATGCGGCCGGCGAGGAAGGCCTCGCGCCCGGCCTCCACCGCCTTCTTCATCGCCGACGCCATCAGCACCGGATTGCCGGCGCCGGCGATCGCGGTGTTCATCAGCACGGCATCGCAGCCGAGTTCCATCGCGATGGTGGCGTCGCTGGCGGTGCCGACGCCGGCATCGACGATCACCGGCACCGACAGGCGGTCGATGATGATCTGCAGATTCCACGGATTGAGGATGCCCATGCCGGAACCGATCAGGCTCGCCAGCGGCATCACCGCGACGCAGCCGATGTCTTCCAGCTGTTTCGCGGCGATGGGGTCGTCCGAGGTGTAGACCATCACCTGGAAACCATCCTTCACCAGCACCTCGGCCGCTTTCACCGTTTCCGCCACGTTGGGATACAGCGACTCGGCGTCGCCCAGCACCTCGAGCTTGACCAGGCTGTGGCCGTCGAGCAGTTCGCGCGCCAGGCGCAGGGTGCGGATCGCGTCGTCCGCGGTATAGCAGCCTGCGGTGTTGGGCAGGTAGGTGTATTGCGACGGCGGCAGCGCATCGAGCAGGCTGGGCTGGCCCGCGTCCTGGCCGATGTTGGTGCGGCGGATGGCGACGGTGACGATTTCCGCCCCCGAGGCCTCGACCGCGAGGCGCGTTTGTTCGAAATCCTTGTATTTGCCGGTGCCCACCAGCAGGCGCGAGGCATAGGATTTTCCGGCGATGACGAGAGGTTCCATATTCAGAGGAGTGCGGATCTAGGGGCTAGGGGTGGATCAGCCGCCGCCGACCGCGACGACGATTTCCAGGCGGTCGCCGTCGGCGAGCCGGGTGTCGGCATGCTGGCTGCGCGGGACGATTTCGCCATTTTTTTCGATGGCGATGCGTTTCCCGAGCAGATCCAGCGACGCGATCAGCTGGCTCAGGGTGAGCGGGGCGGGGAAGGTACGGGGTTCGCCGTTGATGAGCAGTTCAATCACGAATCAGTTCTTCTATCCGGGGGACGCGAGTTTCAGTATCATGCCGAATTCTACCCTGAAGCACCCTACAGGGCATGAAGGCACAGCACCGCGCGGGCGTCGTATAGTGGCATTACCTGAGCTTCCCAAGCTCATGAGGAGGGTTCGATTCCCTTCGCCCGCTCCACTGTATCAATCTGCGGACTTCCGCAGAAGTCCAAGAGAGTCTGCAAGTCGTTGCCGCACAAAGACTTTTCCTCTCTTTGACGGTCTGCAGTAGTCCACTGCGATCCGCCTACAGCCGGGACTTTTAAGTCCACAAACAAGTCCATTTTTGCGGGCGCGGCTGATTCCGGATTGTTGATGGAGGGGCGAGGTCGACGTGACCAGCATCTGGTTCCTGACTCATGTTCAGGAGCAAGAGCATGGCACTCTCAGACCTGGCCGTTCGACAGGCCAAGGCAACTGGCAAGGCATACACCCTCCCTGACTTGGATGGCCTCTCCCTGGCCGTCACGGCTGCAGGGGGCAGGACTTGGCACTTCCGCTACTACTGGGCGGGCAAGCAGAAGCGGATGTCGCTCGGCACCTACCCGGAGGTGACGCTTCGCGAGGCCCGCAGCCTGCGCGACGAAGCGCGCGCCCTGCTGGCCAAAGGCACCAATCCTCGCGTTCACCGCAAGCAGAAGCGCACCGCTGTCCGGCTCGCCGACGAAAACACCTTCGAGGCGGTGTATCGCAAGTGGCTCAAGCATCGCGGGCTCAGCCTCAAGGAAGGCCGGCAGACGACCCTCTCGATACTTCCGCGCATCTTCGACAAGGATGTGCTGCCCGCCTTGGGCAAGCGGTCGGTCTATGAGATCAAGCGTCCCGACCTCTTGGAGGTGATCGCCAAGATCGAGAAGCGCAAGGCGCTCTCCGTCGCCGAGAAAGTCAGGACGTGGTTCAACCAACTGTTCCGCTACGCGCTGGTGATCGTGCCGGGCCTGGAACAGAACCCCGCCTCCGATCTCGATGTGGTGGCGCTGCCGCTGCCACCCGTCAACCACAACCCGTTCCTGCGCATGGCCGAACTGCCGAAGCTGTTGCAGCGGCTACGCAGCTATCGCGGCAGGCGGCAGACCCAGCTCGGGCTGCGGCTATTGCTGCTGACCGGCGTGCGAACCGGAGAGCTGCGACAGGCGACGCCGGATCAATTCGATCTGGACCGTGGGCTGTGGATCATCCCGCCCGACGTCGTGAAGCAACTCCAATTGGATATGCGCAAGAAGCGGCAGCAGCCAAAGGACATCCCGCCCTACATCGTGCCGCTGTCGATTCAGGCCATGGAGATCGTCCGGCACCTGCTGGATGAGTTCAAGCCGGCCCAGCGCCACCTGTTCCGGCACGACAGCGACTTGAAGAAGCGCATCAGCGAGAACACGCTCAATGGTGCGCTCAAGCGCATGGGCTATCAGGAACGCCTGACCGGACACGGCATCCGCGGCACGATGTCCACTGCGCTCAACGAGATCGGCTACCCGAAGGTCTGGGTGGATGCACAGCTCTCGCATGTCGATCCCAACAAGGTCAGCGCGACCTACAACCATGCCGAGTACGTGGAGCAGCGTCGCCGCATGATGCAGGACTGGGCCGATCGGCTCGACCTCTTCGAGCAGAACCAGGTCGAGGCAGCCAGCATGCCGCTCACCGTGCATCTGGAAGGCGTGCCCGCGTTCCCGAGTGAGCAAACCGCAAGCGCGCCCTCCACGCCGGTTGCCGCTTCGCCAATCCTGCTGGTGACGAAGCCGGGTGACGCCATGCCGTTGGTTTCTGCCGCCGCACATCGGCTGCCGGCGGTTCCGCCCCCTCGATCGGCCGCGCCGCTGGTGCCTTCGGACATTCAGCGCGAGAGGATGGAACTGTTCGATGTCTTCGAGGCGCCGCACAACCTTCCCGTCGCTGCGTTTGCCAAGATGGCAGGCAAATCCCGCAGGTGGATCAGCTACGAGATCAAGGCGGGCAACTTGCTGGCGTTGAACGTAGGCAACCGCGGCCAGCGCGTGCCGGACTGGCACCTCGACCCACTCAAGCACGAGCTGATCCAGTCCGTCCTGAAGCTGACCAGGGGTGCGGACCCTTGGCAGATCTACCATGCACTGCTGCAGCCGCGCTCGATGCTGCGGGGGCGTTCGGCACTGGAGGGCGTGACGGCCAGCAATCTCGACAAGCTCGTCATGGCCGTGAGCACAGCCGTGAAGGAAAGCGAATGGACCCTGCCGCGAGTCGTGGTTGCCTAGCAGCAGGAATGCGGGATCGTGGCGAAACCGCGATCCCGGCGTATCTGTCAGGACACCAAGCGCGCGCGGCGGGCGAATCTTGCCTGGGTGTCCGACAAGGAAGCGTTGCGGCGCAGCAGGTAAGCCATCACGATCGTTGGTGCGCCGGCCAGCGGCCGCATGGCGATGCCTCGGCGTAGGTAGCTCGCCAGTCTCGCGGCAGGCGCAATGGCGATCCCGTACCCGGCGGCAACCAGCGTCATCGCCACATCGAATGTCTCCACCGTTTGCTCCCGCTCCTGCAGCGCGTTCTCGAACACGCGCTGCACGGTCATGCGCCATGGTTCATCGGCCGTGGACTGCGAGCAGATCAAGGGCTGCTTGAGCACTTCCCCGCACGGCACTTCACGGTAGGCCAGCAGGTGGGAGCGCTTGGCCACGGCGACCGCCAGCGTGTCATGCCACAGCGGCTCGCATACCCAGCCAGGCCACTGCCGGGCAACCGCAGACAAGGCGAAGTCGAAGCCGTCGCCCGGCAGCTCCGCGCCTCGAACGGGATCTGTCCATCCGGCCAGGACGGCATGAGTCTCCGGCTCTTCGGCACGCTGCAGGGCGAGCACGTCGGCGAGCTGGGGAGGCACCCATTCGCCGAGGACGGCCATGCGAATTTCGGCGGTGATGTCACTCGATTCCACGTCCAGCTCCCCCCAGGCGGTGAACTCGTGGCAACTGATCTCGAAGCCGTTGAATGAGTTAAGTTTAACGTGGTTTAAATCGTGACCGTGTTCGACGCTCTTGGCAATGCCAAAGCGTTCGATCCAAAGGGGCCGCCCCACCGGCACCACTACCTACGAAGCGGAACCAGCCATCGCGTTTGGGGCTGCCGTGCGGGAAGAGAGAACCAACCAGGGTATCGCTCAGGAAACGCTGGCTCACATGGCCGGCATCGAGCGGTCTCACATGGGCAAGATCGAGCGCGGCGAGCATGTCCCCACGCTCCCCCTCATCCTCAAGATCGCCCGTGCGCTGAAATGCAGTTCCGCCCACTTGATGACTCTGACCGAAGCCAAGCTGGCAGAGTCGGCCCCATCCGCGGATTGAAGCCGGCCTGCGCAGCGGCCGCACGCCTACCCCTGATCGTCGTTGTCCTTGCCCCCAAGGGCTGAATCTTCGCGCTTTGCGGCCTCGTTGAGGAGCCGCAGGTATGGGTTGTCTGGCGGCGTCTCCTGGAACAGCGCATCCGGGCTGACGAGCAGGTAGCCGTGCAGCCGGCGCGACTTGCGCGGCCCCGTGACTTCGCAGGTCCAGATGTTCAGCCCGCTCGGCTGCTTGCGGTGCTGTCCCAGCTTCTCGAAGCGCTTCTGTACCCACTGCCACCCCTCCAGCTTCTCCTGCTTGGCCAGCGCGGCGACTTGAAGGTACTCCTGCGCGTAGCGCTGGAACACGCCGGGGCTGACGAGGTAGGTCGTACCGGCGACGGTATGCACCAGGGCCTTGGCGTCGTTGATGATGAGCTTGCGCGTCTGGATGCTCTGGCGCAGCCAGGCCATGAAGTGCGCCCCGGAGGGCTCCGCGCGATCCTGGGAAGGCGCGAGGCTCATTCCTGGCGTGGGCACGGTCGAAGGGGCCGGCTCGGCCTCGGCAACAGGGCAAGTCGGGGTCTCCGATGCTGTGGGTGGAGCGGTGTCGCCCAGCAGATCGAGCAGCGCGGCCACGCCGGTGTCTGTGGCTATGGATGCGATCGGCGCCGTGCTCGCGGGTGCAGCTTCGGTGCCTTCCACGCGCGGCCCATCGGCCACCGCCGGCGCTAGCGGCGGCGGCTCCGCCTGTTCCTCTTCGACCTGCACACGGCCTGCGAACGGCGCCGGCCGGTCGGCGGCATCCCAGATCATGGCCGGCGAGAGTTTCAGGAACGTGAAGGCGTGCGACCAGCCGGCGTCGCTGGTGACGGTAGCCTTCCAGATCGCCTTGCCATCCGGCGTCGGTTGCACGATGCCGTGATCCTGCAGCACGTTGAACACCGCCGTATTGCTCGCCGGGATGCCGTCGATGCCCTGCGACAGCAGATGTGCGCGCAGCTTGTCGGAGACGGTCTTGCTCACCAGCCACAGGGCGTCTTGGGTCAGCCAGCCGTCCGCCGGGCCGGCCTGGTTCAACTTGAATTCCTCCTTGAGCAGGTAGCGCAAGCCGTCGAGCAATTTGCGTTGCAGCGCATGCTTGGGCGCCGCCAGCGCCTTACTGGGATCGCCGCCGAGTTCCTGGGCGACCGATGCCTGGTCGGCCTGCACGACCAGTTCGCCGAGCGTGCCAGCGTGCTCGTACTGGCCGGCCAGCACGTACAGCAGCGCGGCCCAGACGTCGGGATAGCCGCTGAGCCAGTCGAAGATGTCCCGATCGAGAAGGCGCGCGTAGAGCAGCCCGGTGGCGGCGCTGTGCAGGCGGTACTCGCGCTCCTTTCGGTAACGGAAGCGGTAGGGCTTTCGCAGCGGGCCGTGCCAGGGATGCCAGACGCTGCCGTCGGCATGTTCGACGTGCAGATCGACGGCAATCTTGCCGATGTCGTGCAGCAGGGCCGCGTAGGCCGTGCCTGCGGTCCAGGCTTCGGCCTGGGCCGCCTGTGCCTCCGGCGTGACGCCCGCAGGCAGCAGGTATGACTGCCGCAGCTTCAGCGCATAGGCGACGATCTCCAGGCCGTGGTCCAGCATGCCGCCCGGATAGGCGTGGTGGTGGTTCTCGGAAGCCGGGAACTGCTGGACCAGCTCGGCGTAGCGCTCCAGTGGGGCGAGGTAGAGCGTGGCGAACTGCCGGCGCGAGAGCGATGTGCGCTGCCAGATGTGTTCCAGCAGTTTCTGCCGGCGCGGCGTGGCCAGCAGCGATGCGGCCGACTCCGGCCGCATCGACCCTTTCGGAGTTTCGATGGCGGAGGTGGGCGGCGTGCCGGCGGTGGGTGGCACCCTTTTGCGCTGGAACAGCGAGAGCATGGCGAACCCCGGATGACGGGCTGCTCGGGGCGCCTTTTGGCCTTTTCAGGATAGGGCCTTTCCCCTTGGCGCCCTTCCTTTGCCCCTTCCCAGCCCTTTGGCCTTTATCGGAAGCCTTTGGGTATAGGGCCGCTGCTGCGCGGGGCGCCACGATGAATGCGGCATGGGGCAATCCCGGCAAGTGGGGCGCTGCGGGACGCTCGTCAGCTCTGGCCCAAGCCGGTGTCGAGGGCGGCGGATTGCGCTGCGAAGTCGTCGGGACGGCGCTTGCGGAAGGTCTCCAGATTGGCGAGCTTCCAGCGCAGTGCCGGCAGTTGCGCGGCGTGCTGGCACTGCACCAGCGACCAGTCCGGTTCTGCGCGCGCCAGCCCGCTCAGAAACTGCTTGTGCGCGGTGCTCAGTCGCTGTGGCAGCTCGCGCCGCATCCTGGCGCGAGCATCGAGCAGTGTCTCCAGGGAGCAGTCCACTTCGGTCATGCCGACAAAGGCCCGCTCGTACTCGCCGGCGATGTCCTTGTCGTTGCCGAACAGCACTTCGTGGGGCGGCCGGTTGTGGCCCGCCAGATAGATCACGAAGCACTCGACCATGCCGTCGCTGATGTCGCCCGATTCGTAGAGCTGCCACACGTCGAACAGGTCGCGGGGGTGCTGCCGATCCAGCGCGGCCACCAGCTTGCTGGCGTACAGCTCGTCCGGTGCCAGAACCGGCAGCTCGAACTCGACGCCGAACAAATCGCTGGTCTTGGCGCTCAGCGGCCGCCGCTCGACGGGCAGCACGCTGCCTCGGAACACGACGTTGACCTCGATCTTCACCTGGCTGGCATCGTTCTCGACGATCAGCTTGGTGTCCCCCAGGTCCTTGGCGCGAACCAGGCGTGTCTGCACGCCCAGCGGTGCAAGGCGCGCGGCGATGGCGGCCAGCTCCTGGTTGATGGCTTGCAGCGCTTCGTCGCGCGGCGTCTGCCACGGGAGGTATACCACGTCGATGTCCACCGACAGGCGCGGCATGTCCCGCACGAAGAGGTTGATGGCCGTGCCGCCCTTCATGGCGAAGATGTCGTTGGCGAACACGTCGGGCGCGACGGCCAGCAGCAGGCGAACGGTGTCCGCGTAGGTCTTATCCATGAGGTCTCAGGCTCAGCAAGGTGCCGTCATCGAGCCGGCTCATCCAGCGCGTGTTGCTGCCGGTGCGAACCGGGTACTGCTCCAGCAGGGCATCCACATCCACGAGGCTGGTCTCGCGTGCCCAGGTGAGGAACAGGCGCACGGCCTTCACGCTGGCGCAGCAGGACAGCAGTTGTCCGAGCAAGTCCTTGCGGGGGGAACGCAGTCCATCGAAGATGTTGCGGGCCTCTTCGAGGCTCTGCTTGACGCCGGCTTCGTACAGCAGCTCCAGAACGGCACGCTCGGAGGCAGCCACCCGCAGATCCTCGGGCAGGCCAGGCGGCGTGGTCAGGGTCTTGCTGGCCAGCGCCGTGTCCGGCCAGTCGAACAGGCGGGCGTGGACGTAGCGGGCCGGAAAGCGCGAGGTGAACCAGGCTGGCAACACGAAACGACCGTCGCCCCACAGCACCAGCGCCTCCCGGCTGCCCAGGTTGTGCCGCACACCCTGCAGGGCCAGGGCGCTCTTGCCGCCGACGTGCAGGCCGGGCACGCGCTGTTGCAGGAACTTCAGCGCACCGTAGACCCCGAATTCATCGTTCGGGAAGGCATAGACGCCATGGGCCAGGCGCACGAGCCACCCGCCGTCGGCATAGTGGGCGGCGAGCTGGGGCGACACCCCGAACTGGCTCAGGGTGGCAAGGTCGAACGGCGCCCCGCGGGGAAGTCCCGCCTGCAGCCGCTTGATTACCTGGTGCCTAGAATTTCCATCCATGGTGTAAAAATAGCACGGAATCCAATCAGCCCCTAGAGCTATCGCAGGAACGTGCATGGAAAGTAGCATAAGGTTTGATTTGTAGTGCAGAATCTAATCGCCCTGCGACCCGAGCCAACCCGGCTCTGCCGGCCGCAACCCGCCCTCCTGATCGCGGTCTATGCTGGAGGGCAGGCCACGACCGGCCGCTCCGCGAGGTGAGGCACCACTGAAGCCGAGGCATATGAGCATGACCACCAACACGCACAACGGGCGCTGGAGCCACCGGCTGGGCCGGGGGGCTGGCCGTGCCTGGCGTGGATACCTGCGCCGCGAGCAGCGTGTCGCCGGCTGGCTGGTGACGCGCGGGGTGCCCGCGGGCGCGGCGACGGCGGTGCTCTGGATCGTCAAGCTCGCCGTGCTCGGTGCGCTGCTCTACTCCGCGTTCTGGCTGGCCCTGCTGCTTGCCTTTGCGGTGACTGCTGCATGGCTCGTGCAGCACGACGACTCTGATCAAGAGGAACCGCAACCCGAGTGGAGGGAAGGCCCCAACGGCTTCGGGCTTTATGACAAGAGCGACTGGCGCATCGACCCGCATGTGACCGACGACGACTGAACGGCGGTCACTTCTTCGATACGGCGCTCATTGCCATACCAGCGCCACGCCCTCCAGCGCCCTTGGCGTCCGAGGTGGCGGTGGACAACCCCTGCACGATATTTCCCGTGCGAACGCCTGCCCAAGCCAATGCCATGACCCAAAACGTCGGCAGCACGATGAACATCATCGCCATGACGAAGTTGAGCAGCATGTCGCCAAAGGCGTTGTTCAAGCCGATCAGCGGATCGAAGTTCGTGTGCGGCCTGTCGGCGCCAAACCCCCAGCCGTAGAGCACGTCCAGGATCGTGCTGTCGATCCAGCGCGCGAGCTGGAACCAGAAGTCCACGAAGAACAGCGCGAACTGGACGCAGCTCACCGTCACCACCGTCTTCAGGTCGTAGGTGCCGATCAGCAGCACCAGCGGGATGCAGATGACGAGCGCCATCTTGAGCATCGTCAGCACCATCGGCAGCGCCTGGCGCACCACGTCCATCGCCGGAAAGAAGCCCAGCGAGCCGACGGTCAGCCCCAGGTCGCTCGCGCCGCGCGTGACGATGTTCGGCAGCGTCTTGTCGATCTGGCCGCCGTAATCGGTGTAGACGGCGCCCTGGTTCATCTTCTGCTGCCGCGGTGAGACGACGGCGCGGATCACCGAGTCATTGACCTCGCTCTGCGACAGGAAGCCCACCCAGCGCCCGATGCGGGTCAGCAGGTCCGGGTCGACCTGTGCCAGCAGCCGGCTGCGCAGTCCCTGGCCGCCATCGGCCCACCACTGCCGGCAGGACGGATAGCCGCCGCCGCTGTCCACCTGTGCCAGCCCCGCATCGCGGGTCGCGTCGTAGGTCCAGGCCGTGCGTGGGGTCCTGGCGCGATAGGTGTCATAGAAGCCGGGCGTGTCGAGGAAGTAACTCGACCCGATCCAGGTGACGTCGTTCATCTGCTCGTCGGAGAGCGTCGGCCGGTTCATGAACAGCTTGGCGCGCGACGGCCCGTAGCAGTCGTGCGTGAAGTCGGCGACCTCCTGTGCCAGCACCGGATCGTCGATGCGCGTGGCATCCACATCCATGCGAATCTGACGCAGGTCCGTGCCGCAGGGAATCGCCGCCACCGCGGAGCCCGTCACGGCTTTCGACAGCGCGTGTATGAAGAACCACCACACCGGCACCAGCGCGCTCTGGTCGTTGAGCGCCGTGTAGACGTTGGACCAGCCCGTGTCGTTGGGCAGCGGGACACTGACCTGGCATTGCGCGGAGCGCGTGGTGTCGAACCTGATCGTGGCGAGATCCACCGGGATGAACGGGATGCCGGCGAACATGATGACCACGATCGCCACCCACACCCGGTTCTCGATGCGCATCGACGACAGCACGCCCTTGTTGCCTTCGTCCGCACCTTCGCTGCGGGCCTTGAGCCACTCCTGGATCACGATGGCCACGAACGGCAGCGCGAACACGCCGCTGGCCACGAGAATGCTCCAGATGCCGTTGTTGACCACCCAAGCTACCAGGGTCAGGTAATACTCCAGGTAGTCCGTGGTGTAGAGCGTCATGCCTGCCTCCCGGTCTCAGCCGTGCCGCAGCAGTTGGCTGGCTTCCAGCGCGACCACGGAGATCACGGCCGCGATCTCCGTGCGCAGCAGGCGCTGATGCGTCTCGCGGGACGGCTCCCGCCGCAACAGGCGCCGACGCATCCACCACCAGCCGTAAGCCGTCGCTCCGTAGAGGCACAGCCGCCACACGAAGAAGTGGCCGGCGTGCGCCTGCAGCCAGTGCTGCCAGCCCTCGACGCCGCCGACCACGTGGATGCCGGCGATGTTCACCGCCACCGCGGCGGCGACCACGAGCAAGGTCCACAGCAGCGCCACACCGACGCGGCGGTTGAACAGCCATGGCAGCCGCAGCCAGGCCAGCCGGCTCATGGCGTACCGCTCCGCGGCCTCTGGACTTCCCGCAGACGGTCGCGCGTGGTGTCGCCCTCGAAGACGCCGCGCGAACCGGCAGCGCGGGTGCTGTGGCGCTGGATGATCGCCATCGCCGAGTTGCCGGCCAGCGTGCGCCGCAGCTCCAGCTCAGTCTTGAGGTTGTTGATCTCCTGCTCCAGCGCGCTGTTCTCCTGGTCTACCGCCTGCACGGCCAGTTCGTTGGCGGCGACGTTCGGCTCCTTCTTGCCAGTGAGCAACGTGCGTTGCAGCAGCAGGGCCTTCTCCAGCACGCTGGACAGCGCCGCCTCCGACGCCAGGCGCTTGCCCAGCACGTCCTGGTCGGGTTCGTCACGCAGGGCCTCGATCACGCCGCGGGTGATCGGCAGCGAGCTGCTGCCGGCCGCGTCGAGATTGGCCAGCGTCGTCGGCCGGGTGCCCGTCACCAGTTCCTGCAGCGCCTGCAGCTTGGTCTCGTACTCTTCCTGGATCATTGGCGTCAGCCCGACGCCAGGCGTGGTCTGGGTCTTCGTGCAGTTTTCGCAGGTGCGCTGCTCGCGTTCGCCCAACACGCGGGTCGCCCAGTCCGCGGCCGCCTGGGGCGAGGACCAAGTTTGGCAGGTCAGGCGGTTGCCGCAGGCGCTGCGCGCGATCGACGAGGTATCGGTGGCGCTGCGCCCGTTGAGCAGGTTGTAGCCCGCGCGCGTCACATCGCCGACCACCTTGATCGAACTCTGACCGGAGCCGCCCGCGTTGCCGCCGCCGACCCATGGCACGCCGTTGTTCCCTTTGTTGGACTCGGCCTGCTCGATGGCGGAGACGGCATCGGTGCTGCTGACCGCATCCCGCAGCGCCATCCCTTCGGCGAGCTGGTCCCAGCCGGCCTGGCCTCCGGCCATGTCCGCCATGCGATTGGCGATGGCCCGGCAGGTCATCTTCGAGCGGTCGAAATCCAGGCGCGCCTGGAGGATGCCGTTGGTGAGCAGGTTGTACAGCCCCGGGTCGGCGCGCTGGATGATCAGGGCCGGCAGCGAGGCCACGGCGCTGGTGGCGTTCTGGATCACGTTGCTCATGATCGTCTGGAAGCCGTTGGTGATGCCGTTGAGCTGGTTCTGCAGCGTCGTGGTGATGCTCATGTCGCCGCAGATCAGGTTGCTGTTCCAGCCGACGCCGACGCCGATGCTCTGCATGTTGCCGGCACCACCCATCGACACGGCCCGGCCGCCGCCGATGCTGTAGAGCACGTCGTCGCCGATCACGCTGCCGCTGACGTTCACGCCATTGGGATCGATGCGGGTCTGCGCCCAGGCGACGCCGACGACCAGCGTGATGGCCGCCACGAGCAGCGTGGCCCGCAGGGGCGACTTCGCGCGGCGCAGGAAGTGACGGAGGGAGGCGGTCATCGTGGGTTCCTCACATGAAATCGACGCTGCCGAGGAAGACCTGGCCACGGCGCCGGCAGCAGGAGTACGGCCGCCACAAGGCCCAGGCGTAGTCGCCTTGCTGGGCCTGCACGCGGGTGCGGCTGTGCGGGAAAACCACGCAACTGTTCGAGAGCGTGGGCGTCAGCTCCTGCCACTTGCCCGTCGAGGCGTCGGTCTCCATCAGCGCGCCGGCCGGCCAGTAGCCGTCGCGGGCGTTGGCCAGCAGAGGCTGGTACACGTGAATCTGGTTGCGGCGCGTCACGATGTCGCCCGCGCGCTGCGCGACCACGGCGCCGCTCTTGTGGTCGTCGGTCTGGTGCAGGAAGCCACCGCGGGGATACACGTTGCCCCAGAGGTTCAGGCCGGTGCGCGTACCGATTTCGCGCCGGCCGGGGATGAGCGCTTCGGGGTAGAACGCTTCCGGGATGTTGTAGCGCCAGGCGATCGTGTCGAGCGTGCTCAGCAGATACGGCATGAAGGCCGTGCCAGCGCCTTCGCAGGTGTAGCCGGAGGCGCTGGCGAACTGGCTGAACACCATCCCGGCCGGATGGCCGATGACATCGGCGTTCTTGAACTTGGCGAGGTTGTTCTCGTTGTCGTGATTGGTCGTGCCGTCACCGCCAGCCTTGGCGGTCGGGTTGGGCATGCTCATCGCCCTGACTTCCTGCCACGGGTTTTCGCCGGTGTTCGAGTAGCTCGACACCACCGCATCGGGGACGTAGTGGCGCACCTTGACGGAGGTGCGAACCGAGCAGCCGAAGGGCGTGCAGTACAGCCAGTAGCAGATTCCGACCACGCGGTATTCGAGGCAGTCGGGGGACAGCGCCGACGAGACGATGGTGGCGGTGTCCAGGGCGAACGTCGACGTGGCCGCGCTCAGCAGCAGCGAGGCGGCGGTGGCGCGCAGGCGCCGGCGTGCCAGCAGGAGGCTCATGGCTGCGCGCTCCGGTAGGCGTTGATGCGTGCGACGGCGCGGGGCACGTCGGGCTCGCCGTAGACCACGTAGCGTCGATCGACCACCACGGCGGGAATCTTGGCGATGCCCAGTCCCCAGGCATCCGCGACACCTTGGTAGGCGTGGCCGATGCGGCGTTGAAGGGCCTCGCCACCGTCCTGCAACCGCTGCCGCACCAGGGCTGCAGCCCGTTGCGGGTCGGCCGGTAGGTGCGCGGCGAGTTCGACCTCGATGCGCGTGGCCTGGTCCAGCTCGATGATCCGCACGCCGGCTGGAGCCTGCACCGGATGACGGCTGTCGGTGACGACGAGCACGTCGGCTGCTGCAGTCTGGGTAAACATGAACAGCACTGCCCACAGTCCGGGCGCAATGCTGATGGTCGGCAGCCGGGGCGAAGCCTTGAAGACGGGGGCCGGCATATCGGGCGTCCTTGGAGTCGATCAAAGTCACAGTCGACTTCAAGTGCCGATCTAGCGCGACAAAGAAACCGCATCCGGCCCCTGCCGGTTTCATACCCTATGCCGTTGTGAGCGTTGTGATTGCCTCCTGTCGGAGGCGGAGATCAGGTGCGGGACGCTGAGGTGCCCGCGAACCCAAGAAACGCATGCTGTAAGCGAATCGGCATCGACGGCTTGGAGCGTGCATGTAGGCTCTGCCAAGTCCCGTCACTGATGTCGCTCGGGGCGAGGCGATCTACCGAGCGCGAAACTCTTCTCAAGTAAGCGTTGACGCCATCCGCGGATTCCGAAGGAGCGCCGGCAAGAACGTACCCCACCATGAAGCCGATAGCATGGTTCTCGCCGTACTTCTCCTGGATGAATCGATCCATGCCCTCGACGACGTACTCTCGACACAAGTGAGTGTCCGACCCGGCGATTCGTTTGCATTCGATGATCGCGTGCGGATCATGCTCCTGCGTGCGCAAGAAAATTTCGACGAACGCCAGCGGGATGTCGGTACGTCCGTCTGGCAGCATCACGTTGCTTTTGGATCGCGATTCCGTGCCAGGCAGCACCATGATCTGCTTCCACGGGGAGTTCTTCAGCGCAATGCGCATCCCGTCCCGCAGGCGCTCGGTCATGATTACCTCTCCAGCGTTGGCATTCACGTCCTCGGCTGCGCATGCTCGCTGCCAACCTGCGGCCAGTGTCAGCAGAATGACCGCCACAACCTCGGGCTCAAGTTCAATGAACTCTCTGCCCAGTGCAGGAGGTGCCTCATAGGGGATCCTCAAACTTTGCCCCCTGAAAAGCTCTCCGCGACCACTGCATCGGCATCTTCCAGTGCCGCTATGCCCATCCAGTAGCGCCGCGCTGCTGGCTTGATGATCACGACTTCGTTGCGTCCGTGTACTCGCAATTCCCGCTCTGCACTGAGCGCGGTCGCAATCTTGACTTTCAGGCGCCTGCCGATACGTGCCAGTACTTCACCCAATTCGCCTTGTGGTGCCACGACGCTCACGCTCGCATTACCCGGCCCTTCTTCCAAGACAAAGCGCACGACGCGCAAGGCCGAACTGCTTGGCAAGTCGAGCACTTCGGCGCGCATGTGCCGCTTATTGCGAACGGAAAGCCAATCCTCGATAACGGACAGGAACGTCTTGGCATACGCCGTGACCTCAGTACGACTGTCCGATGGCTCCACGGATGATTCGCGGCCGGTTTCCCATTGCCACCCGGCGCGAAGGAGGCCGTCTCGAATGACAGTTCGGTCGGCATCGTTCAGTTCGTACAGATCGAAGACAGCTTCGTCCAGTTCAGCCCATCCCCTCTCGTCGGTGCCGTTGGCGCGCAGATTCTTCTCAATCTGCAGCAGGCGCTGGCCAGCCTCAGATTTCACTGCGCTCGTGAAATTAGGCACCGGTAGGAAGCTGAGGTCGCGAGCCAGCAGCTTCCTCTTGTAGATTCCAAACTCTGCAGCGGTCAGATAGAAGAACCATGTCGCAAAAGCAGAACTCAACACGGTGGCAAGCAAATGTGCCGTCCGCGTGTGCCCTCTCGGAAGAGACACTGCGAAGTATGAGTTCGTGAAGACGAGATCCCGCTCGGAGACGGCCGCCAAGACGCGTGGACTCCCCAGAAGCATTTCCTTCACGATGAGAAGCGGGGCTTGATATATCTCCCGCGATCGTGGCCATTGTGCCTTCGATTGGCTGAAAGTCGGCAAATCATCGGGAATGTTGAAGTGCTGCATGTCTTTGACTTGCAGTACATCCAATCCTTTTAGCGGGCGAGCATCGCGCGTCTGATTCTCTGGGGCCCCGCGAATCAATCCAACCTGGAAGGTAGTGTCGAGTAATGAGAGTTGCTCGCCCAGATTTCTGTGGGCCGAAGTCAAGTCATCCAGCAATAGGAGGTCACGGCGCCGGCCAACGGCTGCTGCCTTGAGCTTCAACGGCTGTTCTTGGATTTCGTCGAGTGTCAAAGTGATGACGTCACTCGGCGCCACCTCGAACGAATGAGTCCTTGCACCGCTGGGCGTCCACGGGATCTGAACGACCGTGACCTGATCCGTTCGCTGCTTCGGTCGATGACGGGCAAAGAGAACCACTGCGGGCATGGCCGCTGTCGCGAAGAGCCAACTGCACAAATTGGACAGATTTACCAAGGTGATCGGAGCCACGGCTCGCATCACATGCTGAGCTGCTGCCATGCCGGTGCCGCTGCGGCTGAAGAACGGCATCGCGCTAAGAATGATGCCGAAACGGGTCTTCTCATGTGAGAACTCCGCCGCTCGCAACACGAAATCCAAGCCTTCACCGCGCGGTTGCGCAGGTACGCCCGCAACCCTGGTCTTGCGCCGCGCTTCGGTTCCTGTCTGCCCCCTAAAGCTCCAAGGGGGATTGCCCACGATAAGGTCGAACTGCTTCAGCCCTGTCGGCGTCGCCAGCACGGCCTTGCCATCTCCATCACGTTCGACAGTACGAGCGTCACCGACGAGCAATGTCCTGCCGATCAATGGCTGGAACTTCAGGGACTGCGGTGGTTGCGGGTCAGGGTCCAGCTCAAGCGCAGCCAGGTACAGGCTGAACGCAGCGACGCGAATCGCGGCTTCGCTAATGTCTACGCCATACACCTGCCCGTAGAGCGTCGAGCGGATCAGCTCCCTCGTGGGCGGCTGACCTTGCGAGCGAAGATGAACCAAGCGCCGCAGCGCTTCGACCAGGAAGACACCGGAGCCGCACGTCAAATCCAGCACCGACTCCCGTCCAGATAGACCATCCATGACCTCATCGAGGACCAGCGAGACGACGGACAGTCGCGTGTAGTGCACGCCGTTTCGCAACGCTTCTGTGCGCTTTCCTCCAGTCTGCGGCTCAGCATGTGCAAACTGCTCGTAGATCGAGCTGATGAGCTCGACCGGAATCACGTCGAACTGGTACGGGAAGAAGCTGAGTTGCCCGCTTTCAGGATCGACAGCCTCCAGGAACTCCGCAACCCGCGTCAAATGGTGAGCTGCTGGTGTCGTTTTCACCGACGAGGGCGGAAACATATCGCCGTTGAAGGTCTGGGCCAGCCATGCGAACAGCTTGCTGGTCGCTGGCCGGTCGTGCAGGATCGCCGGCAACGCCGTGCGGCCGCATACCCGCTTCAACCGCGCCGCACTGACGATCTCGCGGTCAATCAGGTACTGGGTGAAGATCACGCGCCCAATCAAGGCCTGCGCCGCATCGCGCGCGAGATTGCCTGCGACCAAATCGCGTTCGAGACATCCAAGGTCAGACAGGAGCTTCTGATCGACGCTGGTCTTGCGATCGATGGCCGGCACCTGGGCCCAGAATTGGCCCGTCTCGATCGCCAGTCGGCCGGCCAACTCGTCCAGTTCATGAAGCGAACCTTCGATGTTCTCGAAACGCCGAATCAAATGTCTCTGGGCATCGCCTTCTTTCGCGGGTGTGCCGAAACCGTTGTACAGGTCGATACGCTGCGGCGAGATCACCCACAGCAACGGCGCGAACCCCTCGTTCCAGACCTCTCGTCGCCACTGGCTGACCAGATCGTCTGCAGGCGCGCTTTGCTCAAACTTGAAGTAGACGGTCAACGACGACGCGCTGCGCCACAATGCGTCCGGAACAAAAACGCGGCCGTGGCGCGAGGACTGCGCCTCGGCCCCCAACCGAAGACCGGGCGCGGGTTGCCCGTCCGGCAGGTAGCCGGTTGCGGCGAGCACCTGTTCCAGCGTGGCAGTGTTCACGCCCTACTCCGGATAGCTTCGGGTGGAAACGGCAACGCTGCCTGGCTCGGCGTCGGGACGATCGGCAGCATGTGCTGCTGAAGCCGCATGATCAACGGATCGAGCGGGATGACGAGAGTCGGTTGCGTCGGCGCCGGTCCAATCCCCTCGGGGCCGATATCGCACAGGGTCGCCGAAGTGGCCGTCACGAACGCCACGGACCCATTCAGCGCCAATGCGCTACTCGTGCCCAGCAACCGAAAGAGCGCGTCAACGCCGACGCTGACGGTGGCGATGTGCACTCCCAACGAGCTGACCAACTCATTGGTAACGGCCAAGCCTAGGAGATCCGCGAAGGTGAATCGGGCAGCCTTCCCGGTCTTGGACGCCAAGTAGGGCACGGTCTTGCGCCAATGCCGCACCGTTTCGACGGACACGCCGGTTAGCGTGCGCATCTGGTCCTGAGTGTACTGGATGGCGGTGACGGCAGACATTCGCGTTGCTGGCAACTAGAAAATATGCAGATTCTGCCATGCAAAGGTGTGCTTCTCAACAGGTAAAGGCCGGTTCAGCCGCCTATCCCACAAGCCTTCCAAGCTTCCGAAAGTCGCGACCATCAGAGCGCATCGCGAACGTGTGGATAGGGGCAAGACGCAAGGCGCCCCCGGAAGGGGCGCCTGCGGACTACAACAAGCCGGCTTCGGCGAACGAGTACGGGCTGCCCTTGCCGACGATGAAGTGATCCAGCACCCGGACATCGACGGTGGCCAGGGCGCTCTTCAGCCGCTCGGTGATCACACGATCAGCGGCCGAGGGCTCGGTGTTCCCCGAGGGATGCTGATGCGCCAGGATCAGCGCCGAAGCGTTGAGCGCCAGCGCACGCTGGACCACCACCCTCGGATACACCGAAGTCTGGTCGACCGTGCCCTTGAACAGCGGCTCGTAGGCGAGCACCTGGTGCTGGTTGTCGAGAAACACGACGGCGAAGATTTCGTTCGGCTCCGCGACCAGTTTCAGGCGCAGGTAGTCGCGCACGGCGGCGGGACTGCCCAGCGCCGGACCGGCCTTGAACACGCGGTTCTCCAGCAGGGTGATGGCCTGCTGGATGATCCAGTCTTCGTGCTGGGCGGCGATCAGGGTGAGCGACTCCGGGCGGGAGTCGGCGATGGCAAGAGACATGGCGAACCTCCAATGGATGAGATCGGAGGGCGCCTGCCCCAGGAGGGCAAACCCTCCGGGGGACGATGGGGATGGAACAGGTGACGAGCGGGCATCCACCACCGCGGATGCGGTGGCTGTTCGCGTCAAGGGATGCGATGCGAACGGGTTTCGATCAACGCGGACGAGCCGCGCCGCAGCCTTGAAGATCGATGGCTACCTGGGCATGTCACCGGCGACGCCGGCGGGCATGTCTGGGGAATGGGCGGGTTCGGCCGCGGTCGTGCTGCCGGCGGCGAGCAGGTCGATGGCCGACAGCAAGGCATCGCCTTCGACGGGACCGTGCAGCAGGAGGGTCTTGCCGGACTCGCGGTCGCGCAGTTGCAGGGCCGGCGTGGCCGCGATGCCCTGCTGTGCTGCTTCCGCCGCCTGGGCACGGATGACGGCATCGGGGCGCTCGCTGTCGAGACAACCCTGCATGGCCGGCGTGAGGTCGGGATAGCGCAGGCCCTCCGGCAGGCCCTGGCCGTCGCCACGGGTGTTTGCGTAGAGCCAGGCCACTGCCTGCCAAAGCGCGGCGTGTCCGCCCGTCTCGCCCGCGCACTCGGCCAGGCGTGCCCCGGCAGTCGCGGCCGGCTCGTGCATGGACAGCGGCAGGTGGTGCCACTGCCAGTTCACCTCGGGATGGGCGTCGATCCAGCGCTTGAGTTCGGGGAAGTAGGCCCGGCAGTACGGACACTCCAGGTCGGCGTAGCCGACCACCGTGAAGCGCGCATCGGCACGGCCATACAGCCAGGGCGGGCCAGCCGGTTTCGGCCCCTCGGACCCGGCGGCGGCCAGGGGCATGGACTCGGTTGCCGGATGCGGCGCGCGCAGCAGCATCCACGAGGCAACCGCAATCGTCACCACGATCAGCAGACCGATCCAGGGATGACGGCGGGCGAATGAGGGCAGGCGCATCGTGTCGCTCCCGTCAGGCCAACGTATCCAGCGCCAGCGGTTCGATGCCCCGCGCACGGTCGATCTTCTCGGCCACGCGGAAGGCGGCGTCCAGCTCGCTGATGCCGTGCTGCTGCATCAACTGGAAGCGTTCGGCCTTCTCTTCGGGCTCGGTCATCGCCATCGCCAGGTAGAGGCTGGGCGGCACGGCGCGGAACAGCACTTCCATCGACTTGGACAGGATGACGCCCTCGCTGAACTTGCCGGCCTCCTTGCGGGCCGAGAGCATCAGCGCCTTCTGCGAAGCGTTGAGTTCGCGGAAGCGCGCGATCTTCTCGACTTCATCGGGCGGCATCGACAGGCAGATCCACCACTCGATCATGTTGAGCATGGGCTCGGCCGCTTTCGGCAGGTCGTCCAGGTTCTGCGTGGCGAGCCAGAACCAGGCGCCGAGCTTGCGCCACATCTTGGTGATCTTGACCACGTAGGGCGCGAGCAGCGGGTTCTTCGTGATGATGTGGCCTTCGTCCGTCACGTTGATGATCGGGCGGCCCAGGAACTGGTCGCGCTCGGCGATGTTGTTGACGGTGTTGATGAGCGAGATGTAGGCAATCGAGAGTTGGGCGTTGTAGCCCTCGCGCGCGAAGGTGGCGAGATCCACGATGGTGATGTCCGCCTCGGGCCACGGCGTGCCGGACCGGTCGAACATCTCGCCGTCCACGCCTTGGCAGAACATGTCCATGGCGTCGGCCATCTCCAGCAGCCGTGCGCGCCGCATCTCAGGCAGCGTGGCGTCGCGGGCGCGCTCGCGCAGCGCCTCGCGCACGTCGCGGGTCAGTACCGTGCGCTTCTCCGCTACGCAGCGCTGGGCCGCATCGAGGATGCACTGGCGGATCAGGCTGCGGTCGGCGCGCGTCATGCGCGCTTCTTCCTTGTCCTCGCCGCCGGTGATCATCAGCCGTGCAGTGATCTCCAGTTCGCCGAGCACGTCACGCTGCTCATCGCCTTCCACGGCCATGCCGGCATCGGTCTGGTCTTCGTCGAGCGCATCAGCGTCCAGCGTCTGTACCTGGCTCGGCGTATCGACCAGGCGCCAGGCGTCGGCGAACGGAGCCAGACTGACGCCCGCGCCGGGCGCGAGCTTCACCCGATGCACGGTGAGACCCAGCCGTGCGGCGAAGTCGCCGAACAGGCCGAAGCTGTTGCCCGCCTCGACGATGAACAGGCGCGGCCGATAGATCGCCGTCACCTGATTCAGGATGTTGTTGAGCGTCGCGCTCTTGCCCGAACCCGTGGGGCCGAACAGGAACAGATGCGCGTTCATCTGCCGGTCGAGGCGGTTCAACGGATCGAAGGTGATCGGCCCGCCGCCGCGGTTGAAGAACGTGATGCCCGGATGCCCCGTGCCCTGGCTGCGGCCCCAGACCGGCGCCAGGTTCGCCGCATGTTGCGCGAACATGAGCTGGGTGTACCACTGGCGCTTGTCGGCAGCCGGATCGAACACGCACGGCAGCCAGCGCAGATAGCTGTTCAGCGGCGCCACCTCGTCTTCCTCGCGCACCGGCTGCAGGCCGGCGTTGAGCATCACGTTGACGAGCTGCAGGCCGCGCGCATCGAGCTGGGCCAGGTCGCGGCCGCGCAGGTAGAACGCCAGCGCGCCGCGGTAGAGCTTGTGCGCACTGCCGATCAGGCCGCGCGCCTGCTGCACGTCCTGCCGGGTCTGCTCCGAGGCCAGGGTCTCGCCGACGGCCTTCCTGGCGAGGTGGTTGAGGTGTGCCTCCAGCACGTCCTGGGGCGTGGCGACCAGCGTCAGGCACATCACCGTGTCCTCGGGCATCTGGTCGAACAGCGCGTTCATGGCGTCGCCGCCCTTGCGCGTCTCGCCCGTCAGATGGCCCGTCACGGGTGGCGTGCGCAGGCGATCCATCACGATCACCCGATGCGGCATGCCGTCGAAGAACCACAGGCCGTTCGGCACGTCCGAGCGTGGCTGGCCGAAGAACAGGCGCTGCGCGAAGTCGGTGCCGCTGGCGAGTTCGATCTCGCCCTCCTCCCGCTCTTCCGGGTAGCGGGTCAGCGCGTAGAAGCGTTCCCGGTCTTCGGCAGTGGCGCCGAGCAAGGTCGGGTTCGGGTTGAACCAGCGCAGCAGCCAGGCGTGGATGTCCGCCGCGCCGAGACGCCGGGCCTTCACGCCGGCATTCGCCAGCCCGCCGACGAGGCGGTCGCAGATCGTGGTCAGCGCCTGCTCGGGCGACTGGCCGCGCCGCGAGGCCGGGGCGGCGGACGTGCGGCGGTAGACCACCATGCGCACGCGCCGGACCTGGCCGCGCCACGGCAGGCGCGTCACCGTGGTGTCCTCGAACAGGCCACCCGGCTTGGCGATGGCCCGCAGGTGATGGGCGAAGAAGCGCAGGTAGAAGTCGCTGAACGCGCTGCCCTGCGCACGCGGCTGCAGGTAGTTCGCCAGGGAGCGCAGATAGTTGTCCCAGTCGGCCTCGTCCTGGGCGTAGAGCTGCACCACCCAAGGGTTGTCGTCCAACTCGTCGAAGGAGTCCTGCAGGGCGTTCTCCAGCGCATCGCGCGCCTGCCATAGCCAGGCCATCTCGCGGCCCTCGGTGCCGACCGGCGCCAGTTCGAAGAAGGCCGCCACCGACTGGCCGTCTTCCAGCAACATGCACTTGCTGCCGGGCAGGTACTCGACCCAGGGCAGCAAGTCCGCGAACGACGGCGCGACGCCATAGAGCGCATCGTGGTCGGCCTGGGTGGCCGGTCTGCGCCGGCCCCGGCCGAGCGCGCTGCCCGGCTCGGCGACACCCTGTGCCGCCAAGGCCGTTACGTGCCGTGCCCAGGCATCATCGGTCGCATCCGCGGCGTCAGCAGGCGATGCGCCGGGCTTGCGTGACCACGGCAGCGACCAGGCCATCAGTAGTCCTCCACGCGCTCGCCCGGCATCGCGTACTGCACGCGCTGGTAGAGCGGGAACACCGTGCTGTAGCCGGGCACCGGCACCGGGTCGGTGCCCGCCAGGTGCGGGAACACGTACATCACCAGGTCGGGGTTCGGCAGGCGGTGGAACTGGCGGTAGATCTCGTTCTGCGCGGTACGGGTGTAGCGCGCCTGCACGCCGGGCGCCGCCTGCACATCGGCCTCGACCAGCGGCCGGCGCAGGCCCTGGCGCGCATCGAGCAGTTGCCGCGCGGCCTGGCCGCCGCCCGCGCTGCCGCCGGTCTCCCGATGCCAGATGTCGAGCATGGTGCTGTCGCCGTGTGGCAGCAGCTTCTCCTTGCTGGTGGCGCAGCCGCCGAGCAGGGTGGCCGCCAGCAGGACGGCGGCCGCGTCAATCCAGATCCGAGGCATGGGCTTCTCCGGTGCGGTGGTGGACCCGACGCCCTTTGGCGTCGTAGTCGATGTCGAGCGGCTGCTCCAGATGCACGGCCACTTTGGCGCCCGGCTGCACGTAGACCGCCGCGAAGGCCTGGCCGTAGAGCTTGTTGACCCAATCGGCCATGTCGCGCACGCCGCCCGCGAGGATGCGGCCCATCGCTTCGTTGCCGCTGATGCCGACGGTGCCCAGCGAACCGTTGCTGTTGGCGACCACGGCCACGCTACCGTTGTCGGACTTGATGAGCGAGGCCGCGCCGGCGCCGGCTGCGGTGATGAGCGCCTGGCTGCCCAGGTACTGCTGGGCGTTGCTGCGCCGCTCGCCGCTGACGCAGGGGATGCCGTAGGGGTCGCTGATCCAGCCCAGGCCGCCTTGGATGCTGGCGCCGTTGTGCCCCGAGTTGCCGCCGCTGCTACTGCCCTTGCTGCTGTCCTCCGGCACCGTGCGGATGGTGCCGTCCTGGAACACGAACGTGACCGAGCGGATTTGCCCGCGCACGCACGAGAGGGTCCAGTCGCCCGAGGCCGTGCCGCTGACCACGGCGCCGGCGACGTCGGGGATGTCGATGCCGTTGGCCGTGAGGTTGTCCGGGCCGATCAGCACCTTGAACGGGTACGGGTCGTTGACGGTTCCATCGATCGGTACGCGCCCGATCAGCGCCGTCATGGCAATCGACCCCATGAGCGTGGAGTTCGACGGCACGGTGTACACGGCCCTCGTGGATGCGCCCACCGCGCGGCTGCCAACGTCGGCGACGGATTCCACCGTGGCCGACAGGCTTTTCTGGGCCGGCCCGAAGCTCGATGGAAAGCCCGGCGCTTTGCTCCCGCTCGTGGCGTCCACTTTGGCATCGTCGGGCTCGACCCACTGCGTGTTACTGGTGCCGCGGTCGAAGCGCTGGCCGTCACCCTCCTCCAGCCCCAGCCCGACGGGCAGGTCGGACGGGCCGCCCTTGCCCGCAAGGCCGTCCAGTTGCCGCTGCAGATCCTGCATCAGCCCCTCGGTCTGCTGCCTGTCGCTGGCCACTTGGGCGCGCTCCTGCTCCAGGCGGCTGCGCTCGCCTTCCAGCGCGCTCTGGATGCGTTGGTCGATCGCGCTTTCCCGCGCGCGCAGGCGCTCGTTCTCGGCCTTGTGCTGCTTGTTGTCGCCCAGCGCGCTCTGCAGCTCGGTGCGCAACTGCTTCACCTGGGCCACCAGCGTGGCGACGGTATCGCGCGGCGTGTCGCCAGCGATGCCCAGGGCTTTCATCTCCTCGGGCGTGAGCGTACTGGCCGCGCCCTTGGGAGCGGGCTGGCCGCCGGGCGCGCCGGAGAACAGCTTGATGCCGACGAACACCAGCAGCAGCGCCATCGGGATCAGCAGCCACTTGAGCAACGGATTACTTTTCATCGCGCGCTCCTCCGGTCGAGCCGGCCGCGGCGGCCGGCGGCAGGTTCACGCTGGCGTCGATCGGGCTCAGCGCCGGCAGCAGCGACTCGGCCAGGCCGTGGCCGCGCGTGACCAAATAGAGCACCGTGGTGTCGGACGGGGTGCCGGCCGGCCCCAGGTTCGGATGCTGGAAGGTCGCCGCCACGAAGTTCCCCTGCAGGGCGCGCGGGTCGAGGTCGAGCCAACGCGCGGCGGTGTTGGTGAGTCGCACGGCCGTCACCCACTGGTCTTCCAGGCGCCACGCGGCCAATGCCCGCGCGTGCACCGGCAACGTCGGCAGCAAGGTGTCCAGCGCGAGGCCGCGGCGCAGGTTTACGCGCCCGATGCCGGCGACCGGCTCGACGGTGCGCAGCGGCGCGTACAGGTTCTGTGCGGCATGGCGCATCAGCACGACCGGTACCGGCGTTTCGCGCCGGGGAACGGATTTGCCCGCGGGCGCATCGGCCTGCTCGTCCGCGCCGCTTGCTGCACCGCCGCCGTAGCGCTTGGCGGGGGCTTCCGCCTCCACGATGCGCACCGGCTCCAGCGGCGCCTGGCCGTCCTTCGCCGGCTCGGCGGCGATGTCGAGCAGGATAAGCGCGCCGGATTCCACGTCATGCAGTTGCAGCCGCGTGGGCGGAATCGGCTCGCTCGCCCGCAGGTAGATCGCGCCGCCCGCACTCTGCACGCGCAGGTGATCGCCAACGCTGGCCGGCACGCCGACGCGCACATTGCGGTCGATGAAGACCACGCGCTCCTGGCCGACCACCAGCGGCACCGGCAGGGGCAGCCGCTCCCAGCGCAGGATTTCCACGGCTTGGCTGGCCGGCACGAAACCGAGGATCAGCAGGACGCCGGCCAGGGCCGACAAGGCAACGGACTTCATGGAGAGTTTCCCTGCAGGTGGCCGGAGGCGTTGGCGGGCGCGCCGGCCTGGGTCGGCGTCGGCGGCGGTTCGATGCGCTGTGGTGCGCCGGCGTAGCAGTCCAGCGCCAGGCCGAAGGGGTTGCGCTCGGGGTCGATGTCCAGCCGGACGACCTTGATGGGGTAGCGCACCAGGGCGCGCTTGACTTGCTCGGAGCCGTAGTACTCGTCCGCGCTCACGTCGAGCATGACGATCCAATCGCGGTCGGAGACCATCTTGACGCGCGAGGCCGGATCATCGCCGTAGCCGCGGCCGGGAATCTCGTAGATGCCGCGCACGCGCTGACGCAGCTCGCCACTGGCGCGCCGGTACTCGTAGTCCTGTTGCAGGAAGGCGCGGCAGCTCGGCGTCAGGTAGGCCGACAGCGCGCGTAGGTTGCGCGGATAGTCTTCCTCGCCGTTCGTGGGCCAGCGCTGCACCTGCTGCCAGATGTAGAACGAGAAGGCATACACGCTCTCGGGCGGCACGTCCCACCACTTGCGCGTGCTGCCCGAGCGCAAGTCCGGCGGCACATGGATGGTGAGACTCTTCGGCGCACTCCACCAGCCGAAGCCGAGCAGCAGCGCTACCACGAACAACGCGCCGACCCCCAGGCGCAGCGTCTTCACGTGCGCCTGCAGGTGCGCAACCTCGTTCTTGAAACGGCTCATGGCGCACCTCGATCGGCGTTGCGCCGGGTCGTCCAGTAGCCCGAGCGGGTGATGAGGCGCTGCCCGCCCAGGAGTGCCGCCAGCGCCGGATACCGCAGGGCCAGCCGCCACTGGAGCTGCCGATACAGCCAGGTGTCGGGCCGGCCGCGCTTCTGCGCGCGCAGGAAGCCGCCGCCGACGAAGACGCCCAGCGCGATACCGGCGACGATCAGCGTCGGCACCATGGCGATGCTGTGCGTGAGCCAGGCCAGCGGCAGGCCGAGCGCGAATCCGGCTGCGGCCGACAGGCCAGCGCAGATCCACAACTCGTCGGCGGTCAGCCCGCGCACGACCACCGGCTGGCGGTTCAGCCGGTGCGGCAGGAACGTCACCAGCGTGTCTTGCGGGGTCTCCGAAGGGACGGCCATCGCTTGCCGCCCTCACAGCACGCCGGTGGCCTTGGTGAGCAGCCAGATGCCGACCACCAGCAGGATCGCGCCCACGGCGACCGTCAGGCCGAACTGGCCCCAGGTGGCGCGGCCGGTGTGGATCTCCGAGTAGCGCGTGTAGGCGTGATAGCAGACACCGACGAACATCGAGGCGACCACGAGCAGCGCGATCAGCAGCACGATGTCGTAGCCGTAGTTCTGCAACGTCTGCAGGATGCCGCTGCCCTGGCCGCGCGAAGGGTCCTCCATGGTCGGCAGGCCCTGCGCGAAGGCCGACAGCGGCAGGCCCGCGAGCGCCAGCGGCAGCAGCGGAGCGGCGATGCGGGACGGAATGCGATGGGGTGTCGGAGGCATGTTCATGGCGTATGGCCTTTCGTGACGGTCAGGAGAGGAGGAAGAAGGTCAGCACCAGATACATCGCCACGAAGCGCACGACGACGGCGAGGAACTGACGTTCAGTGATGCGGTGTTCGGCCCAGCCGACGTAGGCGGTGCGCATGGCCCACACGCCCCACAGCAGCAACACGGCGAACACGAAGCCCAGCACCACGGCAGAGACGACCGAAGGCGCAAAGCCGCCGTTGGCCTGGAAGGCGGCGACCTGATCGGCAGAAGGCGTCATGGCGACGGCTCCTCGTCGTCGGCGCGGTCGCGGCGGACGTAGTCGCCGGCCAGCGGGACGGGATCGCGCGGCTGGGCGCGCTGGGGCACGAGGTAGTCCTGCAGGCCGGCGCGAACGCGCTTAAGGTCGGCACGCAGCCGGGCGTAGTCGAAGTGGTAGCGGGCGCGTTCCTGCGGAGCGGTATGGGCGGCGTGCTCGGCGAGGCGGTCGATCAGGTCGAGCTGGCGGGCGAGCGCGGCGAGCTGCTCGCGCTCCATGGCGAGGCTGTCGGCGGCGTCGGCAGGTTGCATGACCGAAAGCAACACGGCCAACAGCACGGCCAGCGAAGGCCATGCGGATGTGCGGCGGTTGGTCTGTCCCATCGTGCCATTCCCAAGTGAAGCGAATGGCCTTGATGCTGTGTCCCTTGCTCGGCTCGCGCCGCAATCAAACGGAACCGGTGGTCAACCGTATTTCAGATGTGATGCTTGCCTGTTAAGCCAATCCTTTGACTACCAGTCGTTCCAAAGCTGCACCGCCGCCTCGATGAACGCATCACAGGCTGCCTGTCGCCAGCACGTGTGGTAACCATCTCGCAGCAGGTAATACTGCTCGTTGGCACACACGAGGTCGGTTTTCGAAGCCTCCTGCCGATACCAATTCAAGGTGTTGACCACGCAGTCCTGATAGCTAGTGGTGAGCTTCTCGTTCGGCACGTTGTACAGCAAGCCTTCGATGTAGTACGAAGGTGCGATACCGGCCCTAATCAGGCCGTCTTCGACCATCCGGCTGCGCATGTTCTTGAACACCCGGGCCATAGGTTTGAGCCACTGCGAAGAGGCCTGATGCTTCGCCGTCAGGTTCGCCGAGTGCTGCTTTGGGTAGTTCGCGATTCGCTCGCCGGCAGAGTTGAAAAAGCAAATGCCTTCGACGTACTCAGAGTCACTCGCTGACCGGAACTTGAAGTAGCGCCGGAATTGCGTCGCAACAATCACGTCCGACTTGCGCCGCGAGCCACTCGCGTCAATGGCAATCGCCTTGTCGCCGGCTTTCACGGCCGAGCCGTATTGCCCCTCAAGCACCGACAGTACGTCCCGCCTGAAGTCGGCATGTGTGTAGGTCGCGTCGCTGAATGCCTGCTTGTAGGCCGACTTTTCGTCATCGGACAGAGATTCGAGATCGCTGTGAAAGCAGTCGTCGAGCCGTATGACGATATCCACGTCGCTCTCGGCGTAGATATTCGTGTCGTTACCGTACGAGCCTTGAAGGAACACTTTGAAGTTCCTGCCAGCATACGGCGTGGTGCTGTCCTCCAGGACGCTCTTGATCGTCTTGTAAGTGCTGCTCGACTGGGTAATCGATCCCTGGTGGGACCACGTTTCGAGCTGCGATTCTGGAATTGGCATCTTCTTCCCCCGGCTATAGCAAATACTCGCGAAGCTGCGTCTCCCGCGACGCGAACGACTCCCGTCCTCGCTGAAACAAGACACCCAGCTTCTTGAGGTCGTGCTCCAGCAGATCGGTCGCCATTTCAGGCGTGACGTAGGAGTCGTTGATCCGGATGGTCGGTACGTCATGGAACAGAATCTGCCGCAGCTGGTCCATCGACTGCGTGTTGATCTCTAGGGTCTTCTGCAGCAATTGGACACTGACGAGATATTTTTTCGCCAGCCACATCAACAGGCTCGGCTTCGGGTCGGGGTACATGCCCACGCCAACGCTCACAAGCCGAATGTCCTTGCGATCTCTCCGAAGCGCCTGGACCGCATCGGCGATTGCGTACAGCGTCGGGTTGTTTGCGCAGTACCCGCCGTCGATCAGCTCAATGTCCTCACCCATTGCGGTTCTGACGATCGTTCGCTCGAAGAACGGGTAGGCCGAGCACGACGCCTTGACAGCGTCTGCGATGCTTACGCCAAAGCCCGGGACGAACGTGCCGACACGTCCATGCGCTTGGGCAACGCTGCCCTTGAAGATCATCGGGCGCTCGGTCAGCCACTTGGCTGTGACGATCCCTACACCTGTCTTCACGTCATTGAACGTTGCATTGCCGAAGACTTCGCGCGCCAGATTTTTCAATGCCTGCGACCTGGCCGGAGCGGTCTTCTGTGACATCACGGTAGGTACGTGCTTGCGGTAAAGCTGCAGGATGGAATCGACGTCGTGACCGAGCGCAATCAGTGACGCGATGATCGCGCCTGTGCTGGTCCCAAAAACCAGATCGAATTTCTGGTGCAGTGGGCACCCGACCATAGCCTCGATTTCCTTGAGTACCCCCAGTGTGTAAAAGCCCTTGGCGCCGCCGCCGTCTAGCGTAAGGACGCGCAGCAAGGCAGGTGATGTCGAGTCATCTTTCGATTCCACCATTTTCAACGCCCTCCCCAAAGATGATGAACACATGCAATGCTGGCGATCATCAGCTCAATCCCGAGACTGAAATCGTGTCGCGCCAGCGTCTCTGGCTTGAGGTGAAGCTCCGCGAAATCTTGCATGGCGCCCGTACCGATCCTTTTATCGCTGCGCCGCTTGTGGTTATCACAATACGACGCACACACAAATCAAAATAGAGTCATGGACAGATTCTAGGGCGGACCATATACTTTCCGCAATAACCACTATAAGCATTCGCTAACCCGAACGAGCCAGCTTTCTTGGTAAAAGAGTGATGTCGAACGAACAGCTTGCAGATCTGACCCAGCCACAACGTGATCGGCTCGCGTTCGTGGAGTTGCGCGTGCGCTTCATCGGGGAGATACGCCGCCAGGACCTGGTGACGCGCTTCGGCATCCAGTCCGCCGCCGCATCCAGGGATCTGGCGCTGTACAAGGAGTTGGCGCCCGGCAACATCGACTACGACCCCAAGGGCAAGTCCTACGTCCTGGGGCCGGACTTCCGGCCCGTCTTCGACTTCCCGCCGGAGCGGGTGCTGTCGTGGCTGACCCAGGGCTTTGGCGATGGTGAGCCGGTGCGGCTCAAGGCCTGGTTTGGCAATGAGGTGCTGGCCAGCGAGAGCCCGTCACGGCTCACGCATCCGGATCTGGATGTGCTGGCGAGCGTGACCCGTGCGATTCACCAGGAGTGTCCGCTCGGCATCGAGTACCACTCCATCTCCAGTGGCCGCACCGAGCGGGAGATCGTCCCGTTCGCGCTGATCGACAACGGTCTGCGCTGGCACGTCCGCGCCTTCGACCGGAAGTCCCAGGAGTTCCGGGATTTCGTCATCACCCGGATCAAGCGCCCCGTGCTGCTCAAGGGCCAGCCAGTGGCGCCCCACGAGGCCAGCGATCAGGACATTCAGTGGACCCGAATCGTCGAGTTGGAGCTGGTGCCACACCCAGACCAGCCCCGGCCGGAGATCACCGAGATGGACTACAGCATGCAGGGTGGAGTGCTGCGGATGAAGCTGCGGGCTGCCACCGCCGGTTACATCCTTCGCCAATGGAGTGTGGACTGCACGCCCGACCACAGCTTGCACGGGTATGAGTACCGGTTGTGGCTGAAGGACCACTTGGCCATCTACGGCGTGCGAAATGCCGTGCTGGCGCCGGGCTACCGCTCCCCTGATCAACAACGGCTTGAAGCCGAGTCGGACTGAGGGGATGAGCATGCTCGCAAAACTCGAACGACTCATCGGCGAAATCGGCGACCTCAACAGCAAGTTGATCCTGCTGGTCGGTCCCAGCCGCAGTGGCAAGACCCAACTGCTGCGCCAACTCAGCGCCAAGCTCAACATCGAGCCGCTCAACGTCGGCCTGGAGCTGGGGCGCCGTTTGGCTGCCACGCCGAACAACAAGCGCGGCTTCTCGGCAGGCGAACTGCTGCGCGACACCGGGGTCTATGCGATTTACATCGGCTTCAACAGTTCGGAAGTGCGCACCGAATCGGTCTTCAACCCGTTTGCCTATGAGGTGCACGACGCCGAGGATCTGGTGAAACCCGGCTACGCCGCGCGGCATTTCGTGGCCGTGCCGTACGACGAGAAAGTCCGCGCCATCGCCTGGGTCCGCGCGATGATCCAAGCGGGACCGCTGCGCCATTACCTGCCGGCCCACTGGCTGCAGCTGATGGACGCGGAGTCCGCCGGCTGGCAGCCGCTGGCGGCCGGCCGCATCGACGAAATCGTGCACGGTTTCAACGTGCTGCGCGGCATCGAGGGCTACTACCTGCGCAATGCCGCGATTTCGCTGTCCGAAGGCATCGTGCGCGCGTCCTACAATTGCGACGGCACCTACATCGTGCGGGCGGATTACTTCCCCGAGTTCGTGCGCATCAACACGCCCTGATCCCGGCGCACCCGCCCCCTAATCCAGCGGCGTATCGACATAGGCCCTGCCTCCCGGACAGCCGGAGTTGTAATGCTTGTGCCCCGCCCGGGCAAAGGCCAGCGGGCGCCCGGGCTCGCCGCTGGCCGGATTGCGCTCGAAATAGACGCGCACCTCGCGCAGCATCGGGCGGCGCTTGGCGGGCGTTGGCGTGCGCGGGGTGCGGCAATCGAAAGTGACGGCGTCCTTCAGCGCCGGATCGGCCCTGGCCAGCGACTCGCGCAAATCCGCCAGGCTGATTTCACGGCCCATGTGGCGTGCGATTTCGCCGCCGATCGCCCGATTGACGCGCTCGGTCAGCGCAGCCGAGGCAGCGAAATAGTCCGCCTCGCGCAGCCCCGAGCAGCTGCCGTGCTTGGCCCACTGGTAGCGCTCCAGGCAATCCGCCGTCGCCGGCATCGCCCGCCCCAGCCGCGCACGCGTTTCCGCCGGCAGCCGCACTGCCGGCAGCCGGCAAAACGGGCCCGCCGCCGCCCCGCCGCAATACACCGGATGAGCGCGGCTGACGCGGTTCGGCCACAGCCCGTGCAGCGTCAGCGGCATCGCCCTGAAGCCGTCCCCCGACAGGACGCGGCATTGCGCAAACCGTTGCTTGCGCTGCGGCTCGTCCTCGCAAAACGCGGGGGCCACGCTCAAGGCCAGCAGGTAATAGTCGAAACGCGCAGGCTCGGCGCAGCTTGCCAGCGGCAGCAACGCCAGCGCGCCGGCCATCCATTTCCATTGCATGTCAGTCTCCCAGGATGGCCGCATCGTGCCATAAGAGCGGGGCCTCGCAGCGCCCGGAATCCGGTAAAATCCAGACTTTCCATTTGTTCAAGAAAGTCACCACCATGTCCATGGCCGACCGCGACGGCGTCATCTGGTACGACGGCAAACTCGTCCCCTGGCGCGACGCCACCACCCACGTCCTCACCCACACCCTGCACTACGGCATGGGCGTCTTCGAGGGCGTGCGCGCTTACAAGGCCGAGCAGGGCACGGCGATTTTCCGCCTGCAGGAACACACCGACCGGCTGTTCCGCTCCGCCCACATCCTCGGCATGAAGCTGCCGTTCGACAAGGCGACGGTTTCCGAAGCGCAGCGCACCGTGGTGCGCGAGAACAAGCTCGAATCCGGCTACCTGCGCCCGATGGCGTTCTTCGGCTCGGAGGCGATGGGCATCTCGGCGAAGAACCTGTCGGTGCACGTCATCGTCGCCGCCTGGCCGTGGGGCGCGTATCTGGGCCAGGAGGCGCTGGAACGCGGCATCCGCGTGAAGACCAGTTCGTTCTCGCGCCACCACGTCAACATCACCATGTGCAAGGCCAAGGCCAACGGCAACTACATGAACTCCATCCTCGCCCACAAGGAAGCCGAGACGGACGGCTACGACGAGGCGCTGCTGCTGGACGTCGACGGCTTCGTCGCCGAAGGCTCGGGCGAGAACTTCTTCATGATCCGCAACGGCAAGCTCTACACGCCGGATCTCACCGCCGCACTGGAAGGGATCACCCGCGACACCATCATTCAGCTGGCCGGCGAAATCGGCCTGCCGGTGATCGAGAAACGCATCACCCGCGACGAGGTCTACACCGCGGACGAAGCCTTCTTTACCGGCACCGCCGCCGAGGTCACGCCGATCCGCGAGCTCGACAACCGCGCCATCGGCGAAGGCACGCGCGGCCCCATCACCGCGAAACTGCAGGCGATGTATTTCGACTGCGTGCATGGCCGCGCCGCAGCCCACACCGGCTGGCTCACCGCGGTCTGAAGCGAGATCGGCATGAGCGAGCGGCACGACAATACCCAGCGCGTCATCGAAGTCACCGAAACCGACCTGCCCCTGCACTGTCCGATGCCGCAGCACGTCGACTGGAATGCCCACCCGCGCGTCTACCTGCCGATCGAATCGCGCGGCGATGCGCTCTGCCCCTACTGCGGCACGCTTTACCGCCTGAAGGGCAAACCCAGCGGCGGCCATCGCTAAAACGAAGACTCGCGGGCGCCTGGCGCGTACAAAACTCCGCACTCCCGCCGATATCGCAACACCGCGCCTACCCCGATCCCACGCGGGGACGGGCGCGGGCGGCACCGGGCTGCCGCCCGCGCCCGCGGTTGCCGGACAACATCCTTCCCGGCTTTTGCGCCTGGCCTGCTGGAACAGAATTTGCTGCTTGCCTGGCACTAAATTTCTGTCGGAGGGGATATGGGTATTGCAAAAATCGGCCGGGGTCTGGCCGCCTGCGCTGCGGGCTTGACGATGGGACTGCCCGCCGGCGCAGCCGTCATTTACCAGACCGACTTCCAGTCGGGCGTCGGCAGCGAATGGTCGCACGCAATCACCCAGAATGCGCCGACGCCATACGGCTTCGGCCCGCGCACCTTTCTGGGCGAATTCGGCAATGAAACGGTCACGCTTTCGCTGGCGGATTTGGGCTGGCACAGCGGCGTACAGCTCGATTTCGACCTCTACCTGATCCGCTCGTGGGACGGCAGTTCGGGAGGCGCCGCGCTCTACGACTATGGCAACGACATTTTCAAGGTGGCCACATCGGGCGGCCTCGCCCTGCTGGAAGCCACCTTCAGCAACGGCAACCCCGCAGGCCAGACCTTCGGCCCCGCCGCCAACAATCCGTCCTATACCGGTGCCGCCGAGTCCTATTCGCTGGGCTACGTATTCGATGACGGCATCCTGGGAATCTCCCAGGTCATGGACTCGGTTTATCGCTTCAGCTTCAACTTTGCCCACGGCGACAGCCTGCTGGCCTTCGATTTCAGCGGCATCGGTCTGCAGGAGCTGGGGGACGAAAGCTGGGGGCTGGACAATGTCCGGGTCTCATTGCTGGGCACCCAGCCGCCCACCGCCGTGCCGACTCCGGCCGTGCTGCCGCTGCTCGGGGCGGGCCTGATCGGCATGCTGTGGGCACGCCGCAGCCGCTCCCCATCGTAAGCAAACGGGGCGCGACCGTGCGCGCCCCGGTCCCTTAGAACGGAATGTAGAACTCGGCCCCGAGGTACGCGGACGCCGGATCGTCTTCGGACTTGTTGACGCCGGCCTTGAGCGTGAGCGCAGTGGATGCGCCCAGCCCGATGTTGCCCACGAAGGCACCCACCTTGTAGGCGCTGTAATTCGAGTCGCCCTGCACCAGCACCTCGGGGCCGACGCGCCACCGATTGCGAAGCTGCGTCTGCAGCCGCAAGCGTGCCCAGTAGTTGGCGTCGCCGACCAGATGGCTGGCAATGCCATTGATGCGCCAGCCGGCCGTCATGTCGGTTTCGCCTTCGAATTGCAGCTTGGCGCGCAATCGCCGGCCCCGGTCATCGTTGTCAGGATCGTCGGGGCGCAAACGGGTGTTGGCGTAGCGCGCACCCAGGTACGCCCCCCACCAGCCGCTCGCGTTGCTTCGCTGGTATCCCAGCGCCGCCTCGGCGCCGCTAATTCGGGTATCGATTTCCAGCTGCGGCGTTTTCTCGTAGCTATAGGCGACATAATCGAGCCAGTAGCGCTGCACGTATCCCTGCCCCAGCTGTGATCCCGGCAAGGGCAACACCGTTCCCAAATAGGCATAGCGGTTATCGCGGCTTGCCTCGACGCCTGCCAGCGCAATGCCCTCCTGTGCCCATGCGGGGACGTTCATGGCGAGCAGCAGGCCCGCCAACAGCAATCTCGACATCATTCGATCCAGTCAGAAAATTTGCGGCGCATTATGCCCGCGATCCGGCGGCAATGGCAGCATGCACCATCGGTTCGGCGTCGCGCGAAGCGCAAGCGGCCGGGTCCGCCAACAGCTCCATCCGGTACAGGTAGAGCGTGCCCAGGCCGGTCAGGATGGTTTCATGCGCTGCAGCCTTTGCATGCAGGGTACGCAGGCCTGTCCTGCCACGCGCCTGAATGACATGGCTGCAAGCGGGATCGAGCGGCCGGTTCACCAACAGCTGGGCCTCCTCCTTCTCGGCAGCGTGTGCGCTGACCAGCCCGACCAGGCAGCCGTCCGCGCAGGCCGCATCGGTAGCCACCTCGCAACCAGCCCAATAGCCGACGGGTTCGCGCGGGGCATGCGGCGTGTCGACCAGCCCCATGCGCTGCAGCGGGGTCGGGCTGTCGTCGCGATACCGATTGATCCGCCATTGCGCATCCGAGCCATACAGGAACTGTTCGATACGCTGGGTCACCGGCAGGGGCATCGCATGGAAGGTGCCGCCGATGGCGCGCACATACGCTTGCCCGCCGTCTCCCGCATGCATCAGGGTGCGGATTTCCAGCTCCGCATCCAGTTCGCCGTCCGGCAGGTACAGGGTGACAGGCACCCTGTCGCCGACTTTCGCCTGCCCCAGCACACCATAAAAGCTCATCCCGCTCGGCGACAGGTCATCCACCGTTCCCAGCACGCCATCCAGGCGCGCCGCCAGGGGCATGGCAAAACGATATTCGTTGCGCCGGTTGACCCCGCGCTCGGCAGTGAAGCGCACCACCAGCACGGCCAGCCAGGTGTTGGCCGCAGCCCACACCACATTCGCCCACATGCCGTCCTGCGGCAAATGGCCATTGAAATAGAACAGCACGATGCCCACCGGGATGGCCAGCGCATTGAGTCCCAGCACCGCCAGCTGGGGCAGCAGAAAGCCCAGGCTCGACGCGTGTTCCCGCGCCTTCTTGGCGGTCACGCCGAAACGCTTGCGCATCTTGAACACGCCCAGCGTCGACCAGGCGAAACTGGCGAAGCGCGCCATGTTGTACTGCTCGATCATCAGGCTGCGCCCGTAGCCGCGCGATATCTCCTCGAACGCCAGGAAATTGACCAGGTAGTACGGCACGAAATGCAGCAGGAACACCCAGCCATCGACGGCGATCGGCATGGCGCCCGCCATCAGCACATAAACCGGCGCGAAGTAGAAAAACACCTTTTGCCAGCCGTCGAAATAGGCCAGCACGGTAGCCAGGTAATTCAATCGCTGCGGCAGCGTCAGCCCGCGGGCGAACAGGATGCCCTCCTTGCGCCAGACATTCATCGCGCCCACCCCCCAGCGCACGCGCTGCTTGAGGAAAGGCTCGATTTTGGCGGGTGCCACGCCATAGGCGAGCGACTCGTCGTGATAGACGGAACGGTAGCCCTTCTTGTGCAGCAGCAGGCTGGTGTGAATGTCTTCGGTCACCGTGCCCGTCGCAAATCCGCCAATGGCGTCGAGCGACTGACGCCGGATCACCGCGCAGCTGCCGCAATAGAACGCCGCATTCCAGTAATCCTTGCCGCGCTGGATCACCCGGAAAAACAGCGACTGTTCGGACCAGGCGACCCGGCTGCCGGGGTCGGTGCGGTTCTGAAACGAGTCCAGGTTGTAGAAGTCCTGCGGGGTTTGCACAAACGCCACGTTGGGATCGGAAAAATAGCCCAGCGTCTTCAGCAGGAAATCCTGGCGCGGCGCATGATCGGCATCGAAGGTCGCGATCAGGTCCGCCGTGCTGTGCGGCAATGCGTGGTTGAGATTGCCTGCCTTGGCGTGCGCATTATCGGTCCGCGCCAGGTAGCGCACGCCGAGCGACTGCGCCATCTCGCGCATCGCCTCGCGGTTGCCGTCGTCCAGAATCCAGGTTTCGTGCGGGTATTTCATCGCCCGCGCCGCCAGCGCGGTGCGCCGCACCATCTCGACATCCTCGTTGTAGGTCGGGATGAACACATCCACCTTGAGCCCCAGGGCGGGCGGCGGCGCGGTGCGCTCCGACAGCCGCCAGGTCATGAAGATGTTCAGAACGGCAGTAAAAAACCCGAACACCTCGGCGCCATACAGCAGCCAGGAAAAGACCGGGTGCGCCGCGTTGAACGTCTCCAGGCGCCAGTTCAAATACCAGGCGCCGGTGGCAAGGAACAGCAGGATCACGGCTTGCCTGGCGGGTTGGAGTGAGCGATATTCCGGTTTCATGTCATGCGGTTCATGTTGCGATGGACCATGTCCAGCAAAACCCGTGCCATTGACTCACATTCCCCCTCTACGCACCGCCGATCGCCACCAACGCCATGTCCTATCCCACCCCTGAAGCCGCCGAAACCGCGTTCTACGCCGCCTTCGAGGCCCGTTCGCTCGACGCCATGATGGCAGTCTGGTCCGGCAGCGACGGCATCGCCTGCATCCATCCCCTGGCGGCCCCGCTGAACGGCCGCGCCGCCGTGGCGGCAGGCTGGCGCAGCATGTTCGAGGCCGCCGGCCAGTTCCGCGTGCACGCGGAACTGGCCCATGAAATGCGCGAAGCCGGCGAGGTCATCCGCGTCGTGCGCGAATATCTCGCCATCGGCCAGCAAGCCGAATCGCGCCCGCCGATCCTCGCCACCAACATTTACCGCAAGGAAGCCGACGGCTGGCGCATGGTGTTGCACCATGCCTCGCCGCTCCAGGTGGGCGCCACACCCCCCGCCCGGACTCCGCCTGCGGTGCTGCACTAGGCGCGTCCTTGCTGAGCGCGGCGCCATGCACGCCTCGAAAGAAACGCTTTATCGCGCGCCCCCCTGGCTGCCTGGCGGCCACTTGCAAACTATCTACAGCAGCCTGTTCATCCGCGTTGCGCCGGTCGCCTGCCGGCGCGAGCGGCTGGAATTGGCGGACGGCGACTTCCTCGATTTCGACTGGGTCGACGGCCATGCCGGCAGCCCCGTCGTGGTGCTGTTCCACGGCCTGGAAGGCAGCGCCGACAGTCACTACGCGCGCGGCCTCATGGCCCGCGTGCGGGCGCACGGCTGGCATGGCGCGACCGCGCATTTCCGCGGCTGCTCGGGCGAGGACAACCGGCTGCCGCGCGCCTATTTCGCCGGCGACAGCGAAGACATCGGATGCATCCTGCGTCACGTCAAAGCGCGGCACGCCGAGGTGCCGGTTTACGCGGTCGGCATCTCGCTCGGCGGCAATGCCCTGCTGAAATGGCTGGGCGAACAAGGCGCCGCGGCGCATCCGCTGGTCGAGCGCGCCGCCGCCGTCTCCGCGCCGCTCGATCTCGCTGCGGCCGGCCGCACGCTCGACCGTGGCTTCAACCGCCGCGTCTACACCGCGCGCTTTCTCGCCACCCTGAAAGCCAAGGCCCTGCACAAGGCCACGCGCTTTCCCGGCCTGCTCGATGCGCAAGCGATTGCCGCCACCACCACCTTCCGCGAATTCGACACCCTGGTCACCGCGCGGCTGCATGGATTCCGCGACGCCGACGACTACTGGCTCAAGGCGTCGTCCAAGCCGCTGCTGAAATCGGTCAGCGTTCCCACCCTCGTCATCAACGCCAGAAACGACCCTTTTCTGCCGGCCTCCGCCTTGCCGGCCCCTGCCGACGTCTCGCCCTCGATCACGCTCGAACAGCCCGGCGCCGGCGGCCATGTCGCGTTTCCGTCAGGGCCTTTTCCCGGCAATCTGGACTGGCTGCCGCGGCGGCTGATGCAGCATTTCGATATCCGGCGCAGGTAAAATCGGCGCATTGCCATTCAGGGAGCGCGTTGTGGAATACCCCAAGGAAATCTTCAAGGCCTACGACATCCGCGGCATCGTCGGCAAGAGCTTCACCCCGGAAATCGTCGAAGCCATCGGCCATGCCATCGGCTCGGAAGCGGCTGCAAGAAAACAGAAGGAAATCTGCATCGGCCGCGACGGCCGCCTGTCCGGCCCCGACCTTGCCGCGGCGCTGGCGCGCGGCATCCGCAAGGCCGGCATCGGCGTGGTCGATCTCGGCATGGTCGCCACGCCGATGACCTATTTCGCCGCGTATCAGCTGAAAACAAACAGCGCGGTGATGGTCACCGGCAGCCACAACCCGCCCGACTACAACGGCCTCAAGATGGTACTCGGCGGCGAGACCCTGGCGGGCGACGCCATCCAGCAGCTGCGCGAACGGCTGCTGAACAACGATCTCGTGCACGGCGACGGCAGCTACCGCGAATACGACATCGCCGGCGAATATCTCGCCCGCATCGTGTCGGACGTCAAGCTCGCACGGCCGATGAAGATCATCGTCGACTGCGGCAACGGCGTGCCCGGCGCCTTCGCCCCCAAGCTGTATCGCGACCTGGGCTGCCAGGTGGAAGAGCTGTTCTGCGAAGTCGACGGCAACTTCCCCAACCACCATCCCGATCCCTCGCAGCCGAAGAACCTGCAGGACCTGATCGCGGCGCTGAAAACCGGCGATGCCGAAATCGGGCTGGCCTTCGACGGCGACGGCGACCGCCTCGGGGTGGTCACCAAGGACGGCAGCATCATCTTCCCCGACCGCCAGCTGATGCTGTTCGCCGACGACGTGCTCTCGCGCAATCCCGGCGCCGAGATCATTTTCGACGTCAAGTCGACGCGCAAGCTGTTCGGCTGGATTCGCGAACGCGGCGGCCGCCCGCTGTTGTGGAAGACAGGGCACAGCTTCATCAAGGCGAAGATGAAGGAGACCGGCGCGCTCCTGGCCGGCGAAATGTCCGGCCACGTGTTCTTCAAGGAACGCTGGTACGGCTTCGACGATGGCCTGTATGCGGGCGCGCGGCTGCTCGAATACTTGAGCAAACAGGCCGACATCAACGCCACCCTGCACGGCCTGCCGGATACGCTGAACACGCCCGAACTCAACATCAGGATGGCCGAGGGCGAGCATTACGCGCTGATGGAGCAGCTGCAGAAAACCGCGCGCTTTCCGGATGCGCAGGAAGTCATCACCCTCGACGGCCTGAGGGTCGAATATGCCGACGGCTTCGGCCTCGCGCGTCCGTCCAACACCACCCCGGTGATCGTGCTGCGCTTCGAGGCCGACACCGCTGAAGCGCTGGAACGCATCCAGGCCGACTTCCGCCGCGTGATCCACGCGGCCGCGCCCGGCCTCGCATTGCCGTTTTGAACGCCGGCCGGCGGCGGGGCAGCGCCCCGTTCGCCACGGGCGCATCGGTGGACCCTGTTTCGCGCCGCAAAACGGCGCTTCGCTGAACACACAAGCCCCCTCGCGTCTGGAGGCAACGAGGGCCGGCACGCGCTGCGCTCCATTGCCCTCCGCAAAAAGACGCAAACGCATCGCCGGGCATGCCCGGCGACTCGCGATCAATCCACCGGCAGCGGCGCCGGTTGATGCAGCCAGTAACCCTGCACAAAATCCACGCCCATGTTTTTCAGGCAGGTCAGTTCGGCTTCGGTTTCGACCTGCTCGGCGATGGTCTGCTTGCCCAGCTCATGCCCCAGCGTGTGCATGGCCTTGACGATGGCAAGCTTTTCCCGGTCGTGGTTCATCCCGCGCACAAAATCGCCGTCGATCTTGAGATAGGCCACGGGCAGGCGTTTCAGATAGCCGAACGACGACTGTCCCTTGCCGAAATCGTCGAGCGCGAACTGGATGCCGCGCGACTTCAGCGTCAGGATCAGCCGTTCGCAGGCATCCAGGCTGTCGATGGCGGCGGTTTCGGTGACTTCGAAGCTGATCCGCGCGGGATCGAAATGGTACTGGCCGATTTCATCGAGAATGAACTCGGCCGTCCCCGGATCGCTCAGGCTGCGTCCCGACAGGTTCAGCGCATAACAGGCCTCGTCCTGCGGATGGGTGTCGAGATAGGCGAAGAAATTGCGGATCACCCAGCGGTCGAAACTGGGCGCCAGCCCGTAGCGCTCGGCGGCGGGCAGGAACTCGCCCGGAGAAATGATCGCCCCGTCCTCGCCGCGCAGACGCAGCAGGATTTCGTAATGCGGCGTCGCGATGGCCGGCGACAGCGCGACTTTCCGCTGGCGATACAGGACGAATCGATGCGCCTCGAAGGCCTTGGTGATGGCCCCCACCCACTGCATTTCGTCATTGATTTTCTGCAGCGCCGGATGGGTCTTCTCGTACACCTGGATGACGCTGCCGCCCAGCGACTTGGCGTGGTAGCACGCGGTGTCGGCCTGCATCAGGATTTCGCCGATATCGGTCATGCCGCGGTGCAATTCGGTCACCCCCAGGCTCACCCCCAGGCGGAACACCTTGTCATCCCACTCGAACCGGAAGCGGCCGATCTCGTCGCGCAGTCCCTGAATGTGGTCGAGCGCCTCCGGCAGCGTGGCATCGGCGAACAGCAGGCCGAACTCGTCGCCGCCCAGCCGCGCCAGACAATGGTTCTCGCCCTCCACGCGGCGCGCCATGAGGGCTGTCAGCCGCCGCAGCAAGGTGTCGCCCGCACGGTGGCCGCAGGTGTCGTTGACCAGCTTGAACCGATCGAGGTCGATGTAACAGAAGATGAAGCGCCGCGCTTCGTGCTGCACGCCGTGCAGCGCCGCGCCCAGCCGGGCCTCCATGGCCCGGCGATTCAACAGGCCGGTGAGGTGGTCGCGTTCGGCCTGCCAGGTCAGCCGTTGCATCAGGCTGCGCCGCTCGCTCTCATCCTGGAACACCAGCACGCCACCCTGCACCCTGCCATCGCCGGATCGAATCGGTGCGGCGGTATCGCTGACGGCAATCGTCGTGCCATCCTGGCGGCGGATCGCGGTATGGCTGTCCAGCCCGATCACCGCATTGCGCCGCAGCGCCAGCTCGAGCGGGCTGATGACGGGCGCACCGCTTTGCTCGTTGACCAGGTGCAGCACATCGGGCACCCGCCGCCCCTGGGCATCGGCATTGCTGAAACCGGTCAGCTCTTCCGCCCGCGGGTTGAGAAACTCGATCACTCCATCTGCATCGGTCACCACCACGGCGTCGCCGATCGATTCGATGGTCACCCGCAGGCGCTCCTTCTCGACCAGCAACTCGTCGCGTTTGCGTTCCAGCTCCGCGACCAGGTGGCCGATGTGGTCTGCCATGTGATTGAAAACCAGCTTGGTTTCGCGCACCTCGGGCGGCGAGCCGTAGCCCAGGTTGGCGCGCGCACCGAAATCGCCGAGTTCGATCGCCCGCGCCGCCGAACGCAGACTATGCAGGCCGCGCAAGTTAATCTGCAGCAAGCCGCGCAACAACAGCAGGCAGACCAACAACCCGCCCAGTGCCAGCAGGGTGAAACGCACCGCCAGCGTCCACAGGGCGTGCACGGCATCGCCGGCGTCCAGCGCCAGCGCCAGCGTGCCATGGGAGATGCCGCCCACGGCCAGTTCGGACTGCGCATACGCCGCGCGCGCATCGAGCAGTTCGGCGAACCAGGACGGATAGGCTTGCGGCGCGGGCGGCGTGCGCGCTTCGAATGCGAACTCGGGCGACGTGAAACGCACGCTCAGGATATTGGCGCTCGCGGCGTATGCCGCGAGCGCCCGCTCGATCGCGGAACGATCGCGCGACACCACCTGATCCCGGATCGCCGCCATGGCCGCGCCCAATTCGCGTTCGGCGCCGGCGTCGAGATGCTGCTGCACGCGCGCCTTCAACGGCAGGCCCAGCACCGTCAGCGTCACCAGATACATCGCCAGTGCCAGCACGCACAGCGTAGTCAGAATGCGGGCATGCAGGCTGTAGCGCATGCCGCGTAACGCCAGCGAATCACTCATTCGCGGACGCCCGGGCTTGCCCGGGAAGACCCGGCTGTCCGGCACGAAACGCCAGTGGCACCGGACGGTTCATGCTTGGGGGCGAAACTCCGGCAGGCGGTTGTCGCCTGCCGGCCGGGCGCGCCGAGAGCGCAAGGGGGGCGGTGGGCAGCCCGTTCCGCAGCGCCCGGCAACTGGGCCGGGCACGACCATACTCTCCTCATGTTGTCTCCGTGTAGCTTGTTATCGGGCAGTGCTTTTTTTGTGCCGCGAGTGTACCCCGCGGTTCGGGAATACCCAAGGCGGCGCGGCTCGTGGGAGGCATCCCGCATTAGGGGCTAGAATTCCGGACCGTTCTCCACATTGCCGCCGGAGGCCATCATCGACTGCCTGCTCTTCCAAGACGCCAAAGCCCGCGCGATCGCCTTTGACGACATCAGCGACCATGTCGGCCGACCGGATCGTTTCATCTGGATCGAACTGAAATCCCCCGACAGCCAGACCATCGCGCGCCTCGGCAATGAACTCGGATTGCATGCGCTGGCGCTGGAAGACGCCATTTCCACCCACCAGCGCTCCAAGCTCGAGGAATACGACGGGCACATGTTCATCGCCACGCGTACTGCGCAACTGTGGGAATCGCGCCTGGAGCTCGGCGAGACCCACCTGTTTGTCGGCAGCAATTTCGTCGTCGCCATCCGCCACGGCAGCGGCAGCGGCTACCAGCGGATAAGCGAGCGCCTGCAGCGCTGCCCCAACGGCATCAAGGCCGCCACGCCCTACGCGCTGTATCTGGTGCTCGATCTCATCGTCGACCAGTTCAGGCCGGTGATCGAAGGCATGCAGGAGCGCTTCCAGTCGCTGGAAAGCCAGCTGATGAGCGGCGCCCGGCGCGGGCGCGACATGCTGCAACAGCTATACGCCATGAAGCGCGAGCTGGCCGCATTGCGCGATGCAGCCGAACCGATGCAGGAGATCACGCAGAACCTGATTCGCCTGCACCCGGAGCTGTCCACCAAGGAACTCAAGGCGTATTACCGCGACATCCACGACCATGCGGTGCGCGTGTCGGCCGCCATCGACCATCTGCGCGTCTCGACCTCGGACGCGATGCAGTTCCATCTCGCGTCGCTGTCGGTGAAGCAGAACGAATCGGTGCAGAAGCTGGCCGGCTGGGGCGCGCTGCTGGCGCTGCCGACGGTGGTGTTCAGCCTTTACGGCATGAACTTCGACTACATGCCCGAACTGAAATGGCCGTGGGCTTATCCGGCGCTGCTGCTGACAACCGGCATCAGCGTGCTGGTGCTGTACCGGCGCCTGAAGCGGCGCGGCTGGATCTGAGCTGCGTTCAGCGCCGCTCGGCGCGGGCGTAACGGATGCGCGTGGCTGACTGCCCATCGCGATCCAGCCACACCACATGCAGGCGCCCGGCCGCATCCAGCGCCGCCACCGGGTCGGACTGCGCACCCGGGCCGGCGGCGGCCGGCACCGCCACGTTGTCGGCGAATGCTTTGCCATTCCAGTCGGCCAGCCACACATCCGGCGTGCCGTCGCGCTCGTCGTCCCACACCGCCACCAGCCGGCCGCTGGCGTCGCCGACGACCTGCGCATGCCACTGCGCCATGTTGTCGCCGAAGCTGTCCTGCACGCGCAGATTCTTGCCGAAGCGGCGTTTGCCCGTATCGAATGCCGCATAGACGTCATAGCCGGAGAGAAAATCGCGCTTGTCGAGCCACACCGCCACCACGCCGCGCGGCCCCCAGGCCGCAAGCGTCGGCCGCATCGCGCCGCTCCCCGCCCCCAGCCCGCCGACGCTGCCGCTCTTGTGGTCGGTCAGGCGGGCCGGAGGGGAAAAACGGCGCCCATCGCGGCTGTGGCTCACCAGCGGCACCGTGTGGCGATCGCGCCGGTCCTCCCACGCCACCGTCACGCTGCCGTCTCCTGCCACCGCCAGCGCCGGCCAGCCCTGCTCGTCGGACGGCGCTTTCGCTTCGACCGGCCGGGCCGTCTCGACGCCGAGCGTGTCCGCCGCCAACGCCAGCCGGGCAACGACGATGCGGCGGAACCGCCCGGCCTGCTCGGCCCAGGCCGCGTAAAACCGGCCCGCTCCGGCCGCCAGCGTAACCTGGGCGGCCTCGCCGGCAGCCAGCCTCGACGCGCCGCCGCCGGGCAACACCCGCGCATGCACGCTGCCCGCCTCTTCCCACGCCGCGGCAAAGCGGCCCGCACCGAGCGCAAGCACCACCGGCTCATAGCAGGCCGACTGGCTCAAGCGGATCTCCGGCTGGAATTCCGCTGCGGCGCCCGGCTTGATCGCCAGATAGCACTGCGGCGTGCCATCGCGGTTGTCTTCCCACACCACGCCCACACTGTCGCCCGACACCGCCACGCCCTGGCGGTTGGCCGATTCCAGATGGGGAAAGATCGCCGCCCCCTGGACCGAATTGACCGTCAGCGCCTCGCTCCACTCCCACGCGGCTTGCGCCGGCGCAGCCAGCATGGCCAGCAACAGCGCCGCCGCCCTCACGACTTGCTGCCCAGGAATTCGAGCAGGGTCTTCTGCTTGTAATGGCCGCCGCGCACGTAGCGGTCGTAGTCGCGGAAATCCTGCACCGTCTTGAAGCCGGGGATCTGCACGATCTTGTCGCCCTGCGGGGTCAGGTAGACAAACAACGGCGTGGCAAACGCCTTCAGCCGCGCGCCCAGTTCGGCTTCGGTGATGCGCTCGCCGGAAGGCAGCGTCAGCCGTTTTCCCGATTCGGCGTCGACATACACCAGCTCGTAATTGGCGGTGTACAGCTTCTTTAGCGCGGCATCGGAAAACGTCTTCTTGTTGGTATGGTCGCACCAGGCGCAGCCGTAGCGCCCGAAGTACAGGAAAATCGGCTTGCCGCTTGCGCGCGCGGCCGCCAGGCCGGCGTCGAAACCGACGAACGGATAGCCCGGCGGCGGATCGGCCAAGGCCGCAGACGCCCACAAGCAGATTGCCGCCACCACGCTCTTGATCAGCTTCATCCTGTCCTCCTTCAGCCACAGTGCCACCATTCTGATAAATTCAGCCACTCCTGCAACCCTCTTTTCTGACCACATGACCCACGATTCCGTTCGCATCGGCCTGGTTTCCGTCAGCGACCGTGCCAGCAGCGGCGCATACGAAGACCAGGGCCTGCCCGCACTCAAGGCCTGGTTCGGCGAAGTGCTGGCCAATCCCGCCGAATTCGTCACCCGGCTGATCCCCGACGAACAGGCGCTGATCGAGGCGGCACTGGTCGAACTGGCCGACCTTGAGCGCTGTTCGCTCATCCTGACCACCGGCGGTACCGGCCCGGCGCCGCGCGACGTCACCCCGGATGCGACGCTGGCGGTGGCGCACAAGGTGTTGCCCGGCTTCGGCGAGGCGATGCGCGCAGTGTCGCTGAAGTATGTGCCGACCGCCATCCTGTCGCGCCAGGTCGGCGTCACCCGCGGCGCCAGCCTGATCGTCAACCTGCCGGGGCAGCCCAAGGCGATCAAGGAAACGCTCGACGGCGTGTTCGCCGCGGTGCCCTACTGCATCGACCTGATCGGCGGGCCCTACCTCGAAACGCGGCCCGGCACCGTGGCGGTTTTCCGCCCCAAATCCGCGCTGCGGGCGAGCGCATGAGCGGCATCCTCGATGCGCTGGCACGGGCGCTGCGCGACCTGTTCAGCCTGCGCGTGCTGTGGGTGGTGGTGTGGCCGATGCTGGTGGCGGCACTGCTGTGGCTGGTACTGGGCGTGACGTTCTGGCACACCTTCTCCGCCTGGCTTACGCTGGGCCTCGACGCCATCGGCATCCAGACCTGGCTGGCCGGGCTCGAGCCGGTATGGATCGCGCATGGCATTCAGGCACTGCTGCATCTGCTGCTGTTCGTGCCGCTGGTGCTGCTGACCGCGCTCGTCATCACCGCGCTGTTCGCCATGCCTGCGCTGATTCGCCTGGTGGCCGGGCGCGACTATCCCGAGCTCAAACGCGAAAACGGCGGCGGCCTGCTCGGCAGCCTGTGGAATGCGGCGGTCGCCGTCGTGCTGTTTGCCGCCTTGTGGCTGGCCACCCTGCCGCTGTGGCTGATCGGCGTCGGCGTGATCGTGCCCTTCGTCGCCGCGGCGTATCTGAACCAGCGCCTGTTCCGTTACGACGCCATCGCCGAACATGCCAGCGCCGACGAAATGGCGGCGCTGTTCAAGAGCGACCGCGCGGGCTGGTGGGGATTGGGGCTGCTGACCGGACTGCTGCAGTTTGTCCCCTTGCTCAACCTGTTCGGCCCGGTGCTCGCCGCGCTGGCGTTCATCCACTACGGCCTGGCGCGGCTCGAACGGCGGCGGACGGCCTCAGTCGGCTGAGGCAAAGCGCCGCCTGAAGCCTTCGTCGAAATTGATTTCGCGCGCAGTCATGGCGCCGATCACGCACTGTTCCAGGCTGGGCGGCATCACCAGCTGCCCGGCGCCATTGACCAGGCGGCCGGCCATGATTTCGGCCTGGTGGCGCGGCGCCGGCTGCGGCAGCCCGGGTTCGGCGTAACCCTGCGGATAAACTGGCCTGCCCTCGGCGTCGTATTTGTCGGTCGCGCCCAGGGTATGCAACAGTTCGTGGGCGATCACGATATTGTTCTGGCGCGTCTGGTGGGGGTCCGCAAAGGCATGCACCACGCCGATCAGGCCTTTCTGCAAACCCAGCGAATGTTCCAGCGCGATGCCGTCGCGCGGCGCGTGGTACAGCACGAACAGCTTGACCTTGCCGAGCTGCGGCAGCCACTGCCCCGACTGCCGATACACCCACCCGCGCAGCTTCAAGCTCCAGAGCACGGTTTTCAGCACGCTGCCGTCGCGTGGCGGCGCGGGCGGTTTTTCCTTCAGCTCCGGCAGCAGGCTGATCTGCAGCACCGGCGACTGCTTCACGCCGTAGCGCGCCGTTTCGCGTTCGAGAAACGCATTGATCTCGTGAAAGTCGCTCGCCTGCAGCGTACGGATCGTCTGCGCCGCCTGCGCCGAGCCGTCGCCGTTGATCGGGACCACGGCCACATCCAGCGGCGCCCGCCAGGCGCGCACCCTGGATTGTTCCAGCCAGGTGAAGCCGAGCGCCGCGGCCAGCACCCCCAGCAGCAGCAGAATGCGCAGCCGGCGAAAAGTCATGGCAGGGCGGACGGGGCAGGCATCAGGGTGCGGCCGTGGCGGGCGCCACCGGCGCGGCGGGTGCAGCAGGCGATGCGGGCGCGGGCGCCGGTTTTTTGCCTGCTTGCAGATTCATCTTGCTGGCGACCAGCTTGCCGCCATCCGCGTTTTTCACCGCTTCGGTCACGCCGATCTTGGCGCCATCCACCTGCCCCAGCGTGATCAGCGTCTGCTTCACCGCCTCGCCGCGCGCCTGCGCCAGCCGCTGCAGTTCGGCCTCGGTCACCGGAATTTGCAGGGTCAGGCGCTCCAGCATGGCGGCGTGCAGCGACGGCCCAGCCTCCTTGGCCTTCGCATATTCGGCCTTGATCGCCCTCACCCCGCCCTGCTTGCCGAAACGCTCGCCGTACAGCGCTTCCAGCGCTTTCTGCGCGCGCGGGTTGGTGGTGTCGACGGGGCCGGGTTCGTTGCCGGGGTCGATTTTCAGCCCCATGCGCTGTGCGACGTCGCGGCGTATCCACAATTCCTGGATCGCGCGCGTATCGCCCTTCACCTCGTACGCCGGCGCGATCGACAGCGCGAGTTGCGGCCGCTTGGCCAGCGCCTGGCCGACCGCCTTGAGCTTCTCCTGTTCCGGCGGCAGCAGGGTGGCCGTGCCGAAATCGAATTCGACGGCTTCGAGCTTGTCGGAACTGATCCCCAGCAGGCTGCCGAGCGCACGGAAAGGCGCGGTCACCAGCTTGGTCAGCACATTGACGACGGCTTTCCAGATGATCTTGCCGTAGCTGAACTGCGGATCGTCGAGACTGCCGGTGACCGGCAGGTCGAGATCGATGATGCCTTCGCTGTCCTCCAGCAGGGCGATCGCCAGATCGAGCGGCAGCTTCATCGCATCGGGACTGTCGACCCGCTCGCCGAGCTTGAGCTTGTTGATCACGAACTTGTTTTCGCCCGCCAGCTGACGCTGTTTGATCTTGTATTCGAGGTCGACCGAGAGCTTGCCGGAATCGATCTTGCGCCCGGCGAACTTGCCCGAATACGGCGTCATGTTGGTCATTTCCAGATTGCGGAACGTCAGCTTGAGATCGGTGAAATCGGTCGCCCTGAACGGCTGGATCGAGCCGCGCACGCGTGCCGAGCCGAACTCGTCGACCTTGCCGTCGAGCTCCACCAGCGCCATCGTCGCCGGATCGGTGGACAGCCCGGTCACCACGCCGCCGAGGTCGTGCATGCGGGTGCCGAACTGCGGCGTCAGCGAAAGGTCGGCGAATTCCGCATTCGCGCCGACGATGCGCAGACGTTCGACGGCCAGCGGAAACGCGGCCGATTGGGCCGCCGGCTGTGGCGCCGGTAGTGGCTTTGCGGGCGCAGTGGCAAGCGGCGCCTGCGCCGGGGTGCGCAGGATGCGCTGCAGGTTGATCGACTTGTCCTCGAAAATGATGACCTTGCCGAAGGGGTTCAGCGCCACCAGTTCGTTCATGTGCAGGCGGTCGGGGTTGAGCCTGAATTCAAGGCTGTCCGACGACAGTTTCTTCCAGCCGAGGAAGGCCTCTTCGGTTTCCTCCTCGGTGATGGCGAGATCGTCGACCGCGAAGCCGCCGTCGAAATCCAGCTTCATGCCCGATTTGGCCTGCGCGAACGTCAGCCTGCCGCGGCTCGACGCCACGCCCGAATGCAGCTTGAGCCTGGCCACCTGGTTGACGTAGGGCGCAAAGGGCTGCAGCGACAGCCCTGCCAGCTTGAGGTCGAGCCGGCCCGAGGTCTTGCCCGGAACGACCGTGCCGCCGGCCTCGAAGCGGCCGCCCTGCCTGAGCGCGAAGCCGGCTTGCAGGGGCACTGCCTGGTTCATGTCGAGGCTGAGATTCTGCAGGGTGAGGAACCCCCTGGCGACATCGAGCCTGACCGGCGCACCGGGCGACTGGTCGACGATGCCGATTTCGAGGCCGTCGAGACTGAGGCGCGCAAGCTGCACATCCATGGGCGAAGCCGCCGCGGTTTCCGCCTTGGCCGAAGCAGCGGCAGGCGCGCCGGACGCCGGCTTCAGGATTTCGGCCCAGTTGAGGGTCTTGCGCTTGTCCAGCGTCACGCTGGTTTTTGCGCCGTTCAATTCCACCACCTCGATGGCGAGCCGGTTTTCCGCCAGCTTCAGCCGCGCGTTGAGCAGCGCCGCACGCTGCAATTCCGCCACCTGCTGCGTCCCCGACTGCACCCGCACCGGGCCCAGCGCTGCGTTGACCGGGCCGACGTCGATGGCCGCCACGGCCCCCAGCTCGCCGGTCAGCGCCGCGGTCAGGCCGAAACCCTCGGCGCTCACGCCAAGCGGCGCGGCAAAGCTCCGGTCGGTGAAACGTGCCGCCCAGTCGGCCAGCTTGATTTCACGCACGTCGATTTTCCACGGGAGCGGCGGCGCGGCGGTTTCGGCCGCCGCCGGCTTGGCTGCCGCGGATCGGGGCGCGGCAGCGTCCTCGCCCGCCGCGAACAGGGTCTGCCAGTCCAGCGTGCCCTTGAGGTCACGCGTCGCCGCCAGCTTGCCGCCGGACAGGCTGACGCTCGCCACCTCGATCCGGCGCTGGGCCAGGTCGAGGCTGGCGTTGCCGACGCGCGCCTCGGCGAGCTCCAGCACCGGCGCAGGCGCTGCAGCGCGCAGCGGATCGCTGCCCTTCTGGACGCCGTCGCCGCGTGGCGCCAGCGCCAGGTTCTGCACGACCAGGTTGGCGCCGCCAATCTGCACCCAGGGCACGTCTTCGCCGGTTTTGTCGCGCACCATGGCGAAGCGGTAGCGCAGGCCTGCGGCGAGCGTTCCGGACGGCAGTTCGAAATTGCGCGGGCTCTTCACCACCCGCAGCAGATTGCCCAGCCGCACCCCCTGCAGCCCGAGCTCGCCGCTCGATGCGATGGGATTCAGCCCGACGTCGCCTTTCCACTTGAGCGTGCCGCCCTGTTCCGGCAGCTTGGCCGCGATCAGGTAATCGCCCCTATCCTCGGGCAGCGTGGAGAGACCTTCGAGCTCGATGCCGAGCGGCTGCAGCAGCGCCTTGAAGGGGGCGCCGGTGCGATCGGCATCGGTGTATTCGATGTCGCCGTTGCTGATTTTGACGTGATCGACCAGCACCCGCGCGAGGGTATCGGACGGCGGCTCCTTGTTTTCATTGAGCTTGGCGATCAGCGCCGCCCAGTTCAGCTTGCCGCCGCGCTGCACCGTCAGGATGGCGCGCGGCCGTTCGAGCTGAACGTCGCGGATACGCCAGGCCCAGCGGAACAGACCGGTGCTGTCGAGATTGACGTAGAGCCGGTCGAAACCGGCCAGCGGCGCGCCGTTCATCTCGGCCAGCTTGAGGCCGTCCACCGTGGCTTCGAGGGTGAGCGGATTGAACTTGACCTGCTGCGCGCTCAGCTGGCTTGCAAGCTTGTTTTCACCTATCCAGGGCAGCAGCTTTTTGGCCAGCGGGTCGACCAGGAAAAACCCGAATGCCAGATACAGGCCGAACAGCCCGGCAACGATCAAAAACGGCAGGCTCAATGCAATTTTGCCGAGGCGTCCCCACATGCGTCACTCCCAGTTCAAAAAACGTTCATCCGCGAAGCAGGGCGTGAAGGCGCGTCAAGCAGTCTGCGCGGTTTTTGCGCCTTGCTGCGCCTGCTTCATGGGTCGCTTACTTTTCCTGCATGGCCTCGCGAACCGTCCGGAACAATTCACGAAACGCCTTCGGCGGCTTGTTGCGCGCCGCTTCGTCGCGCGCATTGCGGATGATTTGCCGCAGGTGCGTGGCGTCGGT
>Ga0209958_1000559_pt1 | contig 58533 bp, 39 predicted proteins | sample ThiBio_inoc_plan_FD_183942 | JGI IMG/M metagenome (GOLD analysis project Ga0209958, IMG submission 183942) | Wastewater bioreactor microbial communities from Cape Town, South Africa - Thiocy_inoc_plan (SPAdes) | ecosystem: Engineered > Bioremediation > Thiocyanate > Unclassified | place: South...
TCGGGGCTGCAAGGCCCCTCAATGCACGAGGTGCAGACCGCCGTAAGGCCTCATCGCGCATTCAAAACGGCTGGCGTCCAATCGTGCCTATTCGGATCCGTCAATCATGGGGTTGTGAGAGGTTCCCAGGCAAGCTACCCGTGGCTCCAAACGCTTCACTCACTGCATTCCAGTCAACAGTGCCATCTTTGCCTGTCGCCAACATAGGCGTACCCAAGTGATTCGAGTGCAAATAGTGATAATTCGTATTACTATCAGTCAAACCACCACGGCTAAAATTAGCCTGCCAAAACAGTCCTTCGACTTCCAATTCCGCCATTTCGCTTCACCTCGCTACAACCACCCCCGCAGCGTACCGCCTGCGCCTTGTCGTGCGGCGGGTGTGAAGTCAAGTTCCATGCAAAACGACGAAGAGCCTCCGGGCGTCGTAGCCATAACATCTCCCTTCGGAAAGAAGTTGCATCTCTAAGTTGATATCACCGCCATCAGTCACTGCACAAATCGCCTTTCACCTCCCGTGCAAGAAAGACATTTGCCTCGTCGTATCCCCCGGAAAGACCACGACCCAAAATTCCATCAATTGAACGACAAGTCAAAGCTCTAAATCTCTTGGCATCAGGCCTCATAAAATAAATTTTAAGATGATCAATCCAAACCAATTCCCCGAGCACCATCCGATTAACCATAAATATCAGCCTTTCATCATCAAGCGGAACCCTCTCCATCATCAGCGACAAATCATACAGACGAACAGAGGGGGAGTACATAAGATCCAATGCCGTTTCCTTTTTAAGAATTGAATCATTAGCACACCCCCCACTAAAGAAAGCAACCATTAGGATGAAAAAAATTCCAAAAATTCTAACCAAATGAGCCACCGGTTTGGTCAACGCACGAGACAGGATCCGGGCATCGCTTATCCTTCTCTCTTTGGCAAGTCTCTGGAACTTGAAACTCACAAAGCTCAGCACACGCAGTACTCCTTCCAAAGGCAACACAATATCTCATCCAGGTTTCTCTGCATTTTTTATAAACCCAATCACAGCCTTTGCTACAAGCATGATCCTTCGCCCAATCAATAATTCCTGGTGTTGGATCTTTATCTGACTTCAGCCCAAATGAATCAAATTTATTTATAACACCAGACTCAATATACACATAAAAATTATCACCCCCATACATTCCAATAGGATCACTCTGCAAATATCTACCACTCTCTGGAAGGTAGTCCCGATAGAAGTTGTAATGTGTGCCAGCCTCTTTATCCCAATATTGCCCAGGAAATCTCAAATCCACCTCAATCACGTTGGCAATGGTTTCCGTGGCCCCGAATGCTTCGCTGATACCCCTCCAGCTTGTATTCCCTTGTTCGCTTGTTGCCAGTTTCGGCGTATACAGGTGGTCGGTGTGCAGATAGTGATATTCAGTCGATGCCGTAGTCAGGCTACCGCTGTCAATCTGTGCTTGCCAGACTGGATCGGTACTCCACAGCCCTTTCCAATTCGCCTCAGGATTCCAGCCATAGGCTCTAATTATTTCCTCCTGGCTATTGGCTTCCGCCATCAATGCACTGTCGCTGTAAAAGTAGTAATTTGTACTGGAGAGCAACCCCATCGTTTTGCTAATGCGCCGCCCCATGGGGTCATAGCGGTAGGTTATCGTTTGCTGTCCATCATGCCTGACCTCAACCATCCTTTCCGCCGCATTGTAAATGTATGTTCTTTCGCCTTGGCTATCTTTTTCCTTCTGAGTATGCCCTTGCGGCGTATAGCTCACCTGGGTTTCTCTCAGAGGATTTGCGCTGAACGGCGTGGTCTTTGGATACTGAATGAGCTGGTTGTCTTGGTTGTAACTCCACACTCCCGGCTGGTGAGCACTCGATATCCGGTTGCCCATTGCGTCATAGCTGTACTGTTCATTGGGCAAACCCAGGTTTTGCAAGTTTTGATCCGGTGCTACTTTTGTCAGCCGATCCAGGCTATCATATCCGTAGCCAGTCGCCCCCAAGTCGCTGTCGATTTGCGTGATGTTGCCTGCACTATCGTATTGGTACTGTTTGCTCGCCAATACTTTGTTGTTGACGTTCTTCACCTCGATACTGGTGTAGCGCTGCAAAGCATCGAAGCGCTGGGTTTTGGTGGCTCCCGGTGTTTTGATGGTGCTGGGTCGCATCCAGGCGTAGTTTCCATAGATAATCTCGCTTTGGTTTGGCAACGTTAGCTTGGCAAGTTGACCTTGGCTGTAGCTGTAGGTCTGCTGGCTACTATCCGGGTAAGTGTGGCTCGCCAGTTGACCATCGGCGTTAAAGCCCTGACCCAACGTGAAGCTGAATGTGCCACCTTCGACTTTCCCGTAGGTGATGGCGCTTTGGGTAGTGCGCCCCAGCGCGTCCTTCGTATAGATGGCACTGCTAATCAGGTTGCCGCTACCGTCCTTTTGTTCGTAGGCGGTCATCTGTCCATCGGCGTCGTATTGGTAACTAATGCGCTGATCCAACGTAGTGCCGCCGAGCTTGTGCTCTTCCAGCGTCAGCCGCCCGCCCTGATCGTAGCTGTAGGTTTTGGTGTTGTCTCCGGCATCTGTTCGCTGAATGAGGTTCCCCTTAGCGTCGTAGCCGTATTGGATGGAGCCTCCCATGGGGCGTGTCTCTTTCGCTAGCCGCCCCGCCTTGTCATATTCAAACCGGTGCGTGTTGCCATTGGCATCTGTCAGGCTGATGCGCTGGTCATGGGCATTCCATCCTTGCCGGGTGTGCTGTGCCATAGGGTCAGTGGTTGCGCCACGCGGCCCAGGCCGTCGTATTGGTACAGCGTGGTGCGGCCTGCCGGGTCGGTGCTGCTGATGCGCTGTCCTGCAGCGTCGTAGCCCTGGCGCTGGGTTCTGGTCTGGTCTACGCTCAGATGCTGGGTGACGGCGGTCTGTCTGCCCCGCTGGTCGTACTGGTAAGTTTCCTTGTACGTGGGGTAGTTGGTTGCTGTGAGTAAACCCGCCAGCGGACTACCCTTGGCCCCGTATTCGTAGGTGGTGACGTTGCCCGCCGGGTCTTCCGTTCTCGTGATGCGCCCCTGGCTGTCGTAACTGCTCTTGGTCACAAGGCCGCTCGGACTGGTGATCTGGCTGAGTCGTCCTGCAGCGTCGTAGCTGTTACGCGTGCCTTGCCCTGCGCTTTGCCCTGGGGCGATGGATTCGGTAACCCGGCCTGCACTGTCATAAACCACGGCCTGTTTCCGCCCTTCGGCGCTGACGGTCTGCGTCCTGCGTCCCCTGGCGTCGTAGCTATAGCTGGTGGTTGCGTTCAGCGCATTCGTGCTGCTGGTCCGGTTACCCGCTGCGTCGTAGCTGTGGCGGGTGGTATGGCCCAACGCGTTGGTTTGGGTGATGGCCTGGCCTCGGGTGTCGTAGGTGTAGCGGGTAGCGTGTCCTTCGCCGTCAATGACCTTGGCGACGTTGCCTGCGTCGTCGTATTCAAACCTCTCGGTGATAGCGTCTGGCCCCCGCCCATCGCCAGCGCCTCTTGTTTTTGTGGTCATCTGGCCCCACTGGTCGTAGCCGTAGTACGTGGTGCGCTGTTCTGGCCTGCCCTGGGCTTCCACGTATTGGGTGGTGTTGCCTTGCGTGTCATACGCCCAGGTGCTGACGATGCCCAAGGCGTTGGTGTGCCGGGTCTTGCGGTTGTACACCGGGTCGTAGCTGCTGGTTTCGCTGCTGCCGTCCGGGTGGATGGTCTTGATGGGCCTTTTGCTGCTGGCGCTGTCGTACTGGATGGTGGTGACCAGGCCGCGCGCGTCGGTGATGCGTTCCTGCGTGGCGCTGACTTTGCTGACTACGCTCAGCTCCATGCCGTCCACGCTGTTTTGCAGCAGTTTGCCGCCGCTGTCGTAGCGGCGCTGGTGCACGCTGCCGCCGGGCTGCTGGATGTTGACCAGGTATTCGCGGCGCACGCGGTCGTAGTCGATGCGGTAGTTGGTGACGCCGCCGGTTTCATCCGTCAGGCTGGCGATGCGCGGGGCCGGGGGCAGGCTGACTTTGGTGCTGCCGGTGCCTGTGCTGGCCATGCCGGTGGCCATGACGACGCGCGCGGGCTGGGTCATGTAGCTCAGGCGGATTTGTCCGCCTGCCGGGTCGGTGCGGGTCTGGATGTAGCCGGCCGCGGTGTAGGTGTAGCGCCAGGTGCCGCCACGTGTGTCGGTGACCTGGGTCAGCAGCGCGGTGCCGATGCTGCCGTAGGGGCCTGTGCCTGCGCTGGCGCCGGGCACGCTCCATTCGTAGCGCACGCTGCGCCCGCTGGGGTCGCTGATGCTGGTGGGCTGGCCGCTGGCGTTGTATTGCAGGCTGAGGACTTCGCGCCCGTGGTGGTCCTTGACGGCGCTCAGGCGGCCCTGGCTGTCGCGCGCCAGCGTGACTTTGACGCCTGCGGCGTTCGTCCAGCCGAGCATGCGGCCCGTGGCGTCGTAGTCGATGGTGTTGCCTTCGCGGTCGTACCACTGCCAGCCGGTGAGGGGGGCGGCGTCCGGGCCGGTGGCCTTGATGGTGTTGTTTTCGTCGAAGCGGTAGGTGGGCTGCGCTGTGCCGCTGACGCGGGTGTAGATGCGGTCGGCCCGGTTGACTGCGAGTACGCCGCCCAGCGGGTCGGGTTGCAGTACCAGGTCGGCCCAGCGGTCGTTGAGGTACCAGCGGCCGAACGTCCAGGTGCGGTTGATGGCCACTTGCCCGCCCAGTACCTTGACCGCCAGGTCTTCGGTGCTTTCCGTGTAGTCCTGGTTGGGCAGGCTGACCTGGCGTGTGCTGGGTTGGGCGTGGGCCAGGCCGATGACCAAAGTCAGCGCCAGAGCGGCGATGGATTGAAGGAAAAATTTGCCTCCAGCCCTTATGCAGCAAGCGCTAGCAGCTATTGTTTTGAGAGTCATTGCTTGTCCTGTGATGTTGTTTGTCTGTCAGTTGGCGCCCATGCTGGTGCTAGGGCCGCCTCCTGCGCCACCGCCTCCCGGGCCTGCGGAGCCTCCACCTCCGCCACCCCCTCCTCCTCCGCCCGGGCCGCCTCCGGCCGAACAGTCAGTGCAGGTGGGCATGCAGGTGGGCACCAGGGGCATGGCGCCGCCAGCAGCCCATGTGCCGCCGCCCCAGACGTCTCCAATGCCTGATGTGGGGCCACCACCTCCACTGCTGCTGGGCCCGCTGCACCCGCTGCCCGTGACCCGGCTGATGCTGCTGCACGCGCTGCCGCTGCGCTTGTCGCCCGCCGCGCAGTCGTAGTCGTAGGCCACGCAGCCCTGCGTCTGGTAGCTGCTGCAACTGGCGGCCTTGGCGGCGGCCTGGACGGTGGCGGCGCTGCTGGCGGTTTTATCGATGGCCTGGCTCTCGCCCGTGCGCAGGAAGGCGCGTATGGCGTTTTGCACCGGGCCGGCGGGCTGCGGGGGTTTGCCGCTGGTGAGTTGCTCGAGCTTGTGCGCGGGCGCCAGGTTCAGCGCTACGCCGCTCTTGAGCGCCTGCAGCGCGGTGATGCGGTACGGGATGCTGACGCGGCTCTTGGCGGCGAGCTGGGTGGGGAGCTGGCCGAAGTATTCGTACTTGTAGTTCGCGTCGCTGGCGGGCAGCGCGTATTGCAGGTTGTCCGCGCGCACCAGGCCGTAGTTGCTCAGGGTGAGTTCGCCGGTGTGTTCTTCGCCTTGCTGCAGTGCGGGCAGGCTGATGCTCATGGGCTCCAGCAGGACGACGGGGGCCGGTACCTGGGTCTGGTACGTGGCTTCGAGCACGATGGCGTATTCGTCCTTGATGGTGGTCTCGGTCACGCTGAATTCGATGCTGACGACCTGGTAGTCGAGGAAGACGCGTTCGTTGGCGGTGACGCCGGGGTACACCGTCAGGCGCCCGCTGGCGTCCTGGTGGCTGGGGGCGCTGGCGCGCCAGCGGTAGTTGCCGGGCGGGATGGCCGTGTATTCGGCGATGCCCTGGGCGTTGCTGGTGGCGCTGCGGATGTCGCCGGTGAGGGCTTCGTTTTGCAGGGTGATGCGTGCGCCGGCCAGGCCTTCGATGGGCTGGCCCTGGGCGTCGAGGGTGCCGGTGTAGATGTCCACGAGCTTGAAGCGCGCGGTGCCCTGGCCGTCGCGCGCGACGGCGATGGTGATGGGCACGGTGCCGCCGGCGTCGTTGGCGGCGCTGATGCGCAGTTGCAGCTGGTGGTAGCCGTCGGCTACGTCGGTGCCAGGGCGGGCGGTGATTTGCACCAGGGCGCTTTGGCCCAGGTCGATGGCGCCGATGTCGGGGGCGCTGTCGAGGCTGACCCATGCGGGGGCGGCGCCGCCGCCGCGTGCCTGCAGGGCCACCTGCACGTTTTGCGCGGGGGCGTAGCCTTTGTTGGTGAGGGTGAGCTTGCCGCTGATGCTCTTGCCTTGCTGCACGCCCAGCTCCAGCGCCGTGGGGCTGGGGGTGAGGCCGGGGCGCGCTTCGTGCAGGCGGTAGTCCAGGCGCAGTTCGGCGCGTGGCTGGCTGCCGCTCTCGGTGGCGAAGAGCTTGAGGAGGATGGTGCCGCTCTCGCCCGCGCCGGGGCCGCCGGTGAGCTGGATGTTGACGGGGGCGCTGGTGCCCGCGGCGATGTTCACCGGGCTGCCCAGGTCCAGCGTGATGCCGGGCGGCAGCGCGCCCGAGGGCTGGTCAGCGGCCAGCGCCTGCCAGTGCACGCCCGTGGCGCCGGTGCCGCTGCTGGCCGTGACGCTGAGCTGTGCCGTGCTGGTGCATACCCCAGAACTTTACCGACTCCACATTGAAAAAACATCCGATGCCAATGAATATATAGAAAAACCTAGTGGAAATATCATACAAGAAGTAATACCTCCATTGGTCGAATAAAGCAATCTTCCCGGCGATTTCATAATAGAACAAACATAACACACCCCATCTTTCTTGTGCTTTAAGAATTGCCCCGTCCTTACGACACCCAACCCATCCACGTCAATGGAACTCAAATAATCATTTTCCTCACATCCGTTTCTCAAGCTAAACGGCATAACATCATCTCTCAAGGCAAATGATTTATTGTGTATACCATCAAAAAAAAGCTCATCATGCGATTCAATATAATTATCAACATGTACAATTTTAGCCTTTGAAAACAAAGCCAGCGCCAAAGCATCTCTAATCTTTGGGTCCGTGTAATCACCAAAACCCTTATCAGCAGAATACCTCACATCACTCAGAAACTCATAATTTCCATCAATCACTTTTTCATAAACACCCCTACCTCCAAGCAAAATCTTTGCCCTAACATTCAAAAAGTCAATCGCATCAAAACACAACCCACTATCAATCAAATAACTTGCAAGTTCAATGCTATTTAGAGAAATCTGAAGATGCAAATAATTCTCATAACAACTCAATATCCGTTCACTCGTAAATTCTCGAATTTTCGAATGAGCCAGTCGAACACTCCGTTTTGAACCAATCAATCTTCCATCAACAACATCAAAGAATAAATCGTTCATAAAAATGTGAGGATGCGGCGTCCGGGCCGGTGGCCTTGATTTAATTCTTTCATCGAAACGGTAGGTTTTGGGCGCATCGGACTCCTTGGAGAAATTTGCAAGAAAACAGGTATTGGCAAAACCATACCTTGCAAATCCTGCGCCCTTAAATCAGCAAAACTACGAGTCAGATCAACGATTTGTAGGTTGTTCAGGACGGACTATTCAGCCACATCGGCGGAACAGTCCACTCCAAACAAATGGACTGATTTTTACAGGAAAGCCATTCACCTCCAGATGTTAGAACAAATCAACTCTGTTTTTAATGCAATTTTTTTTCTTGCGCTAAATATTTCCGGGGGACTTGAGTTCAGATCAATCTTCACCAGCAATTCCCCTTCATCGATACGATCAGATATCGGCAAACTAATCAACTCATCGCCCAGCAGAAATTCCCCTCCACCCCTCACAGACACATCCAGGAATGGCCTCAAAAATGTTCCAGGAGCATCCACCCTTCTTTTGCAATTCCCTTTTGCATCACAAAACTTCACATCCATCTGCCATGGATAGACCCCAATGCCAGCAACAGGAGATGACATTGCCTCAAATCGAATTGCCTTGTCACTCATATTTCTCAATCTCAACCGACCATCGATCCGATAAAAATCACCATCACGGCAAACTCGAACATCAAAGTTCACCACATTTATCGCCCCTCCATATGCAGGAATCGAAAACACAAAAAAACAAAGAGAAATCAACAATGAAATTTTACTGCATTTCATTATGGCCTCATCCTGGGATTATTTTCAGCGCAAAGATGCCTATCAGATTGGCCGGCATCATGTTTCACAATAGTTTCCCTCACAACAGTATAAAAAGAATCCCTCAATGCCGAATTCATCACACTCTTACTGCTTAATATACACTCAGATCTACTAGAATATCGCGCACTTTTTTGCGCATTCTCGACAGATTGCGCAATCACTCTGGCCGCATTGCGCGCCCAATCATCATAATCTCTAATGTGATCAAATTCAGCCCTAATCACCCACGCACCATCGCATGGCAAGCCCTCATAACTCCGCCTCATATGAACTCCGAATTGCATATTAATTGAATACTCATCCAATCTCCATGACTTAGATTTCCCATCGATACAATCATCCGATTTCACACAATTGGGCGCAATATTTATGCTATCCATAACCGCCACCGCCAACGTCCCAGCATTCACATTGCAAGTATCGCCCGGATAAACATTGCACGCCCAATTATCCAGATCTCTTTTATAACGACTACTCCAGGACATGCGCAGCAATCCGGTTGAATCAAATGCCACCAATGGGTTACTGGGGTATATATACCCACTAACCCCAGCAACAAGTCCCAGCGGATCGCGCTCAACGTAGCGCCCCAAAACCGCCAAATAATCCCGATGCAAGTTGTAATTCCAACCACTCTCGTGATCATAATATTGCCCGGGAAACCTTAAATTCACCTCTATCGCATTTGCAGTGGTTACCGTCGCTCCAAACGCTTCACTGATGCCCCTCCAGTCTGCATTTCCTTGTTTGTTTGTTGCCAGCGTAGGCGTGTACAGGTGGTCCGTATGCAGATAATGATATTCGGTTGTTATTTCACTCAAAATATTATTATCGGCCTGCGCCTGCCACATAGGATCAGTGCTCCATACTCCTTGTTGAGCCATCTTCGGATTCCAACCGTAGGCCCTTGTCATCAGTCCTTGCCCGTTAGCCTCCGCAACTAATCCAGCGTCGTTGTACAAGTAGTAGGTCGTCTGGCTCGTTGCCTCTTGCTGGCTAGTCTTTGCAATGCGCCGCCCCATCGGGTCATAGCGGTATTGCACCGTTTTATTCCCTAGATTGACCTCAATTAACCGTTCCGCCGCGTTGTAGCGGTACGTCCTCTCCCCCTGACCGTTCGTTTCCTTCTGCATATGCCCTTGCGCCGAGTAACTCACCAGGGTTTCTATCGGCGGGGTCGCGCTGAATGGCGTGGCCTTCGGATACTGGACGATTTGGTTGTCTTGGTTGTAGCTCCACCTTCCCGGTTGGTGGGAGCTGAATGTGCGGTTGCCCACTGCGTCGTAGCTATACAGTTCGTTGGGCAGTCCGAGGTTCTGCAAGTTCAGGTCGGGTTGTGCTTTGGTCAGTCTGTCCAAATTGTCATACCCGTAGCTGGTCGCTCCCAAATCACTGTTGATCTGCGTGATGTTGCCTGCAATGTCGTATTGGTATTGCCTGCTTGCCAATATCTGATTGTTGGCGTTCTTGACCTCGATGCTGGTGTAGCGCTGTAGCGCATCAAAGCTCTGGGTCTTTGTCGCCCCTGGTGTCACGATGCGCGTGGGCTGCATCCACTGATAGTTGCCATAGGTGATTACGCTCTGGTTGGGTAGCGTGACCTTGGCAAGCTGCCCTTGGCTGTAGCTGTAAGTCTGGGCGCTGCCATCCGGGTAAGTGTGGCTTGCCAGTTGGCCGTCGGCATTGAAGCCCTGGCCGATGGTGAAGCTGAACGTTCCGCCTTCGATCTTGCCGTAAGTGATTGCGCTTTGCGTGATGCGCCCCTGTGCGTCCCTGGTGTAGCTGGCGCTGCTGATCAGGTTACCGCTGCCATCCTCCTGTTCGTAGGCGGTCATTTGCCCATCAGCGTCGTAGCTGTAGGTGATTTTCTGATCTAGCGCAGTACCACCGAGCTTGTGCTCTTCCTGCGTCAGCCGTCCGCCCTGGTCGTAGCTGTAGGTTCGGGTGTTACCACCTGCATCGGTTCTTTGCGTGAGATTGCCTTCAGCGTCGTAGCTGTACTGGATGGCCCCCCCCATCGGTCTTGTTTCCTTGGTCTGTCGTCCAGCCTTGTCATATTCAAACCAATAGGTGTTGCCGTTGGCATCGGTCAGGCTGATGAGTTGATCATGGGCATTCCACCCTTGCCGGGTATGCTGCGCCATTGGGTCAGTGGTTTGCGTCACGCGGCCCAGGCCATCGTATTGGTACAGGGTGGTACGACCCGCTGGGTCAGTGCCGCTCACTCGGCGGCCGAAGGCGTCGTAGCCCTGATGCAGGGTTCTGGTCTGGTCGACGCTCAGGTGTTGGGTGAAGGCAGTCTGTCTGCCCTGCTGATCATACTGATAAGTTTCTTTGTATGTGGGGTAATTCACCGCAGCGAGTAAACCCGCCAGCGGCGTGCTTATCGCACCATATTCATACGCAATAGCATTGCCCGCCGGATCGGTGGTTTTTGTAACGCGTCCTTGGCTGTCATATTCAGCTGTATTGACCAGCCCCCCTGGGCTGATCGTCTTGACTGCATTACCCGCCGCGTCATATTCCGTGCGCAGTCCCTGCCCTTCGCTCTGGCTTGGCGCGATCACTTCGATGACACGCCCGCCCGCGTCGTAGCGGGTACGCTGGGCTCTTCCCTCCGCACTCACGCTCTGCGTCCTGCGCCCCCGGGCGTCGTAGCTGTAGGCCACGCTTTCGTTCAGCGCGTTCGTGCTGCTGGTTCTGTTACCCGCCGCGTCGTAGCTGTGGCGGGTGGTGTGGCCCAGCGCATTGGTCAGGGTGATGGCCTGGCCCTGGCTGTTGTAGCTGAAGCTGGTGGCATGCCCTTCGCCATTGATCGCTCTGGTCAGGTTCCCCCTGTCGTCGTATTCATAGCGTTCCGTAATGGCGTCTTGCCCCCGGCCATCGCCCGCGCCTCGCGTGCGGCTGGTGAGCTGGCCCCACTGGTCGTAGGTGCTGTGCGTGGTGCGCTGCTCAGGCTTGCCTTTGGCTTCGGTGTATTCGATTTCCTTGCCCTGGGTGTCGTATTTCCAGGTGCTCACGATGCCCAGCGCGTTGGTGTGCTGGGTTCTGCGCCCCTGGGTGTCGTAGGCGTTGCTTTCCTGGCTGCCGTCCGGGTGGATGGTTTTCAGGGGCTGGCGGGCGGCGTTGTATTGCGTGATGGTGGTGTTGCCGCGTGCGTCCTGGTCTTTTTCCTGGGTGGTGCTGCCGCTTTTTTCCACGCTGCGCGTGAGTTGCGCCATGCCGTCCACGCTGTCGCCGAGCAGCAGGCCCTGGGCGTCGTATACCTGGGTGCGCTGCAGGTTGCCCGGGGCCTGGGTGTGGAGGGTGTAGCGCTTGCGTGTGCGGTCGTATTCGATGCGGTAGTTGGTGCTTTGCCCTGTTTCGTTTTGCAGGCTGGCGACGCGCGCTGTCTGCGGCGGGCTGACTTTGGTGGTGGCGCCGTAGGAGGGCGCGGCGCCTGCGCCGCTGCCCGGGCCCATGCCGGCGAAGCCGGGGCTGTCGGGGATGGCGGCGGGGGCGCTCATGTAGGTGAGTTGCACGCTGGCGCCCAGCGGGTCGGTGCGCTGGGTGATTTGCCCGCCGCCGTTGTATTGGTAGCGCCAGGTGTGGCCCAGCAGGTCGGTCACGGTGTCGAGCCGGCTTTGGCTGCCGCTGCCGCTCCAGCCGTAGCGCACGCTGCGGGCGGGCTGCTGGCTGTCGCTGACTTGGGTGGTGCGCCCCTGGCTGTCGCTGGCCACGGTGATGGCCTGGCGGCCGTGGTGGTCGGCGATGGCGGCCAGGTGGCCCTGGCTGTCGTATTGGAAGCCGACGCTGACGCCTGCCGGGTCGCTGTAGCGCTGGATGCGGCCGTCTTCGCCGTAGTCGATGCGGTTGCCTGTCTGGTCGTACCAGCGCCAGCCGCCGGGGGTGCCGTTGACCAGGACCCGGGCGATGAATTGCGTGGCGCCGAAGGCGTAGATGGCGCCGCCGTCCGCCGCGTTGGAGGCGGTGCGTTCGTAGATGCTGCCGGCCCGGTCCACGGCCAGCACGCCGCCCAGCGGGTCGGGGATGGTTTTGAGGCTGGCCCAGGCGGGGTTGAGCCACCACCGGCCCGAGACCCAGGTGCGGGCGATCTTGACGTGGCCGCCGAGTACTTTGACGCGGAGGTCTTCGCGCGTTTCCGTGTATTCCTGGTTGGGCAGCAGCACGCTTTGGCTGATGGGCTGCGCTGGCGCCGTGCCGGCGGCCAGCCCGCATGCCAGGGCCAGCAGGGGCGCTGCGCTGCGCGTGAGCAGGCTGCGCCTGGGGGTTGTGGTGTGTGTCATGGCTCTCTCTCGGTTCTGGTTCTGGTTCTGGTTTTGCTTGTCTTTTGATAGCTGGAAGCGCTTGTCAGCAAAGGGCTGGAGTGGGTTTTTATGCATGAATGCGGCGCTGCCGTGCGTCAGTTGTTCCTACGGCACTGGCAGACCGGGCCTTGGCAGGGGGCGATGCAGGCGGGGGTCAGGGGCATGGCGCCGCCAGCAGCCCATGTGCCGCCGCCCCAGACGTCTCCAATGCCTGATGTGGGGCCGCTGGTGCCGCCACTGCTGCCAGGCCCGCCGCACCCGCTGCCCGTGACCCGGCTGATGCTGCTGCATGCGCTGCCGCTGCGCTTGTCGCCCGCCGCGCAGTCGTAGTCGTAGGCCACGCAGCCCTGCGTCTGGTAGCTGCTGCAGCTGGCGGCCTTGGCGGCGGCCTGCACGGTGGCGGCGCTGCTGGCGGTTTTGTCGATGGCCTGGCTGTCACCGGTGCGCAGGAAGGCGCGTATGGCGTTTTGCACCGGGCCGGCGGGCTGCGGGGGTTTGCCGCTGGTGAGTTGCTCGAGCTTTTGCGCGGGCGCCAGGTTCAGCGCCACGCCGCTCTTGAGCGCCTGCAGCGCGGTGATGCGGTACGGGATGCTGACGCGGCTCTTGGCGGCGAGCTGGGTGGGGAGCTGGCCGAAGTATTCGTACTTGTAGTTCGCGTCGCTGGCGGGCAGCGCGTATTGCAGGTTGTCCGCGCGCACCAGGCCGTAGTTGCTCAGGGTGAGTTCGCCGGTGTGTTCTTCGCCTTGCTGCAGTGCGGGCAGGCTGATGCTCATGGGCTCCAGCAGGACGACGGGGGCCGGTACCTGGGTCTGGTACGTGGCTTCGAGCACGATGGCGTATTCGTCCTTGATGGTGGTCTCGGTCACGCTGAATTCGATGCTGACGACCTGGTAGTCGAGGAAGACGCGTTCGTTGGCGGTGACGCCGGGGTACACCGTCAGGCGCCCGCTGGCGTCCTGGTGGCTGGGGGCGCTGGCGCGCCAGCGGTAGTTGCCGGGCGGGATGGCCGTGTATTCGGCGATGCCCTGGGCGTTGCTGGTGGCGCTGCGGATGTCGCCGGTGAGGGCTTCGTTTTGCAGGGTGATGCGTGCGCCGGCCAGGCCTTCGATGGGCTGGCCCTGGGCGTCGAGGGTGCCGGTGTAGATGTCCACGAGCTTGAAGCGCGCGGTGCCCTGGCCGTCGCGCGCGACGGCGATGGTGATGGGCACGGTGCCGCCGGCGTCGTTGGCGGCGCTGATGCGCAGTTGCAGCTGGTGGTAGCCGTCGGCTACGTCGGTGCCAGGGCGGGCGGTGATTTGCACCAGGGCGCTTTGGCCCAGGTCGATGGCGCCGATGTCGGGGGCGCTGTCGAGGCTGACCCATGCGGGGGCGGCGCCGCCGCCGCGTGCCTGCAGGGCCACCTGCACGTTTTGCGCGGGGGCGTAGCCTTTGTTGGTGAGGGTGAGCTTGCCGCTGATGCTCTTGCCTTGCTGCACGCCCAGCTCCAGCGCCGTGGGGCTGGGGGTGAGGCCGGGGCGCGCTTCGTGCAGGCGGTAGTCCAGGCGCAGTTCGGCGCGTGGCTGGCTGCCGCTCTCGGTGGCGAAGAGCTTGAGGAGGATGGTGCCGCTCTCGCCCGCGCCGGGGCCGCCGGTGAGCTGGATGTTGACGGGGGCGCTGGTGCCGGCGGCGATGTTCACCGGGCTGCCCAGGTCCAGCGTGATGCCGGGCGGCAGCGCGCCCGAGGGCTGGTCGGCGGCCAGCGCCTGCCAGTGCACGCCCGTGGCGCCGGTGCCGCTGCTGGCCGTGACGCTGAGTTGCGCCGTGCTGGCGAAGCCGCGGATGGCGTTCAGCGTGTATTGCGCGTAGTTCACGCCCAGGCGGTTGATGGTGAAGACGGCCTGGGGCGCGTCCTTGGCGTAGGTGGTGACGTCGGGGTGGATCACGCGCACTTCGTAGCTGCCGGCGTCGTTGGCCTGCGGCGCGAAGGTGTAGGCGAAGCGCCCGGCGGCGTCGCTCACCAGGTTGAAGCGCCGCTCGAAGCCCTGCACGCGCAGCACCATGCGCAGCGCCGCGTTGGGCATGGGCTGGGCGCCTTCGCTGGAGACGGCTTCGCCCTGGATTTGCACGCTGCTCTGGCCGAAGGAGAGCGCGGGCGTGGCGGTGACGCTGCGCGCCACGTAGGGCGGCGGGGGCGGGGGCGGCGGGGGCACCACCTTCTGCACCTGCACGCTGCGGCTGGCCTGGGCGGTTTTGCCGGCGGTGTTGGTGGCGATGGCCTGCAGGGTGTAGGCGCCGTCGGCCAGCGTGGCGGCGGGCCAGGACACGCTCCAGGGGGCACTGGTGCGGGTGGCCAGGGGCTGGCCGTTGGCGAGGAATTCCACCTTGGCGATGCCGCCCGCGTCGAGGGCGCTGACTTCGAGCGTGGTATTGGCGCTGAGCACTGCACCTTCGGGCGGGTTGACGAAGACCACGGTGGGCACGCTGGGCGCGTAGGTGACGGCCACGGCGCTGCTGACCGGGCCCTGGCCCCGGCTGTTGCTGGCGCGCGCGCTGAGCTGGTGCGTGCCTTCGGCCAGGGTGACCTGGCCGGAGAAGGCGCCGCTGGCGCTGGCGGCCAGGGGGTTGCCGGTGCTCTGGCCGTTCAGGTAGAGCTGCACGCTGGCGCCGGGCTGCGCCGTGCCCGCGACGCCGACCTGGGGCACGCTGACCTTGGCGCCGCCCGCCGGGGCGGTGATGGCCGGCGCGGGCGGCGCGCTCATGTCCAGCGTGAAGGGGATGGTGAGCAGCGTCTGGCCGCTGTCGGCGTCGGTGGCGGTGATGGCCAGGGTGTGGACGCCGTTGGGCAACTGGGCGAAGTCGATGAACTGGCTGGCCGTGGCCGTGGGGGTGTTGGCGTAGGTCTGGCTGTAGAGGGCCGCGCCGTTCACGCTGGCCTGGATGCGCGCCACGCCCACGGGGCTTTGCGCGGTGATGGCGAGCAGGCCGGGCTGGGTGATGGGGCCGGCGTCCAGCGGCACGCCGCCCAACAGGGCCTGCACGTTCGGCCCTGGGGGCCGGGTATAGGTGAAAGCGACCGCCGCGCCCGCGCCGCTGGTGCTGCCCTGGTACGACGCGCTTGCGTGCAGCGTATGCGTGCCTTCGGTCAAGGGGGCGGGCAAGGCGTAGCCGTAGCTGCCGTCGGCGCTGGCGGTGGTGTACCCGGCCAGGGTCTGGTCGAGGTAAAGGGCGACTTGCGCGTTGGGAAATGCCAGGCCGCGCACCGGGTAGGGCAGGCGGCCAAGGGCTTCGCCCGCCGTGGGCGCCAAGATGCGCGGCGGGGGCATGACCGCGAATTCCACGACCCGGGGCGTGGCGGCGTTGCCGGCAAGGTCAGTGGCCTCCAGCTTTACATGGATCTTTTCTGGCGGGGCGGCCGTGGCGAATTGGACGGTGCGGCCGCCGCCGGAAAATACCTGGCTGTACAGGATGTTGGAAAATCCGGCGTCCGGGGCAATCGATATTCTTGCCGATGACATACCAGAAAGGCTGTCTTGCGCCTGATACGTGATGTCGAAGCCGGTTTGCTCGATTTGCCTGATGGACGATATGGCGGTAACCGGCGGTGTGATGTCCACTGCTGTCTGCGCCGAGAAACTGGACCACAGCTCCCAGGTTCCGCCCTGGTTGATGCTGCCCCGGATGCGCGCGCGGTAATTCACGCCCTCCTCCCAGCCTGCGGCCCAGCGGTATGTGCCGACGCTGCCAAGGGTTTCCCTTTGCACGGTTACCCCGGCATCGTTCTGTATTTCGATTTCATACTGGTTGAGCGATGGGTTCTTGCTCCAGACCCATTCAGGGCCGCCGCCGGCATAGCGTGCCGATGGCCGCAGATCGTTCACGATCAAGCCAGAAATATCGTGGAAAACGTACGGTGCCGCGGGGTTGACGGTATAGCCCCCTGCACCATCGGGAGAGAGTGCGATCGATTGCTCCGGGTGGATCGCATCTGCTTGCTCGCACCCTATCTGGATGCCTTCGGGGCCGCTCGATGCGATGCCGATGGTGGCGGATTCGCCCGTGGCGCGCACATCCATGAGAAACCGGTAATTCAGGGATATGTCACCGGAGCCTTCGCTCAGAACGGCCTGGAAAGTCCCCATGGGCAGGTTGGAGCCGTAGTAATACATATTCGTCCATTGCACGATGAGCTGCCTGTTAGGCGCATCGCCAATGGTTTCGTATTTGATGGTTCCGGTGACCTGGCCTGATGCATCGGTGCGTAAATCGTCCCAGAATACAAAGATCGTCGAGCGGGGCGCCCCATTATCTAGGCAGGTGTTTGAATAGGCATTCGTGGGATTGGCGAATTGCAGCAGTCCATTGGTCGATGCGTAGAAATTCGTGTATGTATTTCCGTAATACACGAACTCGAATCCGATGGGGAAAGGCCCCGCGGCACGGTCGTCGCCCGCCAGGCCCGTGTCCGTCACGGCATGCGCCAGCGGCAAGAGTTGGCATAGCAGCACCAGCAAGGCCAGCAGCCGCTTTGCATAGCGCATGAACAAGGTTGGCCACGGATTTTTGCGGTCCGTCCTGCTGAAAACCTCACTGGCATGGATGCTTGTCATTCTTGGTTCCTACAGGCCGCACAAACGCGGCAGGGCGCGGCCCGCATGGGCGGCGAGTTGGTGTTGCTGGGCGAGGTAGCGGCTGTAGCCGTCCAGGCCTTCATGCAGCCACAGCAGGGGCTGTGCGGCTTCCTGCTGGTTCCACAGTGCTTGCAGCCGGGCCTGGGCCGGCGCATCGGCAGCCACGGCCAGCCAGAACGAGGGGGCGGACATGAGGCCGCCATCACCCGCCCCCGCAAGCCCCTGGCGCAACGCGCCCAGCCCTGCGGCGTTGGCAGCCGGCAGGGCGAGCACGGGCGGCTGTGCCAGGGCATGCGCATCCTCCGGCGCAATGCCCAGGGTGACGACGCGCCACAAGCCATCGGCCACGCCCTGCCGGTATTCGGCGGCGGATACCACGGTGGGCGGCTGCGGCGGCGTGGCGGCATGCGGGTCGGGCTGCACCGGCATGCCCGCCAGGCGCCAGGCCCGCACGCCGCCGAGGACGACGTGCACCGCGCCGAAACGGCCGCTTTGCCGCCAGGCGGCGCACTGGCGCGACAGTGCGCGCAGGTCGCCCGCGTCGCCCACGGCCAGCAGATCCAGGCCGCGCAGCGCGGCCTTGTCGGCCACCTCGGCGCGCGGCACGGCCAGTGCGCCCGCCAGGCGCAGGCGCTGGGCCGCCCCGGCTTCGCGCACATCCACCCACGATGCGCCTTGGGCGGCGCGCTGCCGTGCCTCGCGCCAGCCGATCCAGCAGGCGCGCTCGGCCTCGGTGTAGGGCGCGGGGGGTGCCAGCGGCGCCAGCGGCATATCGACGGGGTTGGGCGCCTCGGCATCGGCCCGGCGGCAGGTCTGTTCGGCGGGCGCAGGATCGGCCGCAGCCGCGCCTGGCCCGCAGGCCGCCGCCAGCAGCAGGAGCGCTGCCGCGGCCAGGCGCAAGCGCTGTTGCATGGGGCGGCCCATCACACCCGGCGGCCGCGCCACCCGGCAACGGCCATCCATGCCAGGACGCAGGACAGCAACGCAATCGCCCAGGGCGCCAGCCCGGGGATGGGGCGCAGCGCCGAGCCGTCGTCCATGCCGATGTCGCCCTGCGCGGGCCCGCTCGGGTCGCGGATGGTGCCGTTGGCGGCAAGGTCGTCGTCGCCCACCCCGCCGTCGCGGATGGTATAGGTGACGGTGTTGCCCTGGATGCGCAGGTTGCTCGGCACGTACCAGATGGCGCGGCCGCGCGATGCCGGGGTCTGGCCGTACTTGAGGTAGCCGCTCATGCCGCGCAGGTCGGGCCAGGTCACGCTCACGGTGACTTCGCTGCCGGGCTGGCAGCCCACCAGCTCGAAGTCGAACAGGCCGTGCGGCAGCAGGAATTTCTGCAGGGGCGTCCACACGCCCTCGGGCGGCACCATGCGGGTGGCCAGCGGGTTGAACGCGCAGGCATCGCCGCCGCCGCTGACCTGGGCCTGCACGGCGCCGGTACCCGTGGCCGTGGTGCCGTCGAATTGCTTGCCCGCGCTGCCCAGGGGCAGGTTGGCCAGATCGGCGGTCAGCACGGTGGCGGCGCCTGCCGCCGTGATGCGGGCCTGGTGCGTTCCCGGCACCGCGTTGGCGGTGAAAAGGGGCGAAGTGGCCATGCCCTGGGCATCGGTCACCAGCATGGTGCGCCGCAGCCCGCCCGCGAAGGTGGCACTGGGCCCCACGTCGGCAAAGGCCATTTCCACGCTGGCACCGGGCACGGCGAGGCCGCTGGCGTCAAGCGCCTGCACGGACAGGGGGGCGGCAAAGGCGCTGCCGGCCTGGGTGGCCTGGCCCATGCCGGATACGAGGCGCAAGGCCGCGGGCACCGGCCCCGTGCTGGCGGGCAGGTTGGTCAGCGCAAAGCGGGCGGCCTGCGCCACCCCCTCGACGGAGGCCGTGGCGTGGTAGCTGCCGGCGGTGGCATTGGCCGTGAGCGCCGGGCTTTGCGCCAGGCCCTGGGCGTCGGTGGCAACGTCCTGCGCCTGCGCCAGGGCCTCGAACACGGCTCCGGGCCCTTGTTCGGGTAGCCGGAAGCGAACCAGCGCGCCCGCCACGGGGTTGCCTTGGCCGTCCACCACCTTGGCCACCAGGGGCGCACCGAAGGCCGTGCCCACGCGGGCGCTTTGGCCCACGCCGGACTGCACCAGAACCTGGGCAGCGCTGACGCCCGTGCCGGGTTGCCAGCGTGCCTGGGCCAGGCCCATCCAGCGCGCGGCGTCGAGCTGGAGCGCATCGAGGGCCAGGCCATGGGGAGGCTGCGCAAGCTGGCGCAGCGCGCTTTGCAGGGATGCGAGCGCCGTGAGCACCGCGTCCCAATCGGGGGGCTGCGCCTGCTGCCCGGCGTTGGCGGCAGCGGCTGCGTCGCGCGCCTGCTGGATCAGCGCCAGGGTCTGCGGTTCGGCGCCCGCGAGCGCAGCCAGGGCGGCGGTGGTTTGCGGGGCGAGCGTATCCAGGCCCACGGTCTGCAAAGGCATGTCCTGGGTGGCGAGCACCTGCTGGCCCGTAGCGTCCAGCAGCGTGGCCTGGAGCCGCAGGCTGGACGATACCTGGGGCAGCACCAGGGTGACTTCGCCGGCTTGGGTCTGGCCGGGCGCGAGGCGCATGTTCCATTGCACCTGGCGGGGCTGCGCCTGCGATGGCACGGGCGTGGCGTTTTCGTGGGCCACGCCGTCGGGGATGTCGATGCGCAGGCTGACATCCTGGGCCGCGGTGCTGGCCGGCGCCATGTTCTCCACGGCAGTGCGCAGCGCCAGCCGCGCGCCGGCAAGCGCGGGGTCGCCACGGCCGGCCGGGGTCATGGCCTGCAGCCGTTGGTTCAGGAACCCATCCCAGAAAGCGGCGGCAGGCCCTTGCAGCGTTTGCAGCACGTCGAAACCGGCCAGCCACGCCTGGCCCAGGCCGAAGCTGTGGCTCACCATGACGGGCTGGTCTCCGCTGCCGCCTTGGGCCAGGACGACGGCGCCAGGCGCCAGGGCCTCCAGGGCGTGCAGCGGCCCCGCCGTGGCTTGTGCCAGGGCTTCGCCAGGCAGTTTCAGCGGCTGGCCGCTGCCCATGGACGGCAGCACCAGGCGCGCGCCCAAAACGTCGTCCAGGTGGTGGCTGCGGGGCTGCCCTGCGTCCTCTTCCACGGCCGCGCCTTCGATGACCAGGGTGGCGCCACGGCGCACGGCCGCGCGCACTTCAGCGAGCTGCTGGGCGTCGAGCTTGCCCGCGCCCGCATGCAGCCACAGCAGGTTGTAGCGGCCGCCGCGCAGCGCCGTACGCCATGCGGCCGCGTCGGACACCACGGCCAGGTGGCGCACCCTTGCCGCCAGTTGGGCATGCGCCTGCTGCTGCAGGCCGGATTCGCACGCGGCCTGCTCCTGCGCGGCGTGCGAGGGGCAGGAGACGAGCATCAGCACGTCGGCATGCGCTGGCAGGCTCTGGGTCAGACCGAACTGTGCGGACGCTTCCCCGGCCACTGTGATACCGAGCAGCGCGCTGTTGTTCGCCATCTGCGGGTCAGGGGTCTGGCTGGTGACGCTGGCCGGCCAGGAGATGGCCGCGTCCTTGCCGCCGTTCACGGCGTCGGCCTTTACCGTGAGGGTGAGCGTGGCTTCCTGGCCCTTGGCCAGGTCGCCGATGTTCCACGTGCCGCTGGCATAGCTGCCCAGCGCTGCCGCACTGCCTTGCAGGCTCAGCCCCGCCGGCACGGCCACCTGCGCCGCCACGGACTGCGCCTTGCCCTCGCCCAGGTTGCGCACCGTGGCAGTGACGGTCGTGGTCTCCCCGGCATGCAGCTGCGCACGCACGGCTTTCAGGGCGATCGACAAGTCGGCCGCCGTTTCGCCGGTGTCCGGCTGGGGCAGGCGCTTGGCAATCCAGTAGCCCTGGGCGGCGGTTCCGGCAGCGAGAACGATGTCCGTGATCGCGCCGGGCTGGGCCGTGCCGCCGGCGGAGCCCGCGGCCCAGGCGCCGTCGATCCACCCGCTCACGGACGCGGCTTCGAGCTGGTAGCGGCCAGGCGCCAGGCCGGTGAAGCTGAAGGCGCCGTCCACGCCGGTATGCGCCGTCACCAGCACGTTGCGCCCCAGCCCATCAACGCCCTTGAGCGTGACGGCCAGATTGCCCTCGGCGGCCTCCCCGGCGTCACGTGTGCCGTTGCCATTGGCGTCGCGGTAGGCCAGGCCGGAGAGCGTGGCACTGGTGCCGCCTTGCGCGAATTCCAGCGTGTAGTCGCCGGTGGAGCCGCTGTCGAAAATGTGCAGGAAGTGCGACCAGCTCAGGTCGGCATTGCGGGTCTTGGAGAGCCAGTGGTTCTGCGGCGGCAGCACCTTGCCATCGCTGCGCACCACGCGGGCGATCGACAAGGCGCCCCCATGGGGATCGGCCACCTTGGCATGCACCAGGCCGGGGGACGGTGCGAAGGTCAGCCGCAGCTTGCCGCCGCTGGCGCTGGCAAGCCCGGCCTGGCGCGACACGTCGGCCACGGAGGCATCGCCACCCAGGGAGTCGTACACATGCACGTCGCTGCCGGCCTCGGCCAGGAAGTCCAGCACGTCGTCGTGCCCCGGCAGGTCGATCAGCACGTCATGCACCAGCCTGTGGGTGCGCACGCCCTGGATCAAGGAGGTGACCGCCCCGCCCAGCGAATCCGCATGGGTGTAGCTGGCGTCGAATTCCGTGAAGCGCCCCGACAGGGACGTCTGCATGGCCCAGCGCCCCATGCGGGCCTGCTGCCCGGGAATATCGCCAAAATCCAGCAGCAGGCTCTTGCCCTGCATGGCATTGCCGACGTAGCCGCCCAATATCTGGAAGTCGATCAGCAGCCCCTGCCTGTTTTCGACGATTTTTGGCTGTGCCGATTCAATGCTGGTCTTGGCCGAAATGCCGGCTCCGGCATTGAGAATGCGCACGCCCAAGGTGAATGGCACGGGAGGCTCGGTTTCGGGCGTGAAGGGGTCGTCGCCATACACGTCCCCGGGCAGAAAATAATCGAGCGCCAGCGACGGCTGGGGGCGCACGACCACATAGTCGGGAGTGACCTCCACGGTGGTGGTTGCCCCGTCCAGGGTATAGGTGACCCTGGCACCCACGTAATACATGCGCCCGGAGGCGGTGTCTCCACCGGCCCCCTGCGCCGGAATGATGAGCCAATGGACATCGGCCGTGCTCTTGGGTGCGATGCTTGCCGAACCGTCCAGGGCGCCCAGGCCCGTGATCTGGTCGGTACGCTGAAAGAAAACCGCCCCCACGGCATTCGGGTCGGTGGTGGCGGCCACCGGCTGTTGGTTCTGGTCGAGGTAGGTCAGCTCGATCTTGACGTTGCCGAGCGCGCTGGCATCCATGCCGTTGCGAATCACCATGCGTGCATCAAATGCCTGGCGTTCCAGCGAGAGTTTCTGTTCGATGACGATCTTGACTTCCGCGCAATCGGCATCCTGCGCCCGCGCCGTCAAGGGCCACCCTGCCAGCCATAGAAGCAGGAAACAACACGCCAGCCACCAAGGCGCCATGCGGTGCGCGGCCACCAGGCCCAATGCTCGGAATCTTTCCATACGCCTCCCCTTTGCTCCATGGTTTTATGCACGAATGGCTGTCATGGATACAGCGGAAAATACAAACCGCGCCTCTTTCCCCAAGAGGCCGATTCAATTCCGGAAGGCATTTGATATTCAAACCACCCATTCGATGTTGATTTACCGCAAATCCACGAACCAATGGGTGGGGCGTATCAGCTCTGCGATAAACCTGCGCTGCAGATATGAGAAATACCCTTTTGGCGGGGATGCTTGCGCTGTCCTTGCGGGATGGCGGGGGGGTGCAGAGGCCACCGATTCCTTGGCGGCCTTTCTGGTGAAAAAAGGCGCCAACTTCCGTGGCCGTGCGTAATGCATTTGTACGATAGACGCCCCTGGCCCCGTTATCCAGACTCCAACGCACTCTCCAACACCAAGGATCTCCGCATGAAACGACGTACCCTGCTCCAGCACACCGGTGCCCTGCCCCTGCTGGGCCTGCTCACTGCCTGCGGCGGCAGCGGCCCCAGCGATGATTTACCGAGCACGGCGCAGACCACGCTGCTGGTGTATCTGGTGGCCTCGGACCTGCTGGATGGCAGCGGCGCCGAGCGCGACCTGCTCAACATGCTCAAGGCACACAACAGCGCCAACGTGAGCGTGGTGCTGCAGATCGGCGGCGGCGCCACGGCAGGCCAGTACCCGGGCATCGACATGCAGGAAACGCGCCGCTACCACCTGGTGCCGCGCGCGGGCACGGCCGAAGGCTGGGCGCTGCAGGCCCTGCCGGATGTCCAGCAGCCGCCCGCCGTGGCCATGAACCTGCCGCAGACGCTGCAGGATTTCATCCAGTGGGGCACGCGCCTGTTCCCGGCCAGGCAGTACGCATTGGCGCTGTGGGACCATGGTGGCGGCCCCATCCACGGCTTCGGCAACGACAAGGCCCTGGGTGGCGGCAAGGCACTGTCGCTGGCGGACATTGCCTCGGCGCTGAAGAACGCGGGCGTGGGCTTCGAGCTGATCGGCTTCGACTGCTGCCTGATGGCCAGCCTGGAGGTGGCCTCGGGCCTGGCCCCGCACGGCCGCTACCTGGTGGGCTCCGAGGAGGTCACCACCGGCTGGGACTGGACCAAGGTGGTGGATTTCATCGCAGCCAACCCGCAAGCCAGGGGAGACGCCCTGGGCCGCGCCATCGTGGACAGCTACAAGGCGTTCGACGAAACCGGCCCGCTGGATTTCACGGCCTACTCCGTCTCCGACCTGGGCAAGACCGCGGCGCTGGTGCAGGTGCTGGACCAGGTGGCGCTCACGCTCCAGAGCGCCATTGCCTCCCAGGGGCTGCAGGCCTGGTGGGCCATCGCCGTGGCACGGCGCGCGGCGCAGGACTTCCAGTCCAACCTGTTCCAGACCCAGGCGGACCTGGTGGACGTGAAGTCGTGGATCCATGAACTCGCCAAGGTGGACATGCTGCCGGCGGCACTGGTCAGCCAGTTCGACGTGGCCTTCGGCGCGATGGTGGTGCACGCCGATGGCGGCGAAAACGACGCCTACGGCCTGATGATGTACTTCCCGCTCTACTCCACGCTGAATGCCCAGCTGCTGGCGAAATACCGCGCGGTGCCGTTCTCATCGACCTACCACGCGCTCATCGATACCTATACGGCCTTTGCCGCCAGCGACCAGATGCCGTACATCGGCGTGGGCACGCCCCGCATCGAGGGCGGCGTGGCCGTGGCCGACGTGCGTACAGTGCCCCGCCCCACGCTGCAAAAGGCGTTGCCGGTGCTCACGCGCCCGTTCGACGAAGGCTTTTGCGCCCTGGCCGTGGATGGCATGGCGGTGTCGATGCAGGCGGCCACCGTCCAGGACCAGCAGATACGCATGGCGCGCTACCAGCTCTGGCCCATGGTGCAAGGCCAGTTCGTCACGCTGCTGCCGGAAGACCCGCAGGACGACAGCCTGTTCCAGATTCCCGTGCTGCGGGTGGACGGCGGCCGCGACGACAACGGCCTGCTGATGGCCATGCGCGAAAGCGACGGCCGCCTGCGCATCCGCTGGTTCGTCGCGCACGACACGCTGGCGGGCTCCTCCGCCGCCATGCTCACGCTGTCCCCTGGCGAGCAGTACCAGCCGCAGCGCCTGAACCTGGAAACCCACGCCTGGGAACCCGCCGACGTCACCCTCACGGTGCCCGCGGGCGACTGGCTGGTGACCTTGCAGACTGCCCCGGCCCCGGTGGAGTACTACACCCTGCACATGGTGGCGTCGGACCTGACCGGCCAGTTGCGCAGCTCGGCCCCCGGGCTCGTGCTCTAACCCCAGCCCCCCGCCGCGCGCCCATGCCACGCTGCGCGCCGGGGGGAAAGGCATCCCATGAGAAAATCGCGGGTTATTTCACGTCAAGAACCAGGACACCCGCACCATGGAAGCAGAACGCACCAACCTCATCGGCACCACCCTCGAAGACCTGTCGAGCCGGACGCAAGAGTTACGGAGGTATCTTTGACTACGATGCCAAGTACGAACGCCTGCGCACGGTAAACGCCTCGCTGGAAGATCCCGGCGTCTGGAACGACCCGAAGAAAGCCCAGGAACTGGGCAAGGAAAAGAAGTCGCTCGACGCCGTGGTGCTGACGCTGCAAAAGCTCACCGCCGAACTGGCCGACAACGCCGAGCTTTACGAAATGAGCAAGGAGGAAGGCGATGACACCGGCCTGGAGACCATCGAGGCCGAGACCGCCAAGCTGCGCCCGCTGATCGAGGAGCTGGAATTCCGCCGCATGTTCAGCAACGAGGCCGATCCGCTGAACTGCTTCGTGGACATCCAGGCCGGCGCTGGCGGCACCGAGGCCTGCGACTGGGCCAGCATGCTGCTGCGCCAGTACCTGAAGTACGCCGAGCGCAAGGGCTTCAAGGCCACGGTGGAAGATGAAACCCCCGGCGACGTAGCGGGCATCAAGAGCGCCACCATCAAGATCGAGGGCGAATACGCCTACGGCCTGCTGCGCACCGAAACCGGCGTGCACCGCCTGGTGCGCAAGAGCCCGTTCGACAGCTCGGGCGGGCGCCACACCTCGTTTGCCTCGCTGTTCGTCTACCCCGAGATCGACGACTCCATCGAGATCAACATCAACCCCGCCGACGTGCGCACCGACACCTTCCGCGCTTCCGGCGCGGGCGGCCAGCACATCAACAAGACCGATTCGGCCGTGCGCCTGACGCACATCCCCACGGGCATCGTGGTGCAGTGCCAGGACGGGCGCAGCCAGCATTCCAACCGCGACGTGGCCTGGCAGCGCCTGCGCTCGCGCCTGTACGACTTCGAGATGCGCAAGCGCATGGAAGAGCAGCAAAAGCTCGAAGACACCAAGACCGACGTGGGCTGGGGCCACCAGATCCGCTCGTACGTGCTGGACAACAGCCGCATCAAGGATCTGCGCACCAACGTCGAAGTCTCCGCCACGCAAAAAGTGCTGGACGGCGACCTGGACGTGTTCATCGAAGCCTCGCTCAAGCAGGGCGTATGACAACCGGGACACCGCGCGATGAAGCTTACCCGCACTCAGATCAGGCACTACAAGAGCTTGTCGGATGTCGTCGTTGATCTGCATCCGCAGGTGACCGTTCTTGTCGGCCCCAACGCCGTAGGCAAAACCAACTATGTCGATGCGTTGCGATTCCTTCGCGATGCCGCAAGGGATGGCATCGACCACGCCATCGTTTCGCGGGGTGGCATGATGCGGGTGCGCCAGTACTCGACCACTGGCCGGCCGCCCAACATCGGATTCGCCATCGATGCCTTGCAATCATTCGACGAATCGCCCGATGAGCCTGTTAATTACGCCCTGGACATCGGAAGCGTTTCCGGGGGCAACTACAAGATCGAACGAGAGGAAGCCAATTCGTATCGAGAAGACTGGGTACCCGCGCGTGAACCAGACGAGTCCGATGAGACCGCGCTTTTCTATGAGGGGTTCGTTCGAGACAAGGCGGGCTATGTCATCAAGAAGGGCCAGCGCTCCAAGGACCGAATCTCGATAGGAGAACAGGATCGGCTTGCCTTGGGCGCATTGATCGGCGATCACGAATTCCGCAGTCTCGGCGCCCACATGCACAACTACATCTGCCAGTGGAAGTTTGCCGCACTCTATCCCAATACGCTGCGCCTTCTGACAACGCCCGACACCGACGTGATGCTGCGCGAAGACGGCAGCAACTGGGCCTCCGTGATTCGCTCTGCGAAGCGGACGGCCCGTGGCAAGCGGATGCTCGACCGCATCAACGAAATGATGCGCGTGGTGCTGCCCGACTTCCTGGATGTCACCGTATCAACCGCCGGCAGCTACCTGGTGCCCACATTCCGGTTTCAGGGAGAAAGCAAGGCCATACGAGAGTTCGACGCCGTGCAGCTTTCCGACGGAACATTGCGAATCTTCGGCATTCTGCTGTCGCTCTACCAATCGCCCGCCCCCTCGCTGATCGTGATCGAAGAGCCGGAACAGACGGTACACCCTGCTGTCCTGTCGATGCTGGCAGAGGCATTCCAAGAGGTATCGGAACTGACCCAAATCATCGTCACTACGCACAGCCCGCAATTGATCGAGCATTTCACGCCGGAGAACATCCGTATCGTCACCATGCACGACGGTGTGACCCAGATTGCGCCCATCAAGGCCTCGCAGCGGGAAGCCGTACAGCGTGGCCTCATGACCCTGGGGGAGTTCATGTCCGCAGAAGGCTTGCTGCCGGAAACGACACCATGACAATGCGCCAACGCTTGCTGGCCATCGTGGAAGGCGAAGGCGATGAGCGCGCGGTGCCAGTGCTCCTGCGCAAAATCCTGGAACACCACGGCCGCTATGAGATTCAAGTCTTGAAGCCCCAGCGGCGCGGAGAATTGCCAAAGGTGAAGGCGAATTTCCGCCGCTTCTTCGAGACGGCGATCCTGGAAAACGCCGCCGTGCTGTGCGTGCTGGATTTCGATTGCGAATGGTGTATCGACGTGCAAGCGGAAGAACAGGCCCTGCGCGACCTGGCCCAGGAAATTCGCCCAGGCCACCCATTCGATGCATGTTTCATCGTCAAGGAGTTCGAGTCCTTGTTTCTTTGCGACAGCCTCACCACGCAATCGGTGCTCCCTGCCATTGCGCCTGAAACGGTCTTCCCCGCCAACCCAGAAAGTGTGAGGGATGCCAAGGGCTGGCTCTCCAGCGCACAGCCCAAGGGGATGGCCTACAAACCGACGACGCATCAAGCAAAAATAGCAGCCCAACTCAACCTGCAGCATCTGGCGCAGCACTCCCCCAGCTTTCAGCGCCTGACCCGCGCCGTCCTGAACATCATCCAATGAGCTTTATGACTTCTACATTCACCCACCCGGAGATTTCGCACCATGCGTGAAGGACAAGCCACGGCCATCCACCGCGCCGACTACGCCCCCCCGGCGTTCTGGATCGACACGGTGGATCTCGCATTCGACCTCGACCCCGCCAAGACCCGCGTGCTGAACAAGATGCGCCTGCGCCGCAACCCGGCCGTGGCACCCCAGCCCCTGCGCCTCGATGGCGAGGAGCTGAACCTGGCGCGCGTGCTGGTCAACGGCAGCGGCACCTCGTTCAAGATGGAAGGCGGCCAACTGGTGCTGGAGAACCTGCCCGAAGGCGACGCGCCTTTCGAGCTGGAGATCTTCACCACCTGCGCCCCGGCCAAGAACACCCAGCTGTCGGGCCTGTACGTGAGCGGCGACGCCTTCTTCACGCAGTGCGAGGCCGAGGGCTTCCGGCGCATCACCTACTTCCTCGACCGGCCCGACGTGATGGCCAGCTACACCGTCACCCTGCGCGCCGACAAAGCCGCGTATCCGGTGCTGCTGTCCAACGGCAACCTGGTGGACAGCGGCGCGCTGGAAGACGGCCCCAACGGCCCCCGGCATTTCGCCAAATGGGCCGATCCGCACAAGAAGCCCTGCTACCTGTTCGCCCTGGTGGCCGGCAAGCTGGTGGCGCGCGAGCAGAAGATCAAGAGCCGCGCCGGCCGCGACCACCTGCTGCAGGTGTACGTGCGCCCCGGCGACCTGGAGAAGACCGAGCACGCGATGAACTCGCTCATGGCCAGCATCGCCTGGGACGAGGCGCGCTTCGGCCTGAGCCTGGACCTGGACCGCTTCATGATCGTCGCCACCAGCGACTTCAACATGGGCGCGATGGAGAACAAGGGCCTGAACGTCTTCAACACCAAGTTCGTGCTGGCCAGCCAGTCCACCGCCACCGATGTCGATTTCGCCAACATCGAGAGCGTGGTCGGCCACGAGTACTTCCATAACTGGACGGGCAACCGCGTCACCTGCCGCGACTGGTTCCAGCTCTCGCTGAAAGAGGGCCTGACGGTGTTCCGCGACCAGGAATTCAGCATGGACATGGCGGGTTCCCCTTCGGCGCGCGCCGTCAAGCGCATCGAGGACGTGCGCGTGCTGCGCACCGTGCAGTTCCCCGAGGACGCGGGCCCCATGGCCCACCCGGTGCGGCCCGACAGCTACGTCGAGATCAACAACTTCTACACCGTCACCATCTACGAGAAGGGTGCCGAGGTGGTGCGCATGCAGCACAACCTGGTGGGCCGCGAGGGCTTCGCCAAGGGCATGAAGCTCTACTTCGAGCGCCACGACGGCCAGGCCGTGGCCTGCGACGACTTCGCCCAGGCCATGGCCGATGCGAATCCCGGCAGCGAGCTGGCACAGCGCCTGGACCCGTTCAAGCGCTGGTACAGCCAGGCCGGTACGCCGCGCGTGCAGGCCGAGGGGCACTATGACGCCACCGCCCGCAGCTACACGCTCACGCTCACGCAAAGCTGCCCCGCCACGCCAGGCCAGCCCGGGAAGCTGCCCTTCGTCATCCCCGTCACGCTGGGCCTACTGGCGCCCGACGGCACCGCCCTGCCCCTGCAACTGGCAGACGAAGCCGTACCCGGTGCCGCCGAACGCACCGTGGTGCTGGCCGAGCCGCAGTTGACGCTCACCTTCATCAACCTCGACAGCGCCCCCGTGCCCTCGCTGCTGCGCGGCTTCAGCGCCCCGGTGGTGCTGGACTGCGCCTACAGCGATGCCGAGCTGCTGACCCTGCTGGCCCACGACGGCGATGCCTTCAACCGCTGGGAAGCGGGCCAGCGCCTGGCGCTGCGCGTTGCTATCAATGCAATAGCTGCTAGCGCAAGCCAGGAAAGCGCTGGAGCCGAAAAACTCTTGCAACCCGCGTTCGTGCAGGCCATGCGCGACGTGCTGCGCCACCCGCAGCTCGACGCCGCGTTCAAGGAGCTGGTGCTCACCCTGCCCTCCGAGGCCTACATCGCCGAGCAGCTCGGCGAGGTCGATCCGCAGCGCGTGCATGCGGTGCGCGAAGCCATGCGCGCCCAGTTGGCCCAGGAGCTGCACGCCGACTGGGCCTGGGCCTGGGAACAGCACCAGGACTGCGGCGCCTACCGGCCCGACGCTGTGAGCAGCGGCCGCCGCGCGCTGGCGGGCCTGGCGCTGTCCATGCTGTGCCTGGCGGCCCGCGCCAGCGGGGACACGGTATGGCCCGGGAAGACCTACCAGCGCTTCAAGATCGCTGCGAACATGACCGACCGCTTCAACGCGCTGTCGGCCCTGGTCGGCAGCGGCCACGCGCTGGCCCAGCCGGCGCTGGCGCGTTTCCATGCCCTGTTCAAGGACGAGGCGCTGGTCATCGACAAGTGGTTCGCCCTGCAGGCCAGTGCGCCAGACCGTGGCGGCGACGTGCTGCCCGCCGTGCGCCAGCTCATGAAGCACCCGCAGTTCTCGCTCAAGAACCCCAACCGCGCGCGCAGCGTGATCTTCAGCTACTGCAGCGCCAACCCGGGCGCCTTCCACCGCGCGGACGCGGCGGGCTACGTGTTCTGGGCTGATCGCGTGCTGGAACTCGACGCCCTCAACCCCCAGGTGGCCGCCCGCCTGTCGCGCGCGCTGGACCGCTGGCGCAAGCTCGCCGAGCCCTACCGCACCGCCGCCCGCGAAGCCATTGCCCGCGTGGCCGCCAAGCCCGACCTGTCCAACGACGTGCGTGAAGTCGTGACGCGCGCGCTGGCCGACGGGACCGATTGACCAAGGAGTTTGAAACCATGAAGCAAAAGAACATCAGCCTGACCCGCTACCTGGTGGAACAGCAGCGCGTGGACGGCCTCATTCCCGGCCAACTGCGCCTGCTGCTCGAAGTGGTGGCGCGCGCCTGCAAGCGCATCGCCCTCGCCGTCAACAAGGGCGAGCTGGGCGAAGTCATGGGCTCCGCCGGCACCGAGAACATCCAGGGCGAAGTACAGAAGAAGCTGGACATCATCGCCAACGAAACCCTGATCGAAGCCAACGAATGGGGCGGCCACCTCGCCGCCATGGCCAGCGAGGAGATGGAAGGCATCTACCTGGTGCCCAACCGCTACCCGCTGGGCGAATACCTGCTGATGTTCGACCCGCTCGACGGTTCGTCCAACATCGACGTCAACGTCAGCATCGGCACCATCTTCAGCGTGCTCAAGAAACCCGAGGGCCACCCGGGCGTGACCGAGGACGACTTCATGCAGCCCGGCAACCAGCAGGTCGCCGCCGGCTACTGCATCTACGGCCCGCAGACCACGCTGGTGCTCACGGTGGGCGACGGCGTGGCCATGTTCACGCTGGACCGCGAGCAGGGCTCCTTCGTGCTCACGCGCGAGAACGTGCGCATTCCCGAGGACACCAAGGAATTCGCCATCAACATGAGCAACATGCGCCACTGGGACGAGCCCGTGCGCCGCTACATCGACGAGTGCCTGCAGGGCAAGGAAGGCCCGCGCGGCAAGGACTTCAACATGCGCTGGATCGCCAGCATGGTGTCCGACGTGCACCGCATCCTGTGCCGCGGCGGCGTCTTCATGTACCCCTGGGACAAGCGCGAACCCAACAAGCCCGGCAAGCTGCGCCTGATGTACGAGGCCAACCCCATGGGCTGGCTCATCGAACAGGCCGGCGGCGCGGCCACCAACGGACGCCAGCGCATCCTGGACATCCAGCCCACGCAACTGCACGAACGCGTGAGCGTGATCCTGGGCTCGAAAAATGAAGTGGAACGCGTGACGAGCTACCACAACGGCGCATAACCGCCACGCTGGGCGTGTTATGAGCCTGGGCTTGCCCCGAGCTCGTAACCCGCGCTAGGACCGCCCGGCAAGCCGACCAAAGCAAGAGGCGAACAATTCCGCCGGCATCGGTTTCCCGAAAAGATAACCCTGCGCCTCCTTGCAGCCATACTGGCGCAGCTTTTCCCGTTGCGCCTCCGTCTCGACGCCTTCGGCGATCACCTCCAGATCGAAATTGCGTGCGATGTCGAGGATGGCCCGCACAACCGCGTCGTCCTGCCGTGACTCCAGGATCTGCTGTACGAAGGCGCGGTCAATCTTGAGGCGCGTCAACGGATAATGCTTGAGCAGGCTGAGCGATGCGTATCCGGTGCCGAAATCATCAAAGGCGATGCCGACGCCAATACCGTGCAGCGCCCGCAGCGGAGGAAGTACGATTTCTTCATTGTCGAGTGCAATGTTCTCGGTGATCTCCAACTCCAGCGCGTGTGGAGGGAGCCTGTGCCGAGCAAGGGCATCCATCACCTTCTGCGACAGGTCTCCTGCCCGGAACTGTATGCCGAACAAATTCACCCCGATGCGAAAACGCTCCATGCCTGCTTTTCGCCAAAGCGCTGCCTGAGCGCAAGCGGTATCCAGAATCCAGTCTCCCACGGTCACCGCCAAGGGACCGCTCTCCAGCATGGGGAGAAATTCTCCGGGCGCGAGCAACCCGCGTTGCGGATGCGCCCAGCGGATCAACGCCTCGGCCCCGACAAGCGCGCCATCTTCGATATGGACTTGCGGCTGGTAGTGGAGCCGCAATTCACCGTTGTCCACTGCACGGTGCAATTCGCTGTCGTACAGCCTGCGCGCGCTGGCGGCGGCCCGCAGCGCGGGCACGAAAACCGAGGCATGCCCCTTCAGCGCCCCCTTGGCATGGAAAAGCGCAAGGTCGGCATTCTCAATCAGCTCGATCGCTTCTGCCGCATGCCGTGGCGCCAAGGCAATGCCACAACTGACGGCGACATGCACGTCTTGTCCATCGATGCCAATGGGGCGATTGATCGCCATGATCGCTTCGTCGGCAACTCGCTGGGCCTCCTTCACACTGTCCACATCGGAAAGATGGAATGCGAACTCATCGCCACCGATGCGTGCGACGACATCGCCAGGCCGGGCCACAGTGCGCAACCGGTCGCCAATCTCGCAAAGGATGCGGTCGCCAACGGAGTGCCCGAGGGTATCGTTGATGTCCTTGAAATCATCCAGGTCCAGCACCAGTGCCGCGCTCACCCGCCCTGCAGCAATGCTGTCTTGAATCGACCGGTGGAAAAGCCCGCGGTTGGCCAAGCCCGTCAACATATCGAAATTGGCCAAGCGGTTGAGCTCTTCCTGCTGCCGCAGCCGTTCGCTGATGTCCTGGACAATGGCGCCGAACCGGATGCGGCCCTGCTCTTCCCAATAGGAAGCCGCCAATTCCGCCGGAAATTCCGAGCCATTCTTGCGCAGGCCCGTGACCTCAATCGGCGTGCTCGATTGAATCTTCCGGAACGCCACCGCACTGGCAATGCGCAAACGGAACGCCGCCCGCTGGTGTTCAGGCATGAGTATTTCGATGCTGCGTCCCATCAATTCGGCAGACTGGTAGCCAAACATTCTGGTGGCCGCAGCATTCCACGCAATGATCCGGCAGTCTCCGCCAAATGACACGATTGCCGATGGCGAATGTTCGGCCAAGGCATCGAAGCGGGATGCTCCCTGGTGTCCCGCCATCTCGATGCGCCGCAATTCCAGCTTGTCGCAAACGATGCGGGCCAGTTCACGCATGGCGCTCTTGTCGGCGTCCGATAGCCCGGCGCGGGGCTGATGGTCTATGACGCACAGCGCGCCCAGAGGAAACCCGTTGGGAGATATCAAGGGCACACCGGCATAAAACCTGATGCCCGACGCCCCTTGCACCAGGGGATTGTCATGAAAACGCTCGTCGTGCAGCGCATCGGGCACGACCATCACATCGTCCTGGGCAATGGCGTGGGCACAGAACGACACGTCCCTGCGCATATCGGCTTCGGCAATGCCGCTGCTGGCGGCAAAGAACACATGGTCATTCCCGACCATATTCACCACGGAAACCGGGGTATTGAAAATCCGGGTGGCCATGGATACCACAGGCCCCAGGCTGGGAAGCTCCTTGCCCTCGTCGAACTCGTACTCCGCCAATGCCGCCAGGCGCTGCGGTTCGTTATCGAGAATGGGTGGGCATCGCATGGGCTTCCTCCCGAAAAAGTGCGGCCCAATTTAGCGTAAACCTCTCCCTGCCTCAAGTTGATTTGGCCTTGCGCCGAATAATGAGGGCTCAATTACAGAAGTGGGCAGCATGATGCATTGGGCACACCCCAGCGGGTTGGGCCGCCAGCCTCCCCGGCAATCCGGCGGGCTGGCATAAAATACCGCCCCCACCTCATCCGCCAGGCCGCCCTGCGGAATTCCAATGAATTCAAATGCTTACGACGCAGCCGCGACTTCTGCGGCCGCCAAGACACCCAAGGTCGGGTTCGTCTCCCTCGGATGCCCGAAGGCGCTCACCGACTCCGAACTCATCCTCACGCAGCTCTCCGCCGAGGGCTACCAGACCTCCAAGACGTTCGAGGGCGCGGACCTGGTGATCGTCAACACCTGCGGCTTCATCGACGATGCCGTGAAGGAAAGCCTCGACACCATCGGCGAAGCGCTGGCCGAGAACGGCAAGGTCATCGTCACCGGCTGCCTGGGCGCGCGGGCCGACGATGGCGGCGGCAACCTGGTGAAAGGCGTGCACCCGAGCGTGCTGGCCGTCACGGGCCCGCATGCCACGCAGGAGGTGATGGAGGCCGTCCACACCCACCTGCCCAAGCCGCACGACCCGTTCCTCGACCTGGTGCCCGGCGCCTTTGGCGAGGCGGGCATCAAGCTCACGCCGCGCCACTATGCCTACCTCAAGATCAGCGAGGGCTGCAACCACCGCTGCACGTTCTGCATCATCCCCTCGATGCGCGGCGACCTGGTGTCGCGCCCCGTGGGCGACGTGCTCAAGGAGGCCAAGGCGCTGTTCGAGGGCGGGGTGAAGGAGCTGCTGGTCATCAGCCAGGACACCTCGGCCTACGGCGTGGACATGAAGTACCGCACCGGCTTCTGGGATGGCAAGCCGGTCAAGACACGGACGCTGGAGCTGGTGCGCACGCTGGGCGAGATTGCCGCGCCCTACGGTGCCTGGGTGCGCCTGCACTACGTGTACCCGTACCCGAGCGTGGACGACATCATTCCGCTCATGGCCGAAGGGCTGGTGCTGCCCTACCTGGACGTGCCCTTCCAGCACAGCCACCCCGACGTGCTCAAGCGCATGAAGCGCCCGGCCAGCGGCGAGAAGAACCTCGAGCGCATCCAGCGCTGGCGCGCCATGTGCCCGGACCTGGTGATCCGCAGCACCTTCATCGCCGGCTTCCCCGGCGAGACGGAAGAAGAATTCCAGCACCTGCTCGACTTCATGCGCGAGGCGCAGATCGATCGTGCGGGCTGCTTCGCCTACAGCGATGTGCATGGCGCCGACGCCAACCACCTGCCCGGCATGCTGCCGCAGGAGGAGCGCGAGGCGCGGCGCGCGCGCTTCATGGCCGTGGCCGAGGAGGTCTCCACCGCCAAGCTGCGCGGCCGTGTGGGCGCCACCATGCAGGTGCTGGTGGACCATGCCCCGGCCATGGGCCGCAAGGGCGGGCGCGGGCGCAGCTATGCCGACGCCCCCGAGATCGATGGCGTGGTGCACCTGCTGCCGCCCGAGAAGATCAGCAAGCAATTCAAGGTGGGCGACTTCGTACGCGCGCGCATCGTCCAGGCGCAGGGGCATGACCTCGTTGCGCAGCCGGTCTGAAACTTCATTTTTGATAGTTTCCAGCGCTTGTCAGCAAAGCGCTGGAGCCCGATTTCATGCCTAAACCTTGCCCCGGCAGGCCCCAGCGGGCCCCGGGATAGGGGCGGCTAGAATCCCCCTCCTATGTCCTATCTCGTACTCGCCCGCAAGTACCGCCCGCGCAATTTCTCGGAAATGGTCGGGCAGGAGCATGTGGTGCAGGCGCTGACCAACGCCCTCACGCAGCAGCGGCTGCACCATGCCTACCTGTTCACGGGTACGCGCGGCGTGGGCAAGACCACCGTGTCGCGCATCCTGGCCAAGTCGCTGAACTGCCAGGGGCCGGACGGCCAGGGCGGCATCACCGCCACGCCGTGCGGCGTGTGCCCGGCCTGCACCGCCATCGACAGCGGGCGCTTTCCGGACTACACCGAGCTGGACGCGGCCTCGAACCGTGGCGTGGACGAAGTGCAGGGCCTGCTGGAGCAGGCGGTGTACAAGCCGGTGCAGGGGCGCTTCAAGGTCTTCATGATCGACGAAGTGCACATGCTCACGAACACGGCGTTCAACGCCATGCTCAAGACGCTGGAGGAGCCGCCCGAGTACCTCAAGTTCGTGCTCGCCACCACCGACCCGCAGAAGGTGCCGGTCACGGTGCTGTCGCGCTGCCTGCAGTTCAACCTGCGGCCCATGGCGCCCGAGACGGTGCTGGAGCATCTCACGCGCGTGCTGGCGCAGGAGAGCGTGCCCGCCGAGCCCCAGGCGCTGCGCCTGCTGGCGCGCGCGGCGCGCGGCTCCATGCGCGACGCGCTCTCGCTCACCGACCAGGCCATCGCCTTCGGCAGCGGCCAGTTGCAGGAAGCCGGCGTGCGCCAGATGCTGGGCGCCGTGGACCGCTCGCACGTGCTGCGCCTGATCGAGGCCCTGGCGCTCGGCGATGGCCGCGCGGTGGTGGAAACGTCGGACACGCTGCGCGTCAACGGCCTGTCCGCCGCTTCCACGCTGGAAGACATGTGCGCCGTGCTGCAGCGCATGGCCGTGCTGCAGGCCGTGCCGCAAATGGCCGAGGCCATGGACGGCAGCGACCCCGAGGCGGCGCAAACCGTGCGCCTGGCCCAGTTGCTGCCCGCCGACGAAACCCAGTTGCTCTACAGCATCTGCCTGCACGGGCGCACCGAGCTGGGGCTGGCCCCGGACGAATACGCCGCGCTCACCATGGCGCTGCTGCGCCTGCTGGCGTTCAAGCCTCCGGGGTTCGTGCCCGGCAGCGTGGAAAAAAAAACTCTGACGCCGGCTGAACCCGCACCCCCGGCCGCCACGGCAACGCCTTCCACCAGCGCCGAGCCGGAACCTGCACCGGCCCTCAACGCGGAACCCGAGCCGCCTGCGCCCGCCGATAACGAGGCATTTGGCGCAACCGAAGCCCCCTTCGAGGAATCGTTCACGGCGCCGCAGCCCATGCCAACGGACGCCCCAGCGCCCATTGCTCTGCCCGTGCGCTCCATCGAGGAAGTGGCGCAGCGCGTGCCCGTGGAGCCCCCGGCCGTGCACGAGCCGCCGCCGGTCATGCGCATCCCCGTGCGCGAGACGCCCGAGCCTGGGCCGCGCCTGCAGCCCCAGGGGGCAGGCGGCGCCGCCGCCGCGCGCTTCACGCCCACGCCCGAAGGCACGTTCTGGCACACCACGGTGCAGGGGCTGGTCGCGGCGGAGGCCATCACCGCGCTGGTGCGTGAGCTGGCGTTGCAATCCCAGCTCGTGGCCCGCGATGGCGGACACTGGATGATCCGCGTCGAGCGCGAGTCGCTCAACCAGCCCACCGCGCGCGAGCGCCTGCGCGCCGCACTCGAGGCCGCCGGCCACGCGCAGCAGCTCACCGTGGAGGTGGGCACCGTCACCGACACCCCGGCGCGCCGCAATGCCGCCGCGGCCGCCGAGCGCCAGCGCGTGGCCGAAGACATCGTGAACAACGACCCGACCGTACAGGCCCTGGTGCGCGAGCACGGCGCGAAAATCGTGCCCGGCAGCATCAAGCCCGTTCAACCCTAGACCATTCAAAGCACAAAGCAAGGAAACACGCCATGTTCAACAAAGGACAACTCGCCGGCCTCATGAAGCAAGCCCAGGCCATGCAGGAGAACCTCAAGAAGGCCCAGGACGAACTGGGCAACATCGAGGTCGAAGGCGAATCGGGCGCCGGCCTGGTGAAGGTCGTGATGACCTGCAAGCACGACGTCAAGCGCGTGACCATCGACCCCAGCCTGCTGGCCGACGACAAGGACATGCTCGAAGACCTGGTGGCCGCCGCCTTCAACGCCGCCGTGCGCAAGGCCGAGGAAACCTCGCAGGAAAAGATGGGCAAGCTCACTGCGGGCATGCCCGGCCTGCCCGGCGGAATGAAGTTCCCGTTCTGACCCATGGCTGACGCGGGCGCGCTCGATGCGCTGGTTCAGGCCCTGCGCATTCTGCCGGGGGTCGGCATCAAGTCCGCGCAGCGCATGGCGTTCCATCTGCTGCAGCGCGACCGCGCCGGGGCCGGGCAACTGGCCCTGGCCTTGCAGACGGCAGCCTCCTCGGTGCGCCACTGCGAGCGCTGCCACACCTTCACCGAAGCGCCGGTGTGCGCCACCTGCCTCGACCCCGCGCGCGACCATGCCCGGCTGTGCGTGGTCGAGACCCCGGCCGACCAGGCAGCCATGGAGCGCACCGGGGCCTATGCCGGGCTGTACTTCGTCCTCATGGGACGCCTGTCGCCGCTGGACGGCGTGGGACCTAAGGAAATCGGCCTGACGCAGCTCATCGAGCGGGCCTGCGACGGGCAGGTGCAGGAAGTGATCCTGGCCACCGGCTTCACGGCCGAGGGCGAAGCCACGGCCCATGCCATCAGCGAAGCGCTCAAGCGGCGCGGGCTGCACGTTACCCGGCTGGCGCGCGGCGTGCCGGTGGGCAGCGAGCTGGAATACGTCGATCTGGGTACCATTGCCCATGCGCTGGTGGACCGGCGCTGAGTGCTCCGCGCCTCTCATCGCTCACCTATTCATAGCACCTGGCGCACGGCTGGCGGGCGCTGGAACCCTCAAAGGCTTGAAATGAACACCACCTTGCATGTTGCACGCTTCACGGTGGCCTACTGGTGCGTGCTGGTGGCGGCCGTGCTGCCGCTGGTGTGCGCCTTGCTGGCCAAGCGCGCGGGCATGGGCAGATCCTCCCGCGAGGGCGGCTACGACAACCACGACCCGCGCGGCTGGCTGGCGCGCCAGACGGACTGGCGCGCCCGCGCCAATGCGGCGCAGGCCAACAGCTTCGAGGCGCTGCCGTTCTTCATTGGCGCGGTCGTCATCGCCCATCAGCTGGGCGCGCCCCAGACCCCGCTGGATCTGCTGGCGTGCCTGTACATCCTGCTGCGAGGCTTCTACATCATGATGTACGTGGCCGACATGGCCACGGCGCGCAGCGCCGTGTGGGGCGCAGCCTTTCTGGTGAACATCGGCATTTTCTTCATCGGCTACCGCTGACGGCCGCCGGCGCCACGGCCAGCGAGCCCGATGCCTCAGCGTCGCTTCACCTTCGAGGGCGTGCCGCCCCTGCGCTTGGGCTTGCTCTCCTTGGCCGGCGCCTGGGCGGTCTTGCGCGTGCCGCCGCTGCCCTTGCCGGCGCTGGCACGCACGGGCAGGTGCAGCACCACCTGCTGGCCCGCCTTGAAGGCAGCGCCCAGCTTCACGTCGTTCCAGTCCGCCACGCTGGCGGCACTCACCCGGTAGCGCTGCGCAATGCTGGCGACGGTGTCGCGCTTGCCAGCGCGCACCGTGGTGCGCCTGGTGACGATTTCCGGCGCCAGCGCGAGCTGGCCGTTGTCGGCCAGGCGGCTGTTCACGTCCTCCTGGATGGCGCTGCCGCGCGGCACGATCAGGGCCGAGCCGGCCTTGATGAGCATGCGGGGAGGGATGTCGTTGAGGCTGCGCAGCGCGCTTTCGCTCATGCCCACGCGCTGCGCTGCGTCGGTCACGCTGAGGGTGCGTGGCGCGGTCCAGACGGTCCAGCTCGCGTACTGGCCCTGGTCATAGGCCTCCAGGTTGCGGCGGAACACCTGGGCGTTGTCCCAGGGCAGCAGAACCTGCGGCGTGCCTGCTGCGAAGATCACCGGCTTGTTGAGCGACGGGTTCAGCGCGCGGAAGTCCTTGAGGTCCACGCTGGCCAGCCTGGCCACCAGCTCCACGTCGATGTCCCGGTCGATCTCCACGCTCTGGAAATAGGGGTGGTTGGCGATCAGCGGCAGCTCGGCGCGGAAGCTGTCCGGGTCGGCCACGATGTTCTTCACCGCCTGCAGCTTGGGCACGTACAGGCGGGTCTCGGCGGGCATGTTCAGCTCGGTGTAGCTGGTGCCCAGGCCCAGGCGCTGGTTGCGGGCGATGGCCCGGCTCACGCTGCCCTCGCCCCAGTTGTAGGCGGCCAGGGCCAGGTGCCAGTCGCCGAACATGCCATAGAGCTTTTGCAGGTAGTCCAGCGCCGCGCGGGTGGAGGCGAGCACGTCGCGCCGGTCGTCGCGGAAGGCGTTCTGCTTGAGGTCGAAGTAGGTGCCCGTGGCAGGCATGAATTGCCACATGCCGGCGGCCTTGGCGCTGGAGACGGCCTGCGGGTTGAAGGCGCTTTCGATGTACGGCAGCAGCGCCAGCTCGGTCGGCATGCCGCGGCGCTCCAGTTCCTCGACGATGTGGAACAGGTACTTGCTTGAGCGCTGCGTCATGCGCAGGATGTAGTCGGGCCGGGTGGAGTACCACTGCTCGCGCTCCTGCACCAGATCGGTCTGCAAATCGGGCATGGCGAAGCCGCGGCGGATGCGCTCCCACAGGTCGGCAGGCGGCGTCAGCGAGGCCACGCCGGCGCGCCGTGCCTGCGCCGGCGTGATCGGCTGCAGGGGCTGCGAGGGGATGAGGCTGGTGGAGGTGCTTTTCAGCTCCGCAGCGGCTTCGCCGGAGGGGCTGCCGCCGCTCTGGGTGGTGGCGCAGCCCGTGAGCCACAGCAGGCCGGCGAGCAAGAGAACGTGCAATGACTTCATCGAAAATCGTTTTTCCAAGCACGCAGCGCGGCCAGCACCGCAACTGCATTGTGGGGATCCACCTGGGGGTCATGCGCCTGGGCGCTGGCAGCCACCGCCTTTTCGCGCGTACGCAGGAAAGGGTTGATGGCACGCTCCCGGCCCATGCGCGCGGGCAGCGTGGGCAGGCCCTGCGCGCGCAGGGCCTCGCAATCGGCCTGGTAATGGAGCAGCGCTGCGTTGCCAGGTTCCACGGCATGCGCGAATCGCAGGTTGGAAAGTGTGTATTCATGCGCGCAGCACGCACGGGTGTCGTCCGGCAGCGCCGCCAGCTGGTCGAGCGAGGCCAGCATCTGGGCCGGCGTTCCCTCGAACAGGCGGCCACAGCCGCCGGAGAACAGCGTGTCGCCGCAAAAGAGCAGCGGCGCGGCATCGTCCGGCGCGGCGTAGTAGGCGATGTGCCCGGCCGTGTGGCCCGGAACGTCCAGCACCTGCCAGGCGCACCCCAGAAGATCCAGGCGCTGCCCCTGGGCCAGGCCGGTGAAGGGCCCCGGGATGGCTTCGCGCGCCGGGCCATACACGGGCGCCCGGGTCGCCTCGCGCAGCCGTGCCACGCCGCCGACATGGTCGCCATGGTGGTGGGTGACTAGAATGGCCTGCAACTGCAGCCGGTGGCTTTGCAAGGCCTGCAGCACCGGCGCGGCATCGCCTGGATCGACCACGAGGGCCTCGCGCCCATCGTGCAGCATCCAGATGTAGTTGTCGGCAAAAGCAGGCAGTGGCAGCAAATACATGAGCGACGAAATTATAGGTTTGCACCATTGGTTCGAGTCCGCCCCGGGCCGTTACCTGCTCGAATGGGAACAGGCGCGCCTGGACGATGCCGTGGCCGATGTCTTCGGCTACCACGCATTGCAGTTGGGCATGCCCTGGCTGCAGGGGCTGCGCGCCAACCGCATGCCGCACCGCTGGCTGGCGCTGGGAATGGAATACCAAACACAGCCCGTGCAGCAGCCTGCGCTGTGGGCCGATCCCGTGGCCCTGCCCTTTCCTGCCAACAGCCTGGATCTGGTGCTCCTGCCCCACGCCCTGGAGCACAGCCCCGACCCGCATGCAGCGCTGCGCGAGGTGGCGCGCGTGCTGGTGCCGGAGGGACGGGTGGTGGTGTGCGGCATCAACCCGGCCAGCCTGTGGGGGTTGCGCCAACGGCGCGCACGCCTGTGCCAGCGCCTGGGCTGGGGCCAGCTGTACCTGCCGGATGCCGGCGAGTTCATCGGCTACTGGCGCCTGCGCGACTGGCTGCGGCTGCTCGACTTCGAGGTCGAGAGCGCCAGCTTCGGCTGCTGGCGCCCCGCCGTGCGCAGCAGCCAATGGCTGGAGAGATTTCGCTGGTTTGACGCTTGGGGCAGGCGCTGGTGGCCGATACTCGGGGCCGCTTATTTCGTGGTGGCGGTCAAGCGCGTGCATGGCATGCGCCTGCTCGAACCCGCATGGCGCGGCCAGCGCCAGCGCGCCGGGGCTTCCGTGCCGCTGGTCAGCCGCGCACCGGGCCCCTGGGCCGGCCACCACCTTCACAAGGATTGAGTTTGAACCACGTCGAAATCTATACCGATGGCGCCTGCAAGGGCAATCCAGGGCCCGGAGGCTGGGGCGTGCTGCTGCGCGCGGGCAGCGTGGAAAAAGAGTTGTTCGGCGGTGAGCTGGGTACCACCAACAACCGCATGGAACTGCAGGCCGTGATCGAAGCCCTGTCCGCACTCAAGCGTCCCTGCGCCGTCACGCTGTACCTGGACAGCGAGTACGTGCGCAAAGGCATCACCGAATGGATCCATGGCTGGAAGGCCAAGGGCTGGCGCACAGCGTCCAAGCAGCCGGTGAAGAACGTCGAGCTGTGGCAGCAGCTCGACCACCTCGTGGGCCAGGCGGGCCACCGCATCGATTGGCGCTGGGTGAAGGGCCACGCGGGCGACCCTGGCAACGAGCGTGCCGATGCCCTGGCCAACAAGGGCGTGGACCAGGCACTGGGACGGCGGTAGGGCGGCAGCACGGACCGCCATGGCGAGCCCGAAGGGCCTTGGTGAGGCTTTTGTCGGGGACAAGTTTCATTTTCCAGGCGGACGCAACACCCACGCGAGCGGTTCGTACAGACCATCCCTGGCTAGAATGCTCCTTTACCGTTTTTTCCTGCGGACATGACCTCTCCCAGCGCCCCCCTCACCGGCAGCATCGTCGCCCTCGTCACGCCCATGCACGAGGATGGCAGCGTGGACTACCCCACCCTGCGTACATTGATCGACTGGCACATCCAGGAGGGCACGGACTGCATCGGCGTGGTCGGCACCACCGGCGAGTCCCCCACGGTGAACGTGGAAGAGCATTGCGAGATCATCCGCGTGGCCGTGGAACAGGCCGCCAAGCGCGTGCCCATCATGGCCGGCTGCGGCGCCAACTCGACGGCCGAAGCCATCGAACTGGCCAGGTTCGCCAAGAAGGTCGGTGCCGACAGCCAGTTGCAGGTCGTGCCCTACTACAACAAGCCCACGCAGGAAGGCCAGTACCAGCACTTCAAGGCCATTGCCGAAGCCACCGGCGACCTGTCCATCGTCCTGTACAACGTGCCCGGCCGCTCGGTCGCGGACATGCAGCACGACACGGTGCTGCGCCTGGCGCAAGTGCCGGGCGTGATCGGCATCAAGGAAGCCACGGGCAACATCGAGCGTGCCCAATGGCTGATCCGCGACGTGCCCAAGGGCTTTGCCGTCTACTCGGGCGATGATCCGACGGCCGTGGCGCTGATGCTGTGCGGCGGCCAGGGCAACATCAGCGTGACGGCCAACGTGGCGCCGCGCCTGATGCACGAACTGTGCGTGGCCGCCATCGCGGGCGACGCACGCCGCGCCATGCAGATCCAGTTCCAGCTGATGCCCGTGCACAAGCACCTGTTTGTGGAAGCCAATCCCATCCCCGTGAAGTGGGCGATGTCCCGCATGGGCCTGTGCAAGGGCACCATGCGCCTGCCCATGACCCCCCTGAGCACCGCCAACGAACCAGTGGTCGAAGGCGCGCTGCGCGCCGCCGGCCTGCTGTGACCCGGCACCGCTTCACCCGTACCAGACAACCGAGGACGACCGCGTGAACACAACGACCCGTGTAGGCCTGCTGGGCGTAGCCCTGGCCCTGAGCGCCTGCGCCAGCAGCTCCTTCGAAGGCGACAAGATCGACTACAAGAGCGCCGTCAAGGGCTCCACCCTGGAGGTGCCGCCCGATTTGACGCAGCTCTCGCGCGACAGCCGCTACACCACGCCCGACGGTGTGGTATCGGCCGCGGCCTACCAGGCCGGCCAGGATGCCAAGCCGGCCTCGCCCACCGCCAAGACCGGTGCCGTCAGCCTGGGCGATGTGCGCATCGAGCGCGACGGCAACCAGCGCTGGCTGGTAGTCAAGCGCCCGACCGAGGCCCTGTGGGATCCGGTGCGCACCTTCTGGGCCGACAGCGGCTTCAACTTGGCCACGGAAAATCCCGACATCGGCATCATGGAAACCGAGTGGGCCGAGAACCGCGCCAAACTGCCGCAGGATGTGATCCGCCAGACCATCGGCAAGGTGTTCGACTCGCTGTACTCGACGGGCGAGCGCGACAAGTTCCGCACCCGCCTGGAGCGCAACGCCAACGGTGACACCGAGATCTATATCAGCCACCGCGGCATGGTCGAGGTCTACAGCTCGGAGCGCAAGGATTCGACCGTGTGGCAACCGCGTCCGGTCGATCCCGAACTGGAGACCGAATTCCTGCGCCGCCTCATGGTCAAGCTGGGCGTGAGCCAGGAAGAGTCCAAGGCCCTGGCCAGCACCCCCGTGCAGCGTCCGGCCTCGGCGCGTTCCGTGACCTTGAACGGTGCCCCGGCGATCGAAATGGACGAAGGCTTCGACCGCGCATGGCGCCGCGTCGGCCTGTCGCTGGACCGGACCGGCTTCACCGTGGAAGACCGCGACCGCAGCCAGGGGCTGTACTTCGTGCGCTACGTCGACCCCGGCAGCGCCGACAAGAAGGAACCCGGCTTCTTCGGCAAGCTGTTTGGCGGTTCGTCGGCCGCTACCCCGCCGCTCAAGTACCGCGTTCAAGTGCGTGGCGAAAGCGCGAAGTCCACGGTCACGGTGCTCAACGCCACTGGCGCCCCAGACAGCTCCCCCAATGCGGCACGCATCGTCAAGGTGCTCGCCGACGACCTCAAGTAATTCCCCTTTCTCCATCCGTCGATTCAGATCTAGGATCTCGATGGATGGAGAAACGGCATCGCGTTGATGCGCAGTGCCGCGCGGCCTGAAACCCAAACCCCAATAAAAAATGTCCGCTGTCAAGTTCCTGACGCAGACATAGCACCGTGCAAGATGCCTTACGGAACAAAGACTTAGGTCGAACTGGAGGCACGGCATGTTGCCGCTAGTTTTCGCGCCAGGTGCCACATAGGCGCCTCGCGGTGGCAAACGCAGGAGCGTTGCAGCGGGCAAAACTTCATCCTCATCATAGCCTCGACGCGTCGGCAACTCATCCACAAAGCGAAAGCGCAGCCCTCGGGCTGCGCTTGCCTCATGACGGAATTGTTGGCTCATGGGGACTGTTTTGGTGAGGCGGCTTTGCGCACCGCTTCCTTCCTGAATCCCCGATCTACGGCAATGAATGCTTCCAGCATGTACGGAATCAGTGTGACCACATCGACCGCTTCGCCATAGGTTTGCGCATGCAGCGCTGCGTAGCGGTCGAGATTCGCTTTCAGACTGGTAGAGCAAGTGAAGGTCAGCTTCGTGCTGCTGTTCGATGGCAACGGCCCCAGGCGGAGTTTTCTCGGTGTATTCATCGGACACCTCCGCGCTGAAGAAAGAGCGGTTGGTAGGGCCAAAGCTGTAAATCTCTTGCCACAATGATCCGAACCGGCAACCCTGGCCGCGCTGTCAGCGTCGGCTGAATGTTCATGTTGCGCCGGGTGATTTCCTGCCCGACTTGATTGATGCTGTCCTGGGCGCTGTCGCGCCCCGCGATCACGATGCGGTTCCCATCCTGCCGGTTCTCCGGCGCAGCCAGCTCGGCGCCGACACCCAGCAGGGTCGTCAGCGCAGCTCCGGCGAAGATGCGGCCCCAATGCCAGTCCACCCCGTCCTCCAGACCAGCATAGCCCGCCGGGTCGGTGCCCACGAGGTTGTCAAGCGTCAGCGATGACGTGTCGGGCAGGATGACCCGGTTCCAGACCACCTGAACCCGGCTTTGCCCGTAGCTGACCTGGCTGTTGTACTTGCCCAGGATGCGCGAGCCCTGCGGGATCAGCAGAAACTTGCCTGTGGCCGTGTCGTAGACCGGCTCCGTGACCGTGGCGATCACATCGCCCGGCAAGTCCGATTTGATGCCCGTCACCAACGCCCCAGCGATCACCGTCCCGGCCATGACTTGATACGGCGAGGACGGCATTTGCAGATTGCCGGAATTACGGGTTTCCGTAGAGCCGCCTTTCAGGAACGCCTCTTTCTGGTCCTGCCGGTTCTGCACGGCGGTCGGATCGGCCGGCCGGGCCGCCGTCGAGGCCGGCCCGGCGGCCAGTGGGTCGAAGCCAGCGAGGCCGGATGCCGGGCCGGCCGCGGCCACCTGCGGCGACGCGGTGGCGGCGCGCTGCCCGCCCGAGCGGAAGAACACCGATGAAGCCGCCGCTGCATCTGCCTCCTTGCGCAGTGCATCGGCCGGATCGTGGCCCGGTGGTGCATAGACCGGTGTCACCGGCTGCTGCGAATGCACGATGGCCGGGCCGAGATCACCGGGCAGTGGTGGCCCCAGCTCGGGCACCTTCGCCGGCAACTTGGAGTAGTCGGCGGGCAAGCCATCCAGCCCTTCGGACTTCGAGACGCGATCCACGTTGTAAAGCTCGGTCTGCTCGCCCGCGCCGCGCCGATGGGGCTGGAGCGACCAGATCGTGGCGCCGAGCACGGCCGCCGACAGGCCGCCAGTGAGGATGGCCAGCGTGCGCCGGTTCAGGCGCGTGACCGGACGCGGCTGGGCGCGCAGCGCCACCGCCTCCGGCGCCACCTTGCCCGCCGAAGGCGCGGCAAGGCTGGAAGTGTCGTCCTGGCTCATGCTCAGTTCCTCCCCGCTGCACCAACTACCCCGTCCGTGCGCTCGATGCGCACCACGTCGCCCTTGTCTGCCCCGAGGCGAAGTTCGGCCGCGCCGAACAGCCGGTCCACGATGTAGTACGGCGGGCGAAAACGGTAGTTCACCAGTTGCCCATCGCCCTGCGCGCCGATCACGAACAACGGCGGCAGCTCGCCCTGGGCGATGCCGGCCGGGAACTGGATGTAGACCTTCTCGCCATCGTCGAAGGCGCGCAGCGGCTTCCAGGGCGGGTTGCTGCCGCTGATCGCGTAGCGGAAGCGGATGCGCTCCAGCGACAGGCCGGTATCCACGGGGACCGCAGCGTTGGCCGCTTGGGCCTGGCGCTGCAAGGCCAGCATCCTGTCCTTCGGGTACTCCCAGGACACCGAGGCCATCCATGCCTTTTCCGTCGAAGTCAGTTCCAGCAGGCAGGTGCGCCGGTTGCTGGTAATGACCAGATTGGTCTTGAGGCCGGAACGGATGGGCTTGACCAGCACGCTCACACGCAGGGCATCGCCGCTGCCGCTGGACGTGTCGCCCACGATCCAGCGCACGGTATCGCCCGCAGCCACCGTCACCAGTTCCTCGCCGGGCTGCAAGGCGATCACGGTCACGCGGCCCACGGCCGCATAAACCTGGTACAGCGCGCCGTCGCTGTACGGCCAGACCTGGATCGCGTTCACGTAGCCCTCGCGCGTCGGCGCGACCCGCGCCTCGGCGTTGGCGCGCGACACGCGCACCTTCTCGTCAGCCGGTTCTGGCGCGGCCGGGGCTGCATCCGCCTCGGGCAGCGGCTTCAACTGCGCCGGCAGCGCCAGCGGTTCGGGCACCGTGACCACCTCCACCGGAGCGGGCGGCTCCGGCAGCGGCTGGGCCTGCACCGGCTCATCCAGGGCGATCACCGGCGGCGGTTTGCCCTGCGTGGCGCAGCCTGCGAACAGGACGGTCGATACCAGCAGGATCACCGGCAAAGCGGATTTGCAGAAAAACGTGTTCATGGTTTTGTTCCTTCTGAAGAATCGAGTTCGCGGCTCCACGACAGGCCGTTGACGTAGATGCCCAGGGGGTTCTTCAGGGAACCTCTCAAAACCTCTCCGATCCCTTGTTGATCGAGAACGCCTGCCCCCTCCTTTGCCATGATCACGCCCCGTAGCGCCCTGAAGTTCGATCTGTTCGCCCAGGCCTCGCGCCAGCACAAGAGGGACGAGGTGGGCGATCCGCTGCAGGTGATCGCGCGGCACATCGACTTCGGAGCCCTGGCCGGGCTGGTGGATGCCTTGATCGAGCGTGGCGATGGCCGCCGGGGTGGCCGGCCGGCCTATCCCACCGAGGTGATGGTGCGCATCCTGGTCTTGAAGCGGCTGTACAACCTGTCCGATGAGCAGATGGAGTACCAGTTGCTGGATCGGGCGAGCTACCAGCGGTTTTGTTTGCTGCAGGATGCGATGCATGTGCCGGACCGCAACACGATCTGGCGCTTCGGCGAGCGCCTGGGGGTGGATGGGGCGACGGCGCTACTCCAGGGGGTGGATGCGCAACTGCACCGCCACGGCTACATCGCCCGCGGTGGGCAGGCCATCGATGCCACGCTGGTGCCCGCACCTCGCCAGCGGCTGGACAGGCAGGAGCGCGAGGCCCTGGCCGAAGGTAGAGCGCCCGCTTGGAGCGAGGCCGAGCGCAGGCAAAAGGATGTGGATGCCACGCACACGAAGAAGCACGGCAAGAGCTACTTCGGCTACAAGCTCAGCGTGAGCGTGGACCTCAAGCACGGCTTCATCCGCCGCATTGCCACGGGCACGGCCAGCGAGCACGACGGACACCACTTCGACGAGGTGCTGGACATGCACAACACCGGGCGGGCAGTGCATGCGGACAAGGCCTACCCGAGCCGCCAAAGGCGCCAGATGCTGAAAGTGCTGGGATTCGTGGATGCGATGCAGCGCCGGGCCCAGCCGGGCCAGCCCCTGAGCGAGCGCCAGAAGCGGCGCAACCAGCGCATTGCCAGCAATGCGTGCCCGGGTCGAACATGCGTTTGCCGGCATCCGGCACCTGGGCGGCAAGTTCGTACGCACGATCGGGCAGGCGCGGGCCACGGTGGCGATGACGATGATGGCCGCCTGCTACAACTTGAAGCGCCTGGCCTCGTTCCTTGAGCGAGGCGTGGATGCGTTCTTCAAGCCTGAACCCGGCACCTGCAAGGCACAGGTGCGTCCGCACACAGCGAAAGCATGAGCCGCTGGGGCCGCCAGGCCCCGGGAGCACGGGGCTCGGCCCCTTGAGCAAGCGCCACCGCGCACTCAAGGCTCGGGAATATGCGCGGATGGCATTGATGTTCTGCGCGGATCAGGGGTTATGAGACGCTCCCTTCAGACTATGTCCAGCTCAACATAATCTGAACATGCCACCCAACAATTGATAGCTGCTGGTGCCGTCATGCGAGTTCAGCAGGATGATTTCGTTGGCCTCGCGGGCATTGATCTGATTGGCGTGCCGCAGGCGCAGCATGTGTTTCGTGTGCTCGCGCCGCCCTTCATGGCGCACGCGGGTCTGGCACGCCATGAAGGGCTGGAAGCCTTCCTTGCGAAGCTCGGTCAGCACGGCGGCGGTGGGGATGTAGCTGTACCGCTCGGAACGGCTTTGATGCGGGGCATCCGCGAAGATGGACGGCGCCACCCTGCGAATCTGGTCATCGGACAGCGGGTAGTCGCTGCGCAGCGTGGGGGAATGGTTTGCAAAACGAGATGCGGGCATGTCTTTCTCCTGACTTGGCTGTTGAAGAAAACCGCACACCGGATTCCAAGATTCGGAGCCCAGCCTTGTGGCTGTTCGGTGCGGTCGGCACGAAGAACCCGGTTGGCCCTGTTGCCACCGTCTTTCCTGAGTTCATCGCCCGCGACGGAAGGAAGCGCGCGGACGGGGGCCGTCAAGGAGGCAAGCGCCAGGTAGGTGCGGCCCGCAGGCGCTAGCCGAGGACACGGCCTGGCGCGCCTTGACGGCACACGGGCGCGGGCTACAGTCGCGGACAAGGTGATGAAGTCAGGGAAGACGGCTGGACATGGCAACGGCCCCTCAACACGCCGACCGCACGGCAAGCGAAGCGCGCAGGCCCGGATCTGGAAGCCGGGCCGGAGGCGTCAGCCGAGCGGAGCGAGGGGACGATGGAAGCCCGAAAGGGGCGAGACCCCGCAGGCGGCTCGATGAGCCACGCGCACGACAGCGCGCCCGGCCATATCCCAGGGGGCCGGGGACGCCCAATGTCTGCTATGAAGCCCATTCGTCTGCGAACTGTCCAGCCATCGGCACAATGGCACGTACATGGACATACGAGCCCTACCAGACGATGAACTGATGGCCCAGGCCCGCGCATGGCGACAACGGGCACTGCGCGGCGAGAAAGACGCGCGCGGCCTTGCGCATGAACTGGAATCCGAAGTCCGCTTGCGCTATCCCAGGAACGATGCACCCCAGGCGCTGCCGCCGATGCGCCTGCTCGGCGCTTTGCCGCAAGCACCCCGGCGGCGCTGGAGACCCTGGTGAGCGCCCAGGGCCAAAAGAACAAATAGGGGCATGACGCCCCAAAGCTGGATCAGACCACGATCCGCCCCGCCAGCCGCGCATCGCGCGCATAGGCGCTCAACCGCTTCTCCGCGCGGAAGTACAGATCCTGCTCGACTGGCAGGCCCAGCCGCCCGCGCACGGTCGCCAGCTCCTGCAGGCTCACATGGCCCAGCTCGGGCATCCCCAGGCCCAAATCGCACAGGCCGAAACAGAGGTCGCCGCCCTCGGGGTCAATGGCGCCCAGCAGCCAGGTCGCGCCGGCGTCCGGCGTGAACAGCTTGACCACCGGGGCCGGATCGAAGTCCGGGTTCTCCAACGATTCGCGGCCGTTGGCCAGCAGCAGCGCGCGCTGCTCGGCAGTGATGAGTGCGTTGTTCATGGTGGAACTCCCAAAAGGTTGCCGGGCGGAATTGCCCAGCCCCTCCGGGCCACGGCGCAGCGCAAGCCGTCAAGGGTCATCGACGGCCGCAGGCCGCAAGCGTGCTGGCACGCGCAGCCCTTTACGGTGCGAACGCCGTGGCACCATGGGGATGCAGCAAGCCGCCACACCCCTGCATCCGGCCACACCCGGTATCGGCTCGTGCATGGGTGAAAACCACGGCGGTGGCCACCCAGGCAGAAGTTGGCACGAGGTTTCAGAAACCTTCGCCGTATCCTGGGGTGCTCAACGCTATTCGTATCGACACTTGAAGGTAAAGGGCGGATCTCTGCCGACAGGGCTGGACAGCGATTGATCTACGCGAAATTAGCGAAAACAGCGAAATCAGTGCCGTAACAAGGACTTGCGGCTGATTCGATCCCGCGAAACCAGCGAAAAAATCCCCACGCTACCCAGCCGTCTGCCGGTAGACCCGCGGCGGTGCGCCCGGTGCACCATCGGCGCGTTCACCCCACTGCACGGTGATCTTCGGCGGTGTGCTGGCCAGCAGATGCTCCAAGCTCGCGTCGAGCCGTGCCTTGGGCACCTTGCCCTTGAAGCACTCCGAGCTGATCTGGCTGCGCGTGGCCTGACCGCGTTCGCGCAGGAAGGCCAGTACCCGGTTCGACAGTTCCAGCACCTGTGCCAGCTTCGCTTCCTCGGCGGCGCTGACGAAGACGAACCGGACAGATGCCGTGGCATGCCGAATCCATGCCATTGCCGCGTCGATGTGCTGGGCGTCGATCCGGCTTTGCAGGTCGGTAAGCGCCATCAGCATCGCCAACCGCAGCAGCATTGGTGCGCGCCGTTCCAGCAGCGCGCCGATGACGCCGTCGCCGAGATCTTCGTTCAGTTCGCCCCGGTAGAGCTGGGCGTAGCGCCACTGCGCCTGCGGAGACAGTACCATCCGCAGGTGGTCACGCTCTTCGTGCCGGTCGGCGCGGACGAAGGCCAGCACCTCCCTTGTCCTGCGTGCCAACTGCTCGACCACGGCCTGCGGCGTTTCCTTCGGGAATGGCAGCATCCGCGTGCGCTCGGCCCAGATCATCAGGAAGCGGTTGGCGAAACCGTTGGTCAATTCGCGGGTGCTCATCAGGCCGGTCAGTTCGCCTGGCGAGATCGCGCCGCTCAGGCAGACGTGCGGGTCGCTGGCGTAGAGCGGGTTCGACTTAGTGACGGGCTTGAGATCGACGCCATCCCAACAGTCGCGCAGTGCCGCCGACAGTGTGTTGCCGTCGCGCCGCCCTTGGTGCAGCACGTTGGCGAACTCGGATTCGACCACCCAAAGGCGCTTGTCCTCGATGGCGCGCACGTCCTGGCGACCTTGCCGGTAGCCGTCGTGGATCAGCGCCACCAGTCCTTCGCGCGTGGACAGGCCGCCGCGATGAATCTGCGGCGCGAAGACATCGTTCAGTGTTCGCAGCGCTTGATCGATGCGCAGCACCAGCGACACCGCGTCGCCCTTACGGCCACGACCCGAACGCCCGATGTGCAGGCAGAACAGTCGTGCGTGGTGCCGGGTGTTGCCGATGGGCAGGTACACGCCGCGCCCGACTGCGCAGGACAGGTAAGCCATGAAATTGGCGGCGATGGCATGGGCGTTGGTCTCCGTGCCGTCGCTGCCCGCGCGGGCCACGTCGCCGATCAGGCCGTAGAGGCAAGCCCGATCGGGCTCGGGCGCATTGCGGTGCGCGGCCATCGCCGCCTCGTCATAGTCATCGTCGAGAAGCGGCGTTTTGGTCCATGGCGCAGTGGCATCGGCGACCCGCATTCACTTTCCGTCCAGCGCCACGGTCTGGACGATGTTCTCGAACTCGGCGAGCACGTCGGGCTGGCGCTGTTTCAGGAATCGATAGACCGCCTTGTTGTCGACCAGCTTGCCAAGGTAGCCGCGCGCCAGCACGAGCAGCAGAACGTCCTGCCCGTAGGACTTCTCGACCACCTTCAGTTGTCCTTGCAGGTTGCCCATTTCGCGCTCCATCTTGACCATCTGTTCTGCCGTGACACCCGGCAGCTTCCGGGCGCGCTTCTCCCCCGCCACCAAGTGCGCCGGCGTCGCCGCGAACAAGGCTTCGGCATAGGCGATGGTCATGTTGTTGGCCGTGAGCATCAGTTCCACACACTCGACCTGTCGTGCCGGCTTCATTCGGCGCAGCACCGATCCGAGGCCAGCGGGGAAGTGCTGATCCTTCAGCATCTCAACCGCTTCCGGGCAGATGCCGTCGAGCAAGCTCACCTTCTTGTGGATCAAGCTGGTGTCCACATTCAGCGCCTTGGCCAATCGCTCCACCGACACGCCACGCTCGACCGCGCGCCGCAACATCTGGTGCTCCTGGATGGTCGCGATGCGGTTGATCCGGTTGTTGTAGGTGTAGCTCTCGTCGTCCGTGGCGATCAGGCAGGGCGCGTCGGTGTAACCGAGTTGCCGCAGTGCCAATAGGCGCATGTGTCCGTCAAGCAGAATGTGCTGGCCCGTTTTCTTGTCGGCTTTGCTGACGCTCAGCGGTTCGATCAGCCCAATGGCCTCCATCGAAGTGACGATCTGCTTGAATTTGCGCGAGGCATGCAGGCCCTCCGGCGGCTTGCGCGACGGCAGAATCCGATCCAGTGCCAGCGTGATCGGCTCCGGGATGAAACCCAGTGGTGGCTGGCTCATGCGGCATGTCCTCCGCCCCAGATGCGCTCGGCCAGTTGCTTGGGCAGGGTGTCCAGTCCTTCGGCGCGCAGCAGGTTGGAGAAATGTTCGTCTGCCAGCAACTGGCGCAGTGCCTCGATCACGAACAGCAGACGCTGCTGCGCGAACTCGGCCTTCTTGACCAACAGCTTCTGCCGTTCCACCTCGTTCTGGTAGTTGCGCACCAGGCTGGAAGTCGTGACGGCGGCACCCTTGCGTGCGGGCCGGTGCGCCAGCGTTTTGCCGAGGGCGCTGCGCCGCTGGAGCACGCGCCTCGCCTGCATCAACTGCCCCCCGCGCAACTGGCCGCTTTCGTAGGCCTCTTGCAAGGCGGTCTGGACGGATTCCTCGTCGCTTGCGCCCGCGATGGTGATGGCGACGTTGAGCGGAACCCTTCCGGCCTCGACGGCGGCCAGCAGACGTTCCTCGCCTTTCTCGAAAAGCAGCAGGATGCCCTTGATGTAGTCGGTGCTCAGGCCCGTCTTCTGGGCGATGACGCGCTTGTCGTAGCCCTGTTCGCTCAACTGCTGGATGCTCATCAGCAGTTCCAGCGCGCTGTATTTGCGGCGGGCGATGTTCTCGGTCAGGCTCATGATGAAGGCGTCCTCATCGTTGACCGTGACGACCAGCGCTGGGATTTCCTTCTCGCCGAGCGACTTGAACGCCTTGAGCCTGCCTTCGCCACAGATCAGCAGATAGCGCTTGCCGTCTTCGAGATCGCTGCGCGGCGTGACCGTGACGGGTTTCTTCAGGCCGATCTTCTTGATGTTGCCGACGATCTCCTCGAACACTCGGCCATTGCGGTCGCGCGGGTTGAGCACGACGATCTGATCGACCGGAATCATCTGCAATGCGGTGGGGTGATGGGACCGGCTCATGCTGCCCTCCGGATGCGGCTTCGCTCGGCCATGCCATAGAGGCCATCCAGCGTGTCGAAGCGGTAGCTTTCGAGTTCCAGGCCGTTGTGGTCGGCCAGATGGATGCTGCCTTGAACGCGCGGACGACCGAAGTCCAGGCGCGGCAGCAGGTAGTAGTCGAGCGGGGCCTGGTTCGTGTCGTCAAGCCGGACGGCAACGGTGATGTCGGGCGTCAGGCTGGTGTCGAAGCGCACCTTCCAGCGGCGGCGGCCGTTGTCGAGCAACTGGCAGCGTGACAGTACCAGCGAGACGGTGAATTCGCGGTTGACGGTGAGCAGGTCGCTTGCAGGATCGCGCACCACTGCGCCGCCAACCTCGGCGATCATCCGTTCGGTCTGGCCGACGATCTCAGGGTGCAGGCGGCGCAGGAACTGATTGACCTCCAGATACTGGTAGTCCCGGTCCGGCGTGAAGCCGACCGCCTGATAGGCGCGGATCAGGCTGCCGAAGCGATGTGCGTAGGCCGCCGACGACGGCATGCCTTCCGCCTCGTCGATGATCAGGCCGGAGAGGTAGCCGTGTTGCTGGAAAAGGCGGCGCAGTTTGTCGATCAGTTCGTCGTTGCTGAAACGATGTGCCCGCGCGCGCAAGATGCCCTGCGCGGTGTAGAACAGGTCGGCCGGCACGATGCCCTCGAACGCGCCTTCCTTCTTGATCCACATTTCCGGCTGGTTCACGACCCGCATCTTCTTTAGCTTGAAGGAGCGCCGGTTGTAGACGTTGTTGCCGATGTACTTTTCGTTGGAGAGGACTTGGCGCACGGTGGCCCGCGTCCAGTCTCGCCCGAGGTCGGTCTGGATGCCCTTGGCGTTGAGCCGTTCGGCGATTTCCGACTCGAACAGTGCGTCCTCGACGAACCAGCGGTAGATCTGGTTGACGTTGGCGACTTCCTCATCCGGGCCGGGCTGCAGGATCACGCGGTCGGTTTGCAGGCTCTTGTGCTCGCCGCGTGCCAGTTCGCCTTTGACGGAACGAGTCTGGTCGACCAGTACACGGCGCAGGCCGTAGCCTGCTGACCCGCCTTGCCGGAAGCCCAATTCGATCAGGCGGCACTGCCCGGCGAACACTTTCGCCGACAGTTCGCGGCTGTACTCGCCCGCCATGTTGCGCTTCATGGCCTTGAAAACATTGGACATGGCCGAGCCGTCGTTCTCGAACATCTCGGCACAGTAGGCCACCTGAATCCCGGCGCGGCGGCAGAGGTATTCGTAATAGGCGCTCTCATCCGCGTCTTGGAACCGGCCCCAGCGGCTGACGTCGTAGACGAGCACGATCTGGAAGTCGACATTGCCCGACTGAACATCCGCGATCAGGCGCTGAAGCGCCTGCCTGCCGTCGATGCGCAGCCCGCTCTTGCCTTCGTCGGCATAGGTGCGAACGATCTCGATGTTGCGCCGGGCGGCGTACTCGCGGATCTTGTCGCCCTGGTTCTCCGTGGAGTATTGCTGGTGGTCGGTGGACATGCGCACGTACTGCGCGGCGCGCGAGCGCGGTTGTTCTTCTGGAAGGATTGTTTCTGGCATGGGAGCCCTGCCGCCTCATCGTTATCGTTGACGTTCTCGGGCCTGCCATTCCTTTCATTCAATGCTGCGTAGCCGTGGGAAGCGGCGCTCGCGCTCGAAATCGTTGCCAGGCGAGGTGATCGAGAACATGTTTGGCAGCGAAGTTACGAGCAGACACTCGAGATGTCGATGAAGTCCTCTCTTGACACGTCCATCTTGCGCGGACAAACCAAGCTGACCGGCGTGATTTCGACGATCCAAGAATCGCCGGTTTCTCCCGGCAATGTTGGGTGTCGCGTGATGCGGTACAGACCGCTGGGAAGGTTGCACATGTCCATCTTTGCAAGATCGATATCTACCCCGTTGGCATCACGCAGCCGCTGCTGCTCGCGGTTGCGCTGCGCGTACTCGGGCCGCGCTGCACGGTAATTGCTCCAGTAGTCCGGATTGCGCTTCGCCCACTTTCGCTGCGCATCCAGTTGGTCTTGTTGATAGTGAGGGTCAGATTGGCGCTTGGCCCGCTGCCATTCGCGCTTGCGGGCGCGCTGGCAGTCGGGCGAAGAGCAGAAGGCCTGGGTGGGAGCTTGGGGGCGGGGCGTGAAGGGGCTACCGCAGCAGGCGCAGCATCGGGTCATTGTCAGGGTCTCCATGCAAAAATCCACATGGAATCCGCTTCCCACTATCAATCGCCGACCAACTATCTCGATAGCTTGCGATATGATGGATGCACAGCCGCGTCAAGCTGAACCTGCTGCCGGGTTAAACGACGTATCTGCGCTTCACTTCCGTTGACCGTGCCTATTTCCGGTCGATGCGTAATCGGCAGACATCGACCATCCATCAAGGAATTTGGCATGTCTGATTCGACGTTTTTCGTTTCTGAAGCTGCTTTGCGCAACCTCAAGCTGAATGCGCAGCATGGCGTGAGTGGCATTTCTTCTTCCCACTTGAGCGAAAGTATCGCGACTGCTTTGGGATTCAAAACCCATGCGGCACTGCGCGCGGCTCTCGCTGGCCATGCGACCGCTGAGGTTCAGAAGCCGAACAATGCCCAGTTGGTGCAGCGTCTGCAGGCGCTCGGTTATGCCGTGCCTGACAATTTGCATCTGTTACCGGAGTTCAAGGAAACCATTACGCCGTTCAAGGCGTATCCCCTGAGAAAGAAGCGGGGTGTGCGTTGGAGGGCTTGGCGCAACCTGATGGTATCGGCGATCAACGCCGGTCTCGAGCAGCGCCTTTTCGGGCTATCACCGGATGAAAACTGGTGGCCTGGCGCTGTGCCAGAGGAGGGCGAGCGTGGTATCTACCACTTCGTGTTCGATAGAGAGTTCCCTGCAATGGCCAGCGTGGACGCTGTCAGAGGTGATGAGCTTTCCATCAGTGTTGTCCTTAGGCCGAAGAAGCCTGACGTCGTACCAATGTGGTATTCCAGCTTTGGAAGTGGGGATGCCGTGGCGCATGGCTGGCTGGAGCGGCGCATGGGTTCGTGGATTCAGGACGGCGGTGAAGATTTCCGGTGTCGGCGGGCCTTGCAATCACGCGTGGCTGATGCCCTGATCACGTCAGCGGGCTTCGCGGATCAGGGTGCATTTTTCCTCTAGCGGTTTCATAGCACGCCTTCATAGGCGTGCTACGAGACTACAAAGCAGTTGTCATCGTGCAGCCTGGTTGAGTGCTGGCTCCAAGGCTGCCCGCAGCCGATCCACGATGGCGATCAAGGGTTCGGGGGCGAGTTCGTTTTTCTTGACGAATGCCTGCCACAGCGCCTGACGCGATGCATTGTGTGCGAACTCATCCGTGAGCCCAACCGGTAGTTCAGAGGGTATGGCCATGCCGCGACGCTCGAAGGTGGCCTTGACTGCTCGGGCCAGCAGGTTGGCGTCGAGGGTTTCACGCTCCAGCAGCACCGACAGATCGAAGTAGTCCTTCACGCGGCTGTTCGTCATGCCCAGCAGCGCGATGGCGTGGAGCTTTTCTGCAACAACGGTGCAGGTGGGATAGGCCCGAAGTCGAGGTGCGGGCAAGTCGTTGAGCAGCACGGGATAGACCGATTCCACCGGGCCGGGCGTGACGGCATCGCCGAAGCCAACGTCGATCTGCGTCTTGCAGCGTGCCTTCGCCAGTTCGCCCGCGATGACCACGCGCACGCCGCCGTAACCGGTTTCCTTGCGGTGAGATAGCCCCCTGAATCTCCGGACACGGTCCATCGCTTATCTTCGAGATAGGAATAGGACTGTGCGTATGACTAGGCATACAGAAACGATTGAGGTCATCACCCGAGACCAGCGCAGGCGGCTCTGGTCGGCTGCCGAGAAGGCTGCCTTGGTTCGCAAAACTTATGAGCCAGACATGAGCGTGTCGCTTGTGGCCCGCCAGGAAGGCGTCTCTGCCAGCCTGCTGTTCACTTGGCGGCGGCTGGAGCGCGAAGGCGCGCTGGTGGCTGTCGGTGCAGGCGAGGCCGTTGTGCCGGCATCGGCACTGGCAGCCGCCCGTGCCGAGATCGCCAAGTTGCAGCGCGTGTTGGGCAAGAAGACCTTGGAGAACGAGATACTCAAGGAAGCCGTGGAGATCGCTGCAGCAAAAAAATGGATTGCGCGCTCGCCCTTGTTGCCCGGGGACGACCAATGAAGTCGGTC